>OGYF01001513.1_pt1 | contig 19449 bp, 17 predicted proteins | sample 1576451 | NCBI WGS metagenome assembly OGYF01 (sample SAMEA3541505, study PRJEB24748) | human gut metagenome | biome: human gut; feature: human-associated habitat; material: faeces | place: China | collected 2012
GGTCCGGGCTGTGCGCTTTGCCGGGCGGAGGGGCCCGGTATTGGGAGAAAAAGAGAGAGAAGGAGGGGTTCTATGTCAGACGGATTTGCCGTGGAGATGCGGGGCATCACCAAGACCTTTGGCAGCGTGGTGGCCAACCGGGACGTGGACCTGGACCTGCGCCATGGAGAGATTCTGGCGCTGCTGGGGGAAAACGGCTCGGGCAAGACCACCCTGATGAATATGCTGTCCGGCATCTATGCGCCGGACAGCGGCTCCATCCGGGTGGAGGGCAAGCCGGCCGTCATTTCTTCCCCCCAGGACGCCAAGCGGCTGGGCATCGGTATGGTCCACCAGCACTTTAAGCTGGTGGATGTACTGTCCGCTGCGGACAACATCTGGATGGGGGCGGAAAAGGCCGGGGCGCTGCTGCGCCGGGATCGGTATGAGAAGATCGCTGAGGTAGCCCGGCGCTTCGGCTTTGACATCGACCCCCGGAAACAGGTGGCCAACATGGCCGTGTCGGAAAAGCAGACCCTGGAGATCATCAAGGTGCTCTATTATGGGGCCAAGGTCATCATCCTGGACGAGCCAACCGCCGTGCTCACTGTGCAGGAGATCGATAAGCTCTTCTCCGTGCTGCGCCGGATGAAGGAAGAGGGCCATTCCATCATCATCATCACCCATAAGCTCAACGAGGTGATGGACATTTCCGACCGGGTTGCCATCCTCCGCAAAGGGGAGCACATCGCCACCGTGGACACCGCCTCCACCAACGAGCAGGAGCTCACCGAATGGATGGTGGGCCGGAAGATGGACTTGAACATCCAGCGGCCGGTGGTGGAGAAGACCCGTCCCCTGCTGGAGCTGCGGGACCTGACGGTGCGCAGCGACGAGGGCTCGGTGGCCATCGACCATGTCAGCTTCTACATCCGGGGAGGCGAGATGCTGGGGGTGGCGGGCATCGCTGGCTGCGGCCAGAAGGAGCTGTGCGAGGCCATTGCCGGCCTGCGGCCCATCGAGGGCGGGCAGATGATCCACAAGGGGGACAACATCGTGGGCCTGTCCCCCAAGGCCATTCTGGACAAGGGGATCTCCATGTCTTTTATCCCGGAGGACCGGCTGGGGATGGGCCTGGCCCCCTCCCTGTCCATCACGGACAATATGCTGCTGAAAAACTACGGCAGCCACAAGGGACCCTTTGTGGACCGGAAGGCAGGCCGGGCGGATGCCGAGCGGGTGATCCGGGAGCTGGGGGTGGTCACCCCCTCCACGGAGACGCCGGTGCGGCGGCTGTCCGGCGGCAACGTGCAGAAGGTGCTGCTTGGCCGGGAGATCAAGGCTGGTCCCAATGTCATTATTACCGCCTACCCGGTGCGGGGGCTGGATATCAATTCGTCCTATACTATTTACGACATCCTCAACCAGCAGAAGCAGGCGGGGGTGGGGATCCTCTTTGTAGGGGAGGACCTGGACGTGATGATGGCCCTGTGCGACAAGATCATGGTGCTCTGCCACGGCAAAGTGATGGGCGTGGTCCACGCCCACAAGACCACCAAGGAGGAGCTGGGCCTGATGATGACCGGAGCGCTGGACCTGAGCCACAAATATGAGGACAAGCCTGCGGGCATCGCTCGGGACACCCTCATCGGCCAGGGCGGTGGAGACGACGGAAAGGGGGAGGAGTGAAGATGCGCCTGCATGTGGTAAAGCGGGACAGCTGCCCCCTGTGGAAGATGCTGCTGCTCTATGTGGGGGCGGTGGCGGCAGCCCTGCTTTTGGGGGCAGTGTTGCTGCTGGCTCTGGGGGTAAATCCCATGGAGTATTACAGCAAGATGTTCACCATGGGCATGGTAGGCAACAAGATCGCCTACAAGGCCTTCGAAAACTACTTGAAGGTGTTTGTCCCCCTGGTCCTGACGGCAGTGGGCCTGTCCCTGGCCTTCAAGATGCGCTTTTGGAACATCGGCGGCGAGGGCCAGTTCATTGTGGGGGCCATCGTGGCCGCTGTGGTGGCCTTTAAGGCCGGCGCGGTGCTCCCCGGGGCGGTGACCCTGCTGCTCATGTGCCTGGCGGCTATGGCGGCAGCGGGGGCGTACGGGGCCATTGCGGCAGCGCTCAAGGTGCGCTTCGGTACCAACGAGACCCTGCTCACCCTGATGCTCAACTACATCGCCCTGTACGCGCTCATATTCCTGGGGGAGACCAAGGCGGAGTGGAACTTTCTGCTCAACCCTGAGTCTGCCCGCCCCACCTTCGGCAGTTTTGCCTCGCTGGCCTCCTTTCCCGGCATCTCCATCGGGAAGTTCAACCTAAATGTCTGCGTGATTTTAACCTTTGTCATCGGGGTGCTGGTCTTTATCTATCTGAAATACACCAAGCACGGCTATGAGATCGCCGTGGTGGGCGACTCAGTGGGCACTGCCCGGTATGCGGGCATCAAGGTAAACCGGGTGGTGCTGCGCACGGTGTTTCTATCCGCCTGTCTCATCGGCCTGGCCGCCGCCTTCAAGGTGGGCACTGCCGGCATCCTGTCTACCGCCATCACCGACGACGTGGGTTGGACGGGCGTCATCGTGGCGTGGCTGGCCAAGCTGAACACGGTGGGCATCTTCCTGGTGTCCGCCCTCATTGGCGTGCTGGACTACGGCTCCACCGTGGCCGCGTCCTCCTTCTCCGCCGTGGACTCCAGCTTTGCCAACATGCTTCAGGGCGTGATCCTGTTCACCGTGCTGACGGCGGATTTCCTCATCCGCTTCCGGGTGGTCATTGCCAGAAAGGGGGAGCCGGCCCATGAATGACAGACTTGGTATCGTCACGACATTTATCCACAATATCGTAGTGTATAACATTCCCCTGCTCTATGGCACGGTGGGAGAGATCCTCATCGAGAAGTCAGGCAGCCTGAACCTGGGCGTAGAGGGCATCATGGCGGTGGGAGCCATATTCGGCTACATCGTGGGGTGCTACGCCAACAGCCTGCTGGTGGGGGTACTGGCGGCCTTCCTCACTGCCGCCCTGTGCGGGCTGCTGTTCGCGGTGCTCACCGTGTCCCTCCAGGCCAACCAGAACATCACCGGCCTGACCCTCACCACCTTTGGCCTGGGCGTCTACTTCTTCGTGGGCAACGGCCTGAAGGCAGTGAGCTGGCCCGCCATGGCCGACTATTCCGGCGTGACCCAGGGATTTGCCGACCTGCCCATCCCAGGCCTGTCCCAGATTCCCGTGATCGGGGAGGGGTTCTTTGATCACAATATCCTGGTCTATCTGGCGGTGGTCATCGCCCTGGTCATGTGGTGGTATCTCCGGTACACCCGGGCCGGGCTGCGGCTGCGCGCTGTGGGGGAGAACCCCGGCGCCGCCGACTCGGTGGGCATCAATGTGAAGCGGTATAAATACCTGCATATCATCATCGGAACCGGCGTCATGGGCATCGGCGGCTACTACATGGGCCTGAATATGAACGGCTCTTTCTCCAGCAGCTGCTGGACCAACGGCTATGGCTGGATCGCCGTGGCTCTGGTCATCTTCGCCAACTGGAATCCCGCCTTTGCTATCCTGGGCACCTTTGTGTTTGGCTTCTTCAACACGCTGCGGGTGTCCGGTTCGTCTCTGGCGGCGGCTTTCCCTGAGGCATTGGGCTGGCTGGCGGCTATCCCCTCCCAGCTCTACCAGGCGCTGCCTTTCATCATTACCGCGTTGGTGCTGGTGTTTTCCTCCATGAAGAAGAAAAAGAACAGCGGTCAGCCCGCAGGGCTGGGGCTGAACTACTTCCGGGAGGAACGCTGATTAAATAGATAAGGCCCGGTGCGGAACGCACCGGGCCTTGCTGTTGAGAAAGGGTTCCCGCCCAGACGTTGTCTGGGCGGCGGGTCCCGCGGAGCGGGGTGCGGCGGAGCCGCAAAAGCGCAGGCGGAATTCACTTCCGCCGAGCATGCTGAGGAAAAGGGTTCCCGCCCAGACAACGTCTGGGCGGGAGGAGGATACAATGAAATGAAAAGAAACGCTCTTGCTTGCTTGCAAGTATATCATATCCAGAAGATGTTACGGAATCAGGCGCAAAGCTGTTAAATAAGTGTTACATGATGGCGGTCAGCCCTCTGCCGCCTGCCGGAACACCCGCTCCACGTCGGGCTTTTCCGCATGGCCCTCAAAGACTTTCTCCCCGTCCACGTACCAGGTTGGGACATAGTAGTAGTCGTGGGCTTCGGCAAAGGCCTGTTCCCGGCTCTCGTCCACAATGTGCAGGGGGATAGACTGCCACTCCGGATGCTCCCGAAGCAGTTCCTCCTGATACCTCAGGGCCAGCTTACAGTGGGGACAGCCGGGGAGAATAAACATGAGTATCTCTTTCATAGGCTCCCTTCTTTCTCTGGGTTAGAATCTGCTTTAGTTTACCACGAATTTGTGTTATGATAAAGAAAAAATTCAGGAGGTGCCCCATGACCCACGAGGACTATATGCGCCAGGCCCTGGAGCTGGCCCGGGCGTGTCTGCCGGACGGAGACGTGCCCGTTGGCTGTGTGGTGGTATCCCCTGTGGGAGAGGTTATCGGGCGTGGCCGCAACCGCCGGGAGGCGGAGGGCTGCGCCGCCGCCCATGCGGAGATCGAGGCTATTACCCAGGCCTGCAGGCGCCTGGGCAGCTGGCGGCTGACCGGGTGTGTGTTGTATGTCACCCTGGAGCCATGCCCCATGTGCGCCGGGGCCATCATCAACGCCCGGATCGCGGAGCTGCGTTATGGGGCCAGGGAGGAGAAGTCGGGTTGCTGCGGTTCCGTGCTCAATCTGTTTGAGGAACGCTTCAACCACCGACCCCGTATCTACGGTGGCCTGCTGGCAGAGGAATCTTCCGCCCTATTAAGAGAGTTTTTCCAAAAAAGGCGGGAAAAGGACGAAACTGTTGTTTGATTTAATACTTTTGTAATAACTTCCCTCGAACTTTTGTAATGATTCTCCTTTATCTTAATACTTGCAAGAGATATCCTTTCTTTTTCATTCTATCCTCCATCCTTTTGAACCGGGGCTTCTGGCTCCGGTTCATCTTTTTTGCAGGCCCCGGAAGGGGTCGTTTCTTTTTCTTGACTTATATCGAATATTGATATAATATTGCAATGAAAAGGATCCATATTCAATCGAGAGAAGGTGACGCCATGGCCCGGAAGAAGCTGGATACGCTGACCGAGCAAATGTACTACCTGCTTCTGGCCCTCCATGAGCCGGGCCACGGCTACGCCATCATGGAGCGGGCACGCGAGCTGTCCCATGGCCGCCTTCAACTGGGGCCAGGGACGCTTTACACCCTGCTGGCCCGGTTCGAGAAGGAAGGGCTTATTGTTCTGGCCAAGATTGAGGACACCCGGAAGATCTACCGCCTCACCCAGCAGGGGCGGGACACCCTGGAACAGGAGTATCAGCGCCTCCGCCGTCAGGTGGCGGACGGGGCGGCCATCTTCGGGAAGGAGGATACCCCATGAAACAGACCAAGCGCGTACTGTTCACCTTTTCCCCCTATGAGTACAAGGGGGTGGAGGTCTATCTTAACAGCCTGGCTGCCCGGGGCTGGGAGCTGGTGAAGGTGGGATCGGTCCTGGCAAGCTTCCGCCGGACACAGCGCACGGATTTGACATACTGCACCGACCTGCTCACCTACCGCCGGCGGCAGGGGGGCCGGGAGGCGCAGCGGGAGTACCTGGCCCTGTGCCGGGAGGGGGGCTGGGAGCTGGTGGACCGGCGGGGGAGCATGGGCCTGTTCGCCTCCCTGCCGGGAACAAATCCTGCCCCCATCCAGACCGACCGGGACACCGAGTGGTACCACTATAAACGGGCCTACCGGAACAGCCTGTTCTGGGCGGTGGCGGCCATACTGCCCATGCTGTGCCTGGTCCTGATCATCCTGCTGGCGGGCGGGCTGGCCACGGCAGGGGAGGCCCTGATCCGGGCCTTCCGCTTCACTTGGCAGAGGAGCTGGGTCATCGCCATCTGGCAGGCGGCCCTGCCTGTGCTTTTCGCGGCGGGCTTGTGGAAAATCGGGGGCTTTTTCTGGAGCTGGGGCAAGACCAGGCGCTCCGGCACCATCCACACCCCTGCCCGTCGGGCCATATGGGCCAACGCTGTGGTCAACCTCATCGAGCTGGCGGCGCTGATGTTGATGGCAGCGGCAAGTGTGGCGGACCTCATCCAGGGCAGGGGGTCAGTAGCTTCCGTCGTGGGGCTTGCCATCGGAGGTGTCATCCTCTTTTTCTGGCCCTCCTTTACCTACCAGGACGAGGTATACCCCAGAGAATACCGTCAGGTCCGGATATATGGGGCGAGCCTGGTGGTCTTTGCCGTGCTGGTGATCGGCGCTACTTGGTGGCATGGTGGGGATACAGTGTATTTCTGGCGGGATAACGATGACTTTCTGGAATACTACGCCCCGCTGGAAGAGATGCCCGTCGTCCGGGAGACGGATGTGGGTGCGCAGCCGGAGGGCGCCTATACCCTGAGCCAGGGAATAGGCCCGGCGGGGCGGTACACTCTGCTGATGATGAGCCCAGGCAACAACCTGGATGAAGAACTGGACGGCGTCTCTTGCAGCCGCTACGACTGCTGGTTCCCCTGGCTGGCCGGGCAGGTGGCGGACACGCTTCGGGAGGAGGTAACCATCCCGGAATACCGGCAATATAGGGACTGGGTGAACCGGGACTATCAGTGCGGGGAGCTGGAGCCCATCTCCCTGGGCTGGGCGGACGAGGCCTGGCTGGGAACCTGGAGGGACTACAACTGGGCTTCTGGAGAGAGCCGGGGCCATGTGCTGGTGCTGCGCAAGGGGAATGTGGCCGTACGGGTGTTTGCCCCGGTGAACCTGACGGACAGGGACATTCTAGCGGCCATCCGGTCCAGGTTGGGCTTTTGAGATCGCGGATGCGCACAGAGAGGAAGTGCAGACCATGAGGAAAACGAAGCATGCGCTCTTTGCCTTTTCCTCCTATACCTACAAGGCGGTGGAGGCTTACCTGAACAGACAAGCCGCCAGAGGCTGGGCGCTGGAGCGGATCGGCCCCTTTGAGCAGCTGGCCAGATTCCGCCGCACGGACCGGACCGACCTGCGCTGCTGCACCGACCTGCTGCCCTACCGCCGGGGGAAGAAGGGCCGGGCCAAGGTGGAGGAATACCTGGCCCTGTGCCGGGAGGGAGGCTGGGAGCTTGTGGACCGGCGGGGGGCCCTAGGGGTCTTCGTCAACCGGCCCGGCACCGATCCCGCCCCCATCCAGACCGACCGGGAGGCGGAGCGGGCCCACTACCGCCAGGTGCGGCGCAACAGCCTGTTTTGGGTGCTGATCCCCCTGCTGATCGACCTGATCTACTGGATCTTCCTGCTGTGGACGGGGTGGCGGTCGGGCGGCGGGGAGTGGATAGAAGGCCTTCCCCTAAGTTTATATGTCTCCTGGCCCCGGAACTGGGCTCTGATAGGGCTGGCGGCGATGCTCCCCCTGCTGGCCATCCCGGCGCTGCTGCGGCTGGGAGGCCTGGCCTGGAGCTGGGTGCGGGCCTGGCGGGACAGCGACATCCCCACCCCTGCCCCCTGGGTCATGTGGGGCAGCGCCCTGGTGAACACGGCGGTACTGGTCGTGCTGTGGATAGTCCTGGTGGTAGTGACCATGGAGGCCATTAAACAGGGAGTTATTTCCTGCTTTCTGGGAATGTTCATAGGCGGCGTATGCCTCATTGGTCACGCCCCAGCGGTGGAACGCATGACCTCCCACCCCGGGGAAGCCTGGCGGATGCGGGGCCGGGGGATTGCCTTTGCCGCCCTGGCGGCGGTGGTCATTGTGCTGACCCTGACGGTGGGCGGCGGGGGAGATCAGACCGGCATCGGCCCCGCCGGGCGCTATGATCAAGTGGACATCCGGCTGGACCAAAGAGTGGAGCAGGAGTACGGGCCCGGGATCGACAGCGTGACCGCCGTCCGGTACGACTGCTGGAACGAGGCCCTGGCGGAGCGGGTGGCGGATACCCTCCGGCTGGAGGCGGAGATGCCGGAGCGGGTGGTATATCAGGGAGTTACGCTCATCAGCGATTACCGCTGTGAGGAACTGGCCCCCATAGACTTCTCCTGGGCGGATGAGGCCTGGATGGGCAACTGGATAGACACTGGACTGTTTGAGGGTGAGGGCCAGGTGCTGATCGCCCGGAGGGGGCTTGTGATCTTGTATCTGTCCGCCCCCATGGAGCTGACGGGGAACGATGTGCTACGGGCATTTCGGGAGCAGCTGGAAGGATAGGACGAGGTGAGCGACAGTGAGACGAAAAAAATATACCCTTTTCAACTTCTGCACCGGCGACTTCAAGGGGGTGGAGCAATACCTGAACCGCCAGGCCGCCAAGGGGTGGAAGCTGGACAAGGTGGGTGTGCTGCTGGGCCGGTTCATCTGGGCAGAGCGGGACGACCTGCGCTGGTGCGTGGACCTGGCCGATCCCAAGCGGGAGCGGGAGGAGGAAGAGGACTACCTGGGCCTGTGCGCCGAAGGTGGCTGGGACCTGGCGGCCAAGACCAACAACATGTACCTGTTTTGCTCCCGGCCCGGCCTGCGGCCCGCACCAGTCCAGACCGACCCAGAGTTGGAACGAAAAAACTACTATAAGTATTATATCAAGTCAACCATACTATCTGTTCTCATCATTGCCGGGGTGCTGGCGGTGTGGGCCCTGTTGGCCTGGGCCATGGGCAGCGCCTTTGGCACGCTGGAGGATATGGAGAGGGCGGTCCGGTTTGGCTGGATGGAGAGCTGGACGATCCCGGCGGGGGCGGTGGCCCTTGGCCTGTGGTTGGTGTCGGCGGTGTGGCGAGTGGGAGACTTTCTCGCCGCCCTGGTCCGTAACCGGAACGAACTGCGCCCGCCCCGGCCCTGGACCATGTGGGTGAGCGCGGTGGTGTCCTCAGTGATGGTGTTGGCCTGGGGCGTGGTGGTGCTGGGGGCGGCGGGGGACGCCCTGCTCACCGGAGAGGGCAACACCTGGTATCTGCCCATTTTGCTGGGGGCCTGGGGCGTGTTCACCCTGTACCGCTGGCTGTCGCTGGATAAGGACTTGTTTTCTGGGGAACGCCGGCTGAATTTGAAGGTAGGGCTGGGCTGCCTGGCCCTGACAGCGGCGCTGGGAGCGGGGATGGCGCTCACTCCCTTTGGGGAGTGGTCCAGCTACGACGACCCGGAGGCGGAGGAGCAGTATGTTCGGCTGGAATCCGCGCCTGTGGTGCGGGCGGAAGACCTGGGGACAGCGGAGGACCGCCGGTTTTACTGGGTGCTCCACACCGTCACCCCCGTGGGGGAGCGATGGAAGGTGGACGACTTTATGGGGGAGTCGGTCATCATAACCGGGTGCGAGACATACCTCTGTCCCACTGTTTGGCAGGCCAAAGCCCTGGCCCGGACCAAGGTGGAGGAGGCGGCCTGGTCGGTGGACCCCGGCGGCCTGCAGGACACGGCGGGGGCGGACATGGCCCTGGTGGACCTGCCCTGGGCGGACGAGGTGTGGTACGGCCAGTGGACGGAAGGAGAGTTGTATGTGCTGGTGGTCCGGGTGGGCCGTCAGGTCACCCGGCTGTCTTCCTGGGAGCCGCTGATGACGGAGGAAGCTCTCGCCGCCATCGAGGTGCGGGTGACACGCTGAGGATCGCAAAGCCTTGGGGCCCAAAGGCTGGCAACTGAGAGTTGACAAAAAGAAACGGCGAAATGGTTGCCAGATCGCTCCCATTCCCATATGATATCTCCCAAAGGAGGAACGGATAATGACCTTAGGCCAGAGAATACAGAAGCTGCGCAAGGGGGCCGGGCTGACCCAGGAGCAGCTGGCCGAGCGTATGGGAGTGACCCGCCAGGCGGTGAGCAAATGGGAGAGTGACGGCGGTGTACCGGAGTTGGATACCCTTATTGCCATGAGCCGACTATTCCACGTCACCATCGGTCAACTGCTGGGGGTGGAAGAGCTCCGAAAGAGCGGGGTAGGCAGCGGTGAGGATGGCGGACAGACCCAGGTAGGAACAGGGTTGCACGAGGCGCAGGTGGAGGCCATCCTCCGTCGGTATGTGGAGGCCACCCGCGCCCAGAGGCAGGCCCCGCCCAGCCTGTACGGCAAGTATGGCTGGAAGGCTCCGCTCCTCGCGGTGGCCGGGTTGGCCGCTGTGGTGTTGGTGTTGGGACTGTTTATCAGCAGCATGAACAGTACGATCGGTAATATGAGGGCTACATTATCCAATCTGCAAACAACTGTGTGGGACTGGGAGTATGAGATGGCCAATATGCAATCCCAGATCCGGCAGATGCAGGAGGAACAGAACAGCCTGTTCAGCAACCTGGACAGCGCCGTCACCGGCTTTGACCCGGAAAGGGAGACGGTGGAGCTGGAGCTGTCGACCTATACTCCGGGGACCCAGCTGGAGCTGCCCATGAACGTGGGGGTGGAGGCCCTGCTCCGGTTACAGAGCGCCGACGGCATCATCCAGCAGCAGGACCTGGTGCTGGACCTTCCCGGCCTGAGCCCGGAGGACTTTCAGCTGTCCGCCGATTCCCTGTCCGGGCTGTACTCCATCGCCGTGGGGATGAGCGGCTTTGCAACGGCGGAAAACCCGGTGATTGTTGTCCTCTCGCCCTATCCGGAGTTGTTTTGGCCTGAGACGGCAACACTCACCGTCACCCTCAATGGGGAGGTGCTGGAGACCACCGATCTGACGCTGACGGAACACGAGCCGGGGGTGTGGTATGGTCAGGACGGCCAGGAGCCCCGCCAGATGCGGCTGGCCCAGGAGGATATACTGGCGTTCTCCCTGCTCCTGACGGACAACCTGGGCCGGGAGATAGTGTGTTCCGAGACTGTCCTGGGGGATGAGGACGCCCCCCGGGCGAGCCAGCGCGTCCCGTGATAAAACGAGGGGAACAGAAAGGCCGCCGGGCGCATATGTGAACCGGCGGCCTTCTTTTATCTCATTGGATATCCACCATCCGGGTATACCGCCGCAGGGGGTACTCCCCATCGTGGGCCTCCCCGCAGAACACGTCGGACATGGCCCCTGCCCGAAGGATGCGGGTGAGGCCGCATCGGAGGAACAATTCAGCGAGCTCTTCCCGCTGCCCTTCCGGGCACAGCAGGCCCACGGTCTGCAAATGGCCCTTGTGCCGCCGCAGGGCGGGCAGGACCTCATCCCGGGGCAGGGCCTTCACCATAGGGCGACCGAACAGGTCGGACAGCTCTAATTCCCGGTCTGGGCAGGCGGTGACGGAGCAGCCCTCCCCGTGGTAGGTCACACGGCCATCCTCGGAGCTTTGGCCGGAGATGGCCCGCTCTACCCGATCCGCATATCGGCGGAGGGTGTGCTCCGCCGCCGCGCCCAGGGTCTGGGCGGGATATTTTGCCGCCGCCCGCTCCAAATAGGGCAGAAAGTCCCGACAGAAGGTGTGCACGTCGTCGATAGAATCAGTATCCAGAAAGATGGTCTGGCAGGAGGAACACAGGAGCTGCTTGGTGGACATGATGTGCTTCGCCAGGGCCGTCCAGTCCCCCTCCCGATCCTGCTTTCCCGAGAGGTAGGCAAAGCTCAGCTTGTGGCCCCACTCCATGAGCTTGACGCCGGGGGGCGCGAACCGCCGCACCGCTGACACCGCCCCGTCGCCGCCCCAGACCACGATACCGTCGCTGAGAGCAGCCATCTGCTGCAGAGCGGGCAAGTCGGTGGAGGGGGTGTCAAAGACATAGATGAAGTCGGTGAGGGCGGGTTCCACTGCGATGAGCTGCCGCAAAATCTCGATGGACAGGCCGTTGTCCGCCTGAGGCAGCTTCAGGATGTTGATATTCCCGGTAAGCAGGCCCTCGGCCACGCTGTAAGCGGGCAGGCCGTCCACATTACCCGCCGCGATGTGAAGCAGCACTCCCAGGGGGGCGGGCTGGACGGTGAGAGGGGGCAGCTTCCCCGGGGGCTTGGTGCTATAAGAGGCGGCATCTCTGCCCAGTTCCACCTGCAGCTTGTATTCCAGAGCTTCCCGCCGAAGCATGGGGATAAGCTGCTCCATATACCGTTCCGTTCCATCCAGCTCCAGCCGGGCCAAAAGAGGGGCAAACGCTCCTGCGGCCAGCCTCTCCCCGAGGGTGTGGATGGCAGCGACCACCGTCTCCGCTTCCAGCCGGCGGGAGGCCAGGGTGGCGTTGATCTGGTCCTCCAACACCCCCAGGATGTCCCCCTGACGGGCGGTATCGTATACCGTTCCATTGGCCAAGATCATGTTTCCCCACCTCCCGACAGCAGCTCCGCGGCCCCTGCCGCGCAGGTCTTGATATCCTTGAGTCCCACCCGGCCGATGATCTCCAGCCAGGGGGACGGGTTGCCGCAGGAGCAGGAGCCGCCGGGGTGTACCACCCCCAGATCGTCGGTCATGACGGCCAGAATAGGGGTGGCCGTCATCAGCGGAGTGATGAGCTCCACCAGCCCCACCTGGCCGGGGGGCAGCGGCTCCAGCGTGTTCACGTCCCGGATGATGGCCCGGCTGTAAATGGGGATATGGAAATGGTGCGCCACACAGTCGGCGTAAAGGATGGGGTGCTCCACGGCGCTGAACACCTCGATGATGTCTCTGTTATCCAACCCCAGTACCCGTTTGACCAGATCGTAGAGCACCGGCTTGTCTACTTGCTGGGTGTAAAACTGCTTCCAGCCGCCCCCCAGCAGGATCTTGGAGCCGGGGCGTAGCGGGACCTGGAGGTGCCGCGCCTCCATTTGCCGAAGCAAAAAATAGGTGTAGGCGGGAAATCCCACCAGCCGCACAGGAAAGCGAGAATTGCCATGCCGGACCAAGGCATCCGCCACCCCGGCCAGGTCGGGAACGTATCCGCCGTTTTCATAGGTCAGGGCGTAGGTCCGGCTGAGGGCTGGGGAGAGCAGGGTAGCGCCGAAGGCGGTTCGGGCTACGGAGGTGCGATTGCCCCGGTGGGGCTTGTAGCCCAGGATAATATAGTGGGTGGGAATGAGAGAGAAAAATCCCCGGAGACGGCCGATTTTCCACAGCATATTCCAGGAGCACCACAGAGCGGGAAAGTCAAAGCCCACCTGGCTGAACCGGCCGGAGGTGCCCGACGATGTGGACACCGCCGCCATTTTCCGCCGGGGCAGGGAGAACAGTCGGTGCTGTTTGAAGGTCAGCGTGGGTAGAAAGGGCAGGCGTTCCAGATCGCCAAAGTCCCGCAGGTCCTCCGGCCGGAAGGAGAAGCTGTCCAGCACGGCCCGATATTCCGGACAACGGGCATAATGGAAGGAGCAGTTCTCCCGCACCGCCCTAAGGAACTGAGTGTCGCTGGCGGGGAGGTTGTAGGGGTCAGACAGGCGAAACAGCTTAGTCCGCTGGCTCATAAAACCGCCTCCATTTATTTTTCTTTATCATATCGAAAAACCGTAAGTTTGCCAAGGGGAAACGGGAAAATAGGAATTTGCAGAAAAATCATAGTTGGCTTTTGTATAAGCATAAATTATACTGCACTACAGGCGGAAAATTTGATATTTGAATCTTTGGGATATGGAATTGCTTTCCTTACTACGGTTAGAGGTTTGTTGCTTGTATTGGAAGCAGCTAGGTTGATTTAGGGCTTGCTGGGACGGTAAAAGGTCAAAAACTGCCCGGACGAATTTTCGTCCGGGCAGTTTTTGATGTGAAACAAGGCGATTACACCATGCTCTTCAGCTCAGGGCTGATGATGAGGGTGGCCTCGGTGGCGGCCTGAATTTCCTCCACGGTGAACTCGGGGTTGTACTCGGTGAGCACCAAGCCCTTATCGGTGACCTCCATCACGCCCATCTCGGTGATGATCTTGGTGATGCACTTGACGGCGGTGTAGGGCAGCTTGCACTTCTTCAGGATCTTGGGATTGCCCTTGGCGGTGTGCTCCATGGCCACGATGACATTCTTGGCGCCCACCAGCAGGTCCATGGCGCCGCCCATGCCGGGCATCTTCTTGCCGGGGATGATCCAGTTGGACAGGGAACCCTCCTCGTCCACCTCCAGGCCGCCCAGCACGGTAGCGTCCACGTGGCCGCCGCGGATCAGGCCGAAGGACACGGAGGAGTCGATGAAGCTGCCGCCGGGGATAATGCCGGAGGGAGAGCCGCCGGCGTCCACATCGTGGATGGGATCGGGGTTCTCACCGGCGGAGGCGGAGCCGATGGTGCCATTCTCGGCCTGGAGGGTCACATGGATGCCCTCAGGCAGATAGTTGGGGACCAGGGTGGGCAGACCGATGCCCAGGTTGACCACATCGCCGTCCTTCAGCTCCTTGGCCACGCGGGCGGCGATAAAACCTTTGATCTGAGACTTTTCCATTAGTAGAGACCTCCCTCAACCACATAATCCACAAACACGCCGGAGGTGCGGACATCCTCGGGGGCGATGCCGCCAATCTCCACCACCTGCTCGGCTTCCGCGATGACGGTGTCAGCAGCGGTGGCCATGACGATGTTGAAGTTGCTGGTGGTGCCCTTGTACCAGACGTTGCCCGCCTTGTCGATCTTATAGCCGGCGATGACAGCGAAGTCGGCGTGGATGGGGGCCATCAGCAGGTAGTCCTTGCCGTTGATGGTCTGCTTGCCCAGACAATAGGGGTTGTCCTCCACAATGGTGCCCACGCCGGTGGGGGTGAGCACGCCGCCCAGGCCGGCGCCATCGGCCCGAATCATCTCAGCCAGAGAGCCCTGGGGGATAAGCACGACCTCCAGGGTGCCGTCCTGCATGGACTGGGTGGCGACCTCGGGGTTCAGGCCCACATGGGTGGCGATGAGCTTTTTGACCTGCTTGTTGTGGATGAGCTTAGCCACGCCGTAGTAGTCTTCGCCCATGGGGCCGCCGGGCATGGAGCCGTCGTTGCAAATCATGGTCAGGTCCTTGACGCCGCTTTTGGACAGGGCATCAATAAACTTGTGGGCGTTGCCGCAGCCCATGAAGCCGCCGAACATGATGCTGGCACCGTCAGGAATGAGCTTGACCGCCTCTTCGATGGATACGAATTTAGGCATTGTATATGACCTCCTAAATGTTTGATATACGAGCGGGTGGCGGGAGGGCAGGATCCTCCGCGCATTTGGGGCCCCGCCGAGGCCCGGCAGAGCGGGCCCGGTGGGGAGAGGAGGCGCAAGGGAGCGGACGAAATTTTCGCCGTCAGGCGGAAATGAAGTCAAGCGGACTTTGCGCCTAGGATGTCACGCTTCGCCTGTTCGCGACGCCCGGCTTCCCTGCGGCTCCGGGCTGCTCACGACGGCTCAGACGCTCCTGCTCAGCACTTCTCGAAGATGGTGGCGACGCCCATGCCGCCGCCGATGCAAAGTGTGGCCAGGCCGCGCTTGGCCTCAGGCCGCTTCTGCATCTCGTGGAGCAGGGTGACGATGATCCGCGCGCCGGAAGCGCCCACAGGGTGGCCGATGGAGATGGCGCCGCCGTTGACGTTGACCTTGTTCATGTCGAACTTCAGCTCCCGGGCCACGGCGATGGACTGGGCGGCAAAGGCCTCGTTGGCTTCGATCAGGTCCATGTCGTCAATGGTCAGGCCAGCCTTATCCATGGCCTGGCGGGAAGCGACCACGGGTCCCACGCCCATAACCTTCGGGTCCACGCCGCCCTGGCCCCAGCTGACCAGCTTGGCCATGGGCTTCAGGCCGTACTTGGTCACGGCCTCGCCGGAGCACAGCACGATGGCGGCAGCGCCGTCGTTGATACCGGAGGCGTTGGCGGCGGTGACACGCTGGACGTGCTTCTTGGTGTGTTCACCGTTCACGGCGGTGAGCTCAAAGGTGTGCACGACCTCTTCGTGGATGGACTCGGGGCCGACGGGGAAGGCGCCGCGCAGCTTGGCCACGGACTCCTTGGTGACGCCGGCCTTGGGGAACTCGTCCACCTTAAACTCCACCATTTCCTTTTTCTTTTTGACCATCACGGGAACAATCTCGTCCTCGAACCTGCCGGCCTTCTGGGCGGCCTCGGTCTTCTGCTGGGAGGAGGCGGCGAACTCGTCCAGCTCTTCCCGGGTGATGCCCCAGATATCGCAGATGTTCTCTGCGGTGGTGCCCATGTGGTAGTTGTTGAAGGCGTCCCACAGGCCGTCGTTGACCATGGTGTCCACCATGGTGGTATTGAACATGCGGGCGCCGCCCCGGGCGGTGGGCACCGCGTAGGGGGCCATGGTCATGTTCTCAGTGCCGCCGCACACCACCACGTCGGCATCGCCAGCCAGGATGGCACGGGCGGCCTCAATGACACTCTTCATGCCGGAGCCGCACACCATGCCCACGGTGTAGGCGGGGACGGAGTAGGGCAGGCCGGCCTTCACGCCTACCTGACGGGCCACGTTCTGGCCCTGGGCGGCGGTGAGGATGCAGCCGAACATCAGCTCGTCCACGTTCTCAGGCTTCAGGCCGGCACGCTCCAGCGCGGCTTTAACCACCACTGCGCCCAGCTCGGCGGCGGGGGTGTTGGACAGACTGCCCTGAAAAGCGCCCACCGCCGTGCGGCAGCAGCTGGCTACGTAGAGTTCTTTCATGTTGTAAAACCTCCAAAAAATAATTTTCACAGAAGTTACGCATCTACCAAAATTATATACCCGTGGTCCTAAAAAAGCAACAGTTTGATGGGATCAATTTAGTCGGCTAATTTAATTTTTTTAGAAGGCAAAGGGGCCCGCCTGGCGCGGGCCCCTTTCAGGAGTTCCAATGGTAAGGAGAACAGGGGGTCACAGACCAAATTCAAACAGATTTTCCAGCCGGAAGCTGCTGGCAGAATAGAGCAGCGTCACTAGGTCGGGCTGAAGCTCAGCCAAGGTGGAGGACAGATCCCCTTCAAAATACCGTAGGTCAATGGTGACCAGCTTGCCGCAGGACAGAGCCAGGAAGGGGGTCAGGGCGCAGGAAAAGGACTCCCGCAGGAGAACCACAGTCGGTCCGTCGGGGTCACTCTCATTGACGATGGTGGAGACGCCGAAGTCTCCGCCAGAGTAGTATACATAGGGGTTGCCGTTAAACCAGTCCCGCTGCTGGATGTACTCCGGGAAGCACAGGGCCTGCTGGAAGGAGCCGGAGCGCGTCTCATAGGGAGTGGTGTAGGTAAAGCTGGTATCGAATTTGGGGGTGTATACGGCGAAATCGTCCACCCCGGCGTAGAGAGAGCCAACCCGTTTGCCCTGACTCCCCAGGAACAGGTCCTCATAGACTGTCCGCTCATAGCTGTCCGGGTCGGTATACACCTGGGCAGTGACGTAGCCATAGCGGTCCTCCAACTCCGCGGCCAGAGTCTGATAGGCCAGGAAGGCTCCATCGGCGTTCCAGTGGTGGTCAGTGACAAAGAACAGGTCCTCCCAGCGGCCTGACTCCAAAAAGGCGGGGCGCAGGTCCAGGGTGTCCACTCCGGCTTGGGCGGTCAGGTGCAGGAAGGCATCGGCGTAGTCGTTGCCGTACTCGTTGACCCCGGCGGGCAACTGTCCGCCCTCCGGAGGAATCTTCTCCGGGGCGACCGCCGCCAGAAAGGAAGCGCCCAGGCTCTCCACATACTGGGCTAGGGCGGCGGTGCGCTCCGCCTGAAGGGTGGGGGCGGTATACTGGTTGTCCAGGCCGCAGAAGGTCAGCGCCCCGGTGGACAGCTTGGTGACCGTGTTGTCCGACGACACATCCGCCACCATCCGGCGGCCCGCCAGCCGCTGCACTCCGCCGTAGAGCTGGATGAACAGGTGCGAGCCGTCCAGAGTCTCATTGAGGGCGGCCTCGGTATGCTCCGTCACATAGACGGCCTTGGCGATCAGGGAGCGGTCTGAGGGGTCCTCCTGATTTTGCCAGCCTTGGACCAAGTCCGTCCAGATGGAGGGCAGGCCCAGGCAGGTGAGCAGGGCCATGGCGGCCAGAAAGACCAAAAAGAATATGGCGGTGATGGTATTGCTTCGCTTCATAGAGGCAGCCCTCCTCAAAACTGGAAGTAGATAAAGGGATTATAGGTCTGCTTAATGAGGAAGGAGGAACAGACCACAAACAGGGCAAGCAGTCCCAGGGACAGTCCCACCGACCACACCGGGGCCAGCCGGCTCTTTTCCGCCTTGGCCCGGAGCCAGGGGGCAAAGGGGACGGCGAACAGCACCCCGGCGGCCAAAAACACCAGGTTTTCCCGCAGGTAGAACCCCGCCAGCGCCTCTCCCGCGCCGTTGGCGCCAAAGAGGGCGGCGAAATACTGCCCGGCGGCGGTAAGGCTGTCCGCCCGGAAAAAGACCAGGGAAAAGGTAAACGCCAGCATAGTGTACAGATGCTGGAGAGGGGCGGGCCAACCCTGGCCCAGACGGCAGTACTTTTCCAGCACGATCAAGACAAAGCTGAATAGCCCCCAGCACAGGAACGTCCAGTTAGCCCCGTGCCAGATGCCGGTGAGGGACCAGACGATGAGCAAATTGCGCAGCTGCTTAGCATGGCCCACCCGGCTGCCACCCAGGGGAATATACACATAGTCCCGGAACCAGCTGGTCAGGGAAATGTGCCAGCGGCGCCACAGGTCGATAAAGCTGCGGGCCGCATAGGGCCAGCGGAAGTTCTCATCAAAGTGGAAACCGAACATCTTACCAAGGCCGATGGCCATGTCCGAGTAGCCGGAGAAGTCGTAGTATAGCTGGAGCGTATAGCAGGCCAACCCCAGCCAGGCCATAGCGGCGGTAGGAGCGGCGGCGGCGAAGGCGGCGTCGGCCACCACCGCCAGCTGGTTGGACAGCAGCACCTTTTTCCCCAGGCCAATGAGGAAGAGGTGGGTGCCGTCGGAGAAGTCGGCCCAGTTCTCTCTCCGGTGCTGGATATCCCAGGCCACCGTCTCATACTTCACGATAGGGCCTGCCACCAGCTGGGGGAACAGGGCCACATACAGGGCCGTGTCCAGAGGGTTTTTCTGAATGGGGGCGTCCCCCCGGTATACGTCGATGACATAGCTGAGCCCCTGGAAGGTGAAAAAGGAGATGCCGATGGGCAGCACCACCTCGGGCACGGGGAGGGGCAGGCCCAGGGCGTGAAGGTTGGCTCCGATAAACCCGGCGTACTTGAACCAGCCCAGCAGCCCCAGGTTCAGCGCCATGGTGAGGACCAGGGCCAAGGGGCGTCTTTTGGCGCACAAGAGGCCGCCGATGTAGTTGATGGCGATGGAGAGGAGCATCAGCGGCAGATGCCTGGGGCCGCCGGCAAAGTAGAAAAAGAGGCTGAACGCCAGCAGCACCAGGTTGCGCCCGCCCAGGCGCCGCCGGGGGATGAGATAGTAGAGCGCCAGCAAAGGCGGCAGGAAATAGAACAAAAAGGTGTAACTGGAAAAGACCATGGCAGAATTCCCTTTTTTACCAGAATAACACCCCTAGTATACCCCAGGCAGGAAAAAATGGCAAGACAGGGGCAAAAAAAGCCTCCCAATTCGGGAGGCGGATCTGTGATCGCTTCTGTAAGGGGCGGGGGGGG
>OGYF01001522.1_pt1 | contig 19397 bp, 19 predicted proteins | sample 1576451 | NCBI WGS metagenome assembly OGYF01 (sample SAMEA3541505, study PRJEB24748) | human gut metagenome | biome: human gut; feature: human-associated habitat; material: faeces | place: China | collected 2012
TTATAATGGACCCCTATTATGCTCCGTCCTATGGTAACCGTGCATAATAGGGGTCCATTTCAATAGCCTTATTATAATCGGCAAGCGCTTTTACCGTATCGCCTTTCTCGGTGTACATAGCACCACGGGTCAGGTAATTCATCGAATATTTAGGATGCGCTTTCATCAGCACATCGAAAGTCTTTTCGGCATCATCATAGTCTTTCCGTTGGATATTGGCTACGGCTTTATTAACAAGCATCTGGCGGTCTTCGGGTTTAAATTCAAGACCTTTGTCGTAGTCGGCAATCGCTTCGGCATATTTTTCCTGGCTCTGGCGGGCAATACCGCGGGCATAATAAGCCTGAACCAGAAATGGATTCCGCTGGAGACATAGCGTACAGTCTTCTTCCGCTCCCTTATAATCGTCCAGATTGATCTTGGCAACAGCGCGGTAGAAATAGGGTTCCGCGATCCAAGGTTTTGCTTTAATGACTTGATTGAAATATTGTATCGACAATACGTAATCTTCAAAATACAAGGCATTACGTCCGATAGCCAGAACACGATCCGTATTGATCTGCGCTGACATCGCTAACGAATATGCTACAAACATCAAAAAGAGGAATATTTTTTTCATCAGATTGCCTTAAGTGTTAAAAAGAGGCATGCCAAAAGGTTTCAACAGACTTTTGACACCCCTCTTTATTCAGCGAACAAAAATAAGCAATTCATGTGAATGTTAAAACGGTTCGTAGCAAAAATAATTCTCAACAAACCGTAATCAAGCCAAAAAACTTAAATTGAATGTAAAATGTATCAAATAAAAAGGTTGCACCAGTGTATAAACACTACTGGCACAACCTTTTCGCACGTATTATGAAATAACCAAATTTTACTTCGGCTGTATTTTTACCATCAAATGATCTTTTGCGATCTTATCTCCTTCGGTTACATCCAACTCGGTAATCACTCCGGATACCGGAGCGACGATCCGATTGTACATCTTCATCGCCTGATGAATGAGGAGCAACTGGCCGGCTTCAACTTCCTGCCCTTTTTCCACATAGATCTTCACGACAGTTCCCGGAAGAGTCGAAATCACATCACCGACGAAGGGCTTATGCCACATCTTACGGTTCTTATATTTCTCTGTCAGCAGTGTTTTGTATTTACGGGCGGTAACTACAAAATCTACATATTCGTTTTCTTTATTTTCCATATTTTCAAAAAGTATATGTACGGATTTAATTAGAACGGAGGGATTCCGTGCTTTTTAGCCGGTCTGTATTCCTCTTTCAAAATAGAAAGTTTCAGAGCGTGAAGCAACAACGCACGTGTTTCTTTCGGCTCGATAACAGAATCGATAAATCCTTTCGAAGCTGCCACATAAGGATTAGCGAACTTCTCGATATACTCTTTCACTTTTTCCTGACGCATTGCATTCTGGTCTTCAGCTTCCATGATTTCCTTACGGAAAATAATGTTGGCTGCACCTTCCGGTCCCATAACGGCAATCTCTGCGCTCGGCCATGCAAACATAAAGTCGGCACCCAGGTGACGCGAGTTCATCGCAATGTAACCACCACCGTAAGCCTTACGCAAGATTACTGTGATCTTAGGCACAGTTGCTTCCGAATAAGCATACAATACTTTTGCCCCGTGACGGATCACACCGGCATGCTCCTGGTCTACGCCCGGCAGGTAACCCGGCATATCTTCCAGCGTAATAATAGGAATATTGAAAGAGTCGCAGAAGCGGATAAAACGTGCAGCCTTATCAGCGCTGTCGCAGTCCAACACACCGGCCAAAACCATCGGCTGGTTGGCTACGAAACCGACTGTTTCGCCTGCCATACGACCGAAACCGATCACGATATTGGCAGCCCACAGTTCCTGAATTTCCAGGAAGTCGGAATCATCGACGATGCATTTGATAACGTCACGAACATCGTACGGCTGTTTCGGATCAGCTGGAACAACTTCTTCAATGTTCAGCATCGCTGTCGGTTCTTTTGGCTCAGTAGTCTTGGCACGCTGCTGGTTATTCCAGGGGATAAAGCTGACCAGACGTTTAACCTGTTCGAAACAATCCTGTTCGCTCAAGGCATAGAAATGAGCATTACCTGTTGTTTCCGCATGAACACGGGCACCGCCCAGGTCTTCCATAGAGATGTCTTCACCTAAAACAGTCTTGATCACATTCGGACCGGTGATAAACATCTTGGAGATATTTTCAACCACGAACACGAAGTCTGTCAAAGCAGGTGAATAAACAGCACCACCGGCACACGGACCCAGAATCAATGAGATCTGAGGGATAACGCCTGATGCGATTGTATTTCTATAGAATATTTCACCATATCCGGCCAAAGCACCAACACCTTCCTGAATACGTGCACCACCCGAGTCGTTGATACCGATAATCGGACATTTCATCTTCAATGCATGATCCATGATCTTAGTGATCTTACGAGCATGTTGCAAACCCAATGAACCACCGGCTACAGTAAAGTCCTGTGCGTAGATACATACCGGAGCACCGAAAATAGTACCTGTACCTGTAACTACACCATCACCCGGAAAATCTTTCTTATCCATTCCGAAGTCGCGGCCATCATGCTTTACAAACAAATCGTACTCATGAAAAGAGTTCTTGTCCAGCAAGGAAAGAATACGATCACGGGCAGTAAGTTTACCCATCGCGATCTGCTTTTCGATAGCAGCTTCGCCTCCACCCATCTCAACGACGGCTTTCTTCTCCCTGAGGGCCTGAATGTTTTTACTTAAATCTGTCATATTATTTAATAGATTTTTATTATTTACCGACAGCTTTTGCTCTGTATGAACAACGAGCAGTCCCTTTAATAATACTATTTAGTTTTCCTTTATTCAACTGGCGACGGATAGCCGAAACATTGTCGATGAACACGTGACCTTCCAGATGCTCGCATTCGTGCTGTACCACACGGGCAGCAAAACCATCTACCACCTCGTCATGTTCCTCCCAGTTTTCATCAAAATATTTCACCCGGATCTTGCTGGCACGGGACACTTTCTCATGTACGCCAGGAAGGCTCAGACAACCTTCTTCCATAGAAATCTCTTCTTCACTGCTTTCAACGATATCCGGATTAATCATCGCACGCTTGAATCCCTTACATTCAGGGAAATCATCTCCCATCACATCAGCATCGATCACAAGCAAACGAATCGACAACCCAACCTGGGGAGCGGCCAAGCCTACTCCATCGGCATTGTACATCGTATCGAACATATTAGCTACTAACTGCTTTAATTCCGGATAATCCCTGGGTACATCTTCAGCCTCTTTTCTTAACACAGGCTGACCGTATAAGTATACTGGTAAAATCATAAACTATAACTGATATTTTTTATTTTCTAAATATGATTGAAGGATAATAACTGCACTGATCTCATCCACCAGGCCTTTATCCTGTCTTTTTTTCTTCTTCAAACCTCCGTCGAGCATTGCCTTGTGCGCCAGAACAGACGTGAAACGCTCATCATAATATTCAACCGGAATATCCGGAATGGTCCGTTTCAGATGTGTCACGAAAGCCTCTACATACTTCATATTTTCTGAAGGCTCGTTATTCATCTGCTTCGGCAAACCGACCACGAATAAATCCACCGGTTCTTTTGCCACATAGGCAGATAACCAGGAGACCAATTCCCCACTCGGCACCGTTGTCAGACCGTTTGCAATCATCTGCAAATTGTCTGTAGCTGCTAACCCGGTCCGTTTTCGGCCATAATCAATTGCTAGTATCCTTCCCATCGGCTGCAAAGATAGCACAAATATGCATTTGTATTACACAAATACACAAAAAGTGTGCAATTTATAAGTTTAATAGGCATTCTTTTCACCTTTAGACATGTTCAGAATCGTCACCACGATGATCTTCAGATCCAGGAAGAACGACCAGTTCTCAATGTACCACACATCCCGTTTCACACGTCCTTCCATCTGTTCGAGCGTCTTGGTTTCTCCCCGATAACCGGTTACCTGTGCCCATCCCGTCACTCCGGGTTTTACCAGATGGCGTACCATATATTTATCGATAAGAGCCGAATATTGCTCAGTGTGTTTCAGCATATGAGGACGAGGGCCTACTACCGACATCTCTCCTCTTAATACATTGATAAATTGAGGGAACTCATCCAGATTCGTACGCCGAAGGAAATCTCCGATACGGGTTTTACGCGGATCGTCTTTTGCTGCCTGCAATTTATCGGCATCTGCATTGACCCGCATTGTCCGGAATTTATAACACTCAAATTCCTGCCCGTACAAACCGGTACGCTTTTGCTTGAAAAATATAGGTCCCGGAGATGTTGCTTTTATCAATATTCCTATAACGACATAAAGTATCGGATAAATGGTCAGTAAAATACCCAAAGAAAAAAGAATATCAAAAGTTCTCTTTAATGCCCGGTTATAAGCTGCCTGCAAAGGTTCACGGCGAACAGCCAATAATGGAATCGACTCCATTATTTCCATAACAAGACTCTTCTTTATATTCCTGTAAAACTCCGGAACAATATAGAAACGAATCATATGCTTTTCAGCAAAATTCATTATCCGCAATATTTTCTCGTCCTGCGTTCCTGGCAAAGTACAATAGATTTCGTCTATATCATTAGCCAATACATACTTCTCCACTTCATGCGTCATACCCAGGTAATTCGGCAACACACTTTGCAAAGACAGATTATCATCAAAAAAACCCATGATACTGAATCCATAGGAAAGATCATCCTTCATAACCCGGTACAATTCCATACCATTCTTACCTGCTCCTACAATAATAATTCTTTTAAAATTATGTCCTTTTCTACGGTACATCTTTAGTGTAACGCGAACAAACACTCTCCAAAGAGCAAAAATTATAACTGTTACAGCAAAATAAACCAGCAGAAATGTAGCCAGGGCATCCCCTATATTCAGAAAGATAAGACAAGTAGCGAACAGAAAGACAAATATAGAAACCAACGCAAAGGCACGCTGTACAATTTTGTCAATAAAAACAACAGCCACATGCAATTGCATGGGAACAAAATAAAGGGCAAAGAAATAACAGAAATTCAATAAGAGAACAACCTCTCTCAAACTATAAGATATAGCTTTTGTATAAAATTCCCCCAACCCATAATAGACAGCGAAGAACAATAGATTTAATACAACTAAATCTCCCATTCCTATCAGCCACTGGATAAGGTAACCATGTTTTTTGTCGAATTCCATAACTGTGTTCTAAAATTCCACAAAAGTAATGAATATTCTGTGCAAAAAAAAGGCTGCACAATAGAATGTGCAGCCTTTTTCAGATATAATTAAAAATAAATTAATTATTAGCAGACATGATAACAACACGGTTCCAGTTGTTTTCGCTGTACGGCTGTTCGTCAGAACCTCTCCATTCGATAGTAATCTGGTTAGAGTTGATACCGTATTTATCGATCAATTCTTTAGCAACGGCTTTAGCACGTTTTTCAGAAAGACCCATGTTGTATTTAGAAGTACCTGTGTTCTTATCAGCATAACCGATAACCTTGATCGGAGCATTGTTTGCCTTCATGAATTCAGCAGTGTTGTAAATACTGATCTGCTGGTTCTTATCGATCTTAGAACTATTCAGACGGAAGTATACTACATTGTCAACATAGTTGTTTACAACATTAGTTACAACTTCTTCGCATTCAGGACAAGATTCCGGACGTTTGCTCAATTCATCGTTAGCAGCACGCAATGAGTTGATCTGATTGTTCAGGTCGTTCAACAAAGCGTAATCCATTGGTTCCAATACTTCGAAATCAGTTTTACCCAGTTTGAATGTCAAACCAGCGCTCAGCTGAGCGATACCGTCTGTCAAGTGGAACATGTTAACACGGTTGAACTGTTCGTTCAGCAAAGAACCCTGAACTTCCACGTTCAAATCAACACGTTTGCTCAAACGGAAAGCAGTAAGGATACCAGCATTTAATGTAGGAGATTCTGTTCTAGCATATCCCTGATTTTCGAAACGCTGTGCATAACCGAAACCGACCCAAGGAATCAAACGAAATACTCTTTTTTCATTATAAACTCCCCAGAAATTGGTAACATCCCATAACAAGTCTACATGAGCAGCTGCATATTTGTTGTGCTGCATGATCTCTGCGTTGTCACCTACAAATCCGTGTAAAATACCACCGTTCAACTGAGTACGGAAAGCCAGATACGGGTTGAACCACTTACCAAACGAGAACTGAGGCGCAAAATTCAGACGGTTGCCAAAATCTGCTTTATTATTCTGGTCACCCAATAACATACTTGCACCACCGGCAACAGAAATAAACCAATTATCGCCAGCTTTGTTTTTCTTGAAATTTGTCTTATAACCTTTTTCAGTACTAAAACCAACTTGTGGTTTAAATTCCTGTGCTGACACAGAGAAAACAAAACCTGACAATAAAGCTAAAAGTAATACTTTAGTCTTCATATTCATCAACTTTTTAATTAAACAATCAATTACCTTAAATAACGCTCAAATTTAGAGCAAAATTAAATCTTTTTTTAACTAAAACAAAATAAATCTATGTTTTGTTCTTAATTTATTCAAAATAATTCAGAATTTTATATCCACCTTCTTTCAGATAGGATTCTTTTTTCATCAGCTTGATATCATTCTGCATCATATCCTGAATAAGAGTATCAAGGGTGTATTTCGGTTCCCACCCCAAACGGGTACGGGCCTTCGTAGCATCCCCGATAAGTAAGTCAACCTCGGTCGGACGGAAGTACTGAGGGTCAATACCGACTACTTCTTCACCTATCCGTTCTTTAAAATTTTCGAGATAAGCCTCACCTACTTTCTCTATAAACATTTTTTCGTCAATATAGTTTAATACTGCGACCTCATTAACATTTTCGCCTTTAAAAATGACTTCTACCCCTATTTCTTTAAATGCTTTACTGATAAAATCGCGAATAGTCGTCGTTATTCCGGTAGCAATAACATAATCAGAGGGTTCATCCTGCTGGAGAATCGCATACATGGCACGGACATAATCCTTGGCATGGCCCCAGTCACGTTTGGAAGATAAATTCCCCATATAAACTTTTTCCTGCATACCCAAAGCAATGCGCGAAACGGCACGGGTTACTTTACGGGTAACAAACGTTTCTCCGCGAAGCGGCGACTCATGATTAAACAGAATGCCGTTGGAAGCATGCATTTTATAGGCTTCACGATAGTTTACCGTAATCCAGTAACCATATAGTTTAGCAACAGCATACGGACTTCGGGGATAGAAAGGAGTCGTTTCCTTTTGAGGCACTTCCTGAACCAATCCATATAATTCGGATGTAGAAGCCTGATAGATACGGGTTTTAGGGATCAGGTTCAGCAGACGCACCGCTTCAAGGATACGCAACACACCCAGACCATCGGCATTCGCCGTATATTCAGGAGTATCGAAACTTACTTTCACATGGCTCATAGCTGCCAGGTTATATATTTCGTCAGGCTGCACTTCACCGATGATACGGGTAAGGTTCAGGCTGTCGGTCAGGTCGCCATAATGAAGGATCAGGTTCCGGTTCTCCACATGAGGGTCCTGATAAAGATGATCGATACGGTCTGTGTTGAACATGGATGAACGACGTTTGATACCATGCACCGTATATCCTTTTTTTACAAGATATTCTGCCAGATAAGCGCCATCCTGTCCTGTAATACCTGTTATTAAAGCTACTTTACTCATTTATATGAATTTATTATTGTTTGTCTAAATACCAGTTGTATAAAAGTTCCACACCTTCGGCAATCTCTATTTTATGATGCCATCCCAAAGCATGCAGTTTACTGACATCCGTCAGTTTGCGCAATGTCCCATCGGGTTTGGAAGCATCAAAAACCAGTTCGCCATCGAAACCGATCTTTTCCTGAATCAGCGTAGCGACTTCTTTTATAGATAACTCTTTTCCCGTACCTATATTTATATGTGTGTTGCGCACTTCATTTCCCTCCGGACGCACATCCTGAAAATCGATATGTTCCATAATATAAACGGAAGCATCTGCCATTTCTTCGCTCCAAAGAAATTCGCGGAGCGGTTTTCCGGTTCCCCACAGCTGCACTTTTCCCGGATAGATACCGTATTTCGCTAAAATAGCCAGGATGTTATTATCCGTTGCATTTCCGGCCACTCCTTCTACAGGACGTGCATTCAAATCTTTGCGCAAAGCCTCCCAATTATCGGTATGAAGACATTTGCCCAAATGAATCTTACGGATCATCGCCGGAAGCACATGCGAAGTCTCCAGATTGAAATTATCGTTCGGACCATACAAATTAGTGGGCATCACTGCGATATAGTTCGTTCCGTATTGCAGGTTATAGCTTTCACACATCTTTATCCCGGCAATCTTTGCGATGGCATAAGGTTCATTGGTATATTCCAACGGAGAAGTGAGCAGGCAATCTTCGGGCATCGGCTGCGGCGCTTCGCCCGGATAAATACAGGTACTGCCTAAAAACAGTAATTTCTTTACGTTATTAATATAGGAAGCATGGATCACATTATTCTGGATCATCAGATTTATGTAAATGAAATCCGCACGATACCGGCTGTTTGCCATAATACCACCCACATGGGCGGCAGCTAAAAAGACATATTCCGGTTTTTCCGTCGCAAAGAATTCATTGACTGCATACTGATCGGTCAGGTCCAGCTCTGCATGGGTACGCAAAACAAAGTTTGTATATCCTTTCTGCTGCAAATTCTTCAGAATAGCAGAACCGACCAGGCCACGATGACCGGCTACAAATATTTTACTGTCTTTATTCATTCCTTTATCAACTTCAATAAATATTGACCGTACTGGTTCTTTATCATCGGAATAGCTACTTCTTTCAGTTTCTCGTCATCGATCCAACCTTTCCGGTAAGCGATTTCCTCCAGACAAGCCACTTTCAGTCCCTGTCGTTTTTCAATCACCTCCACAAAAGTAGAAGCCTCCGAAAGCGAATCGTGCGTACCGGTATCGAGCCAGGCAAAACCGCGTCCTAATAACTGAACTTTCAACTCTCCGTCTTTCAGGAACTCCTGGTTTACGGTTGTGATCTCCAGTTCTCCGCGTGCCGACGGCTTGATTTGTTTTGCCACTTCGACCACTTTATTCGGATAAAAATAGAGTCCGACAACCGCGTAATTCGACTTGGGATTCTTCGGCTTTTCTTCAATGCTCAGCACGTTTCCGTCCGTGTCAAATTCAGCAACGCCATAGCGTTCCGGATCGTTTACGTAGTAACCGAAGACGGTTGCTTTTTGTTCGTTCTCCACATTGTTAACGGCCTCTTTTAACATAGCCGTAAAGCTCTGTCCGTAAAAGATATTGTCGCCTAACACAAGGCAAACCGAATCATTACCAATGAATTTATCCCCTATGATAAAAGCCTGTGCCAGACCATCGGGCGAAGGTTGTTCGGCATATTCAAAATGCACGCCATAATCCGAACCGTCTCCCAGCAACCGCCGGAACCCGGGTAAGTCCTGCGGGGTAGAAATGATCAGGATTTCCCTTATCCCGGCAAGCATCAATACAGACACGGGATAATAGATCATCGGTTTATCATAAATCGGCAACAATTGCTTGGATACTCCTTTGGTTATTGGATACAAACGGGTTCCGGAACCTCCGGCCAGTACAATTCCTTTCATAAAACAGACTTTTAATTTTACTTAATACGGGGCAAATGTATATAAAATATTTCATTTTGAAGGCATGGAGGAAATACAATCGGCACCCTTAATTTACTTAATCGTGAAACCTTTCTTTCTTACGGTTTGTTACAGTAGAAATAATTTTTAAAGGTAACTTGATATGAATACATTTGACGAAAGAATCAGTTCTGCTGTAAAGAACTGGTGGGTTTCACTTTTACTGGGATTATTATATATCCTGATCGCAATATGCCTGATGTTCACACCGATGGCAAGTTATGTGGCTTTAAGCCTTCTATTCAGCGTCGCCATGTTCGTAAGCGGTACGCTTGAAATCCTTTTTGCCGTGTCGAACCGGAAGCACATTTCGAGTTGGGGTTGGTATCTGGCCGGCGGTATTATCGACCTGATACTGGGTATTTACCTCATGGCCAGTCCGGGACTGAGTATGACCGTACTGCCGTTTATCCTGGCATTCTGGTTGATGTTCAGAGGCTTTTCTTCCACAGGTTATGCTATGGACCTGAAACGGTTCGGAACCGGAAACTGGGGTTGGTATATGGCTTTCGGTATCCTGGCAATCATCTGTAGCATCGCTATCATCTGGCAACCGGGACTGGGCGTATTCACCCTTGTTTATATGATTGCTTATGCACTTCTTATCATCGGCATCTTCCGTGTAATGCTTTCTTTCGAACTAAGAAGCCTGCACAAAAAAGCGACAACTCCCCTACAGTAAAGTTTTTCCCCCACTTGAATGGGGCTTTTTCCCCACACGTATGGGTATTATTCCCCACATATATGGGGCATTTTCCCCACCTATGTCAAAAAGGTGGGGATTTTGTTTCGCTAAATATCCCTGTCTGTCATTCTTCCAGCCTTAATCATTTGTTCAATTAAAAAAATAACGTAGTTTTGTAACGCTATAGATACAGAAAAACACATTTGGGATTAAATCTAACTAAAAATAATACTCACAGTGAAAAAGGAAGATGAAGAAAAGGTAAGCGGGCTACCCGAAAATGCCTACAGAGAACTCAAAGAAGGAGAAGTATTTAACCCGATTATGTCACCTCAAAAACAATACAGGGAAGTAACTCCCTGGTCTGTATTCTGGGGACTTGTCATGGCTGTCATATTCAGCGCGGCTGCCGCCTATCTGGGATTGAAGGTCGGACAGGTGTTTGAAGCAGCTATCCCGATTGCCATCATAGCTGTCGGACTGTCGAGCGGTTTCAAACGAAAAAATGCATTGGGAGAAAATGTGATTATCCAATCTATCGGAGCCTGTAGCGGTGTAATCGTAGCCGGGGCGATTTTTACTCTTCCTGCCCTGTATATCCTTCAGGACAAATATCCGGAAATTACCATCAACTTTTTTGAAGTATTCATGAGTTCGCTGCTGGGCGGCATACTCGGTATTCTTCTGTTAATCCCATTCCGGAAATATTTCGTTTCGGATATGCATGGCAAATATCCGTTCCCGGAAGCAACGGCAACCACCCAGGTGCTTGTTTCGGGCGAGAAAGGCGGAAGCCAGGCGAAACCGCTTATTCTGGCAGGTTTGATCGGAGGTTTATACGATTTTATTATTGCCACTTTCGGTTGGTGGAGCGAAACCGTCAGCACGCGCATTGTCGGAGTTGGTGAAATGCTGGCCGACAAAGCGAAAGTCGTACTGAAAGTCAATACAGGAGCCGCCGTACTGGGACTCGGTTATATCATCGGATTGAAATATTCCATGATTATCTGTGCCGGTTCATTCCTTGTTTGGTTGGTCATCATCCCGCTGATGTCTGCCATTTTCGGTTCAGACGTACTGACGTTAGGCAACGATGCCATTACAGCCACAGTAGGCAGCATGAGTGCCGAACAAATCTTTACGACCTATGCCCGTCATATCGGTATCGGTGGTATCGCGACAGCCGGAGTTATCGGTATTATCAATTCATGGGGAATTATCCGCGGAGCCGTCGGACTGGCAGCCAAAGAACTGAAAGGGAAAAATACGGAAGTTGACACAGCTACAGTACGCACACAGAAAGATTTATCGATGAAGATTATCTCGATTGGTATCTTCGCTACGCTGATTGTGACTTATCTGTTCTTCCATTTCGGAGTGTTGGATAACTGGTATTATGCTTTAATCGGGTTATTGATTGTCGGGATTATTGCTTTCCTGTTCACGACTGTTGCGGCCAATGCCATTGCTATTGTGGGAACAAATCCGGTGTCGGGTATGACGCTGATGACATTAATTTTATCGTCCATCATTCTGGTGGCTGCCGGACTGAAAGGAACGGCCGGTATGGTTTCGGCCCTGATTATCGGAGGTGTTGTCTGTACGGCACTTTCCATGGCAGGCGGTTTCATTACCGACTTGAAGATAGGTTACTGGCTGGGAAGCACGCCTGCTAAACAGCAGACATGGAAATTTCTTGGCACCTTAGTCTCTGCTGCAACAGTTGGCGGTGTAATCCTTATCCTGAACCAGACGTACGGATTTACGACCGGGCAGCTGGCCGCACCGCAGGCTAATGCAATGGCAGCCGTTATCGAACCGCTGATGAGCGGTTCGGGAGCACCCTGGGTGCTGTATGGCATCGGTGCCGTACTGGCTATCGTTCTGAACTTCTGTAAAATTCCGGCACTGGCATTCGCATTGGGTATGTTTATCCCGATGGAACTGAACACTCCGCTGCTGATCGGTGGAGCCATCAGCTGGTATGTAGGAAGCCGCAGCAAAGACCAGGCATTGAATACGGCCCGTTTGGAAAAAGGGACATTACTTGCATCCGGTTTCATCGCAGGTGGTGCCTTGATGGGAGTTATCAGCGCAGCTTTACGTTTTGGTGGCATCAACCTGCTGAATGAAAAATGGTTGGAAGGAAACTTTGCCGAACCGCTGGCTGTTGTAATGTATATTGCATTGATGGCTTATCTGGCGATAAGTTCATTGAGCGCGAAAAAAGAATAAGATAAAGAATGGATGCACCGCTAGTTAATGTTGGGATTATGACGGGGAAGGCTCTCTCTTTCGTATTCAATGGAGAATATATCCATACGGAGAGCAGTTCCTTCCTGACGGGAGAACAACGCGCGTTGTTTGTAAACGGAAATATCGTGTATAACGGCAAGCTCTACAAAGAACTTTTCTTTGAACCGGCTTCGCCCCAATCATCGTTTGACCTGAAAGCTGTGACAATCGGAGTGGACTTCCACTGGCAACGCCAGGAAGACCAACGCTTCAAAGGAGCACTGAACCTGGTGGCAACGAATGACGGGATTGTTGTAATCAACAGTATTGACGTTGAAGAATATCTGACAAGCGTGATTTCGTCTGAAATGAGTGCCACAGCATCAAAAGAGTTGTTGAAGGCACACGCCGTAATCTCCCGCAGCTGGCTACTGGCGCAGATAGAAAAGAATTTCCGCCTGGGTAACGCTTCGGAAAAATATGAGAGTTGCCATCGCGACAATAACCAATTAATCCGTTGGTACGACCGCGAAGATCATACCATGTTCGATGTGTGTGCCGACGACCATTGCCAGCGTTACCAAGGCATTACCCGTGCTTCTACCGCAATCGTACAGGAAGCAGTCCACGAAACCCGCGGCGAGATACTGACCGATGGCGAATCCATCTGCGACGCACGTTTCTCTAAATGTTGCGGAGGCGTGACCGAGCAGTTCGAACACTGTTGGGAGCCGGTGCCCCACTCCTATCTGACAGTTGTACGGGACAGTAAAGAAACTTCTTATCCCGACCTGACCGACCCGATTGAAGCGGAAATGTGGATACGTAATTCTCCTAACGCATTTTGTAACACAACAAAGAAAAAGATACTCAGCCAGGTCTTGAACAACTATGATCAGGAAACGATAAATTTCTATCGCTGGAAAGTGTCTTACACCCAGGATGAGCTGTCCGAACTGATTCATCGTAAAAGCGGCATCGACTTTGGCGAAATACAAGACCTGATTCCATTGAAAAGAGGTACTTCCGGACGTATCGAAGAGTTACAGATTGTGGGAACCCGCCGTATTTATACTATCGGCAAGGAACTGGAGATACGGCGCACTTTATCGGAAACCCATCTGTACAGTTCCGCCTTTGTGGTAGACAAAGAAGATATACGCGTTCGCATTCCCCAACGTTTCGTACTGACGGGTGCCGGCTGGGGGCATGGCGTAGGACTTTGCCAGATAGGTGCAGCCGTCATGGGTGAAAAAGGATATGCTTATACAAAAATACTGGAACATTATTTCCGGGGAGCATTCATAGAGAAAAGGTATTAATCTAAAAAGGTCGCTAATCTCACGATAGCGGCCTTTTTTTGTGTTTACCTATCTTTCCGGTTCCTAGTGGAATCCGGTTGTCTTTACTCTCACGAGCTCTAACTGATTACAAAGGAATAAAGAATAAATCAAGAAGACAAACAAAATAGATTAATAAGGATATTTTCCCCACAAAAAAGGGAAAAACACCGATAAAATTCATTAGAACGAACCTGACATACGGTCCACAAACACCCTTATCCGTCCTCTAACGTCCTGCCTGAAAGAAGAAGAAGTTTACATGATATTACATTTTAGCAAATTGTTGTTATCTTTGTATCCGAACGTTCGACAGGGACCAAATACCCTGCTCTACTTAATTAAATACTGGTGAATGAATAGTTATATCATCCTCTCTATAATTGCAATTTACTTTGGCATACTGTTGTTGATTGCCTGGATAACAGGCAGGAAAAGTACAAGTAACGATGCTTTCTTTCTGGGAAACCGTAAATCTCCGTGGTATATCGTATCTATCGGGATGATTGGGACATCGCTTTCCGGCGTCACCTTCGTTTCGGTTCCGGGGATGGTTCGCAGCATAGACATGACTTATATGCAAACGGTTTTCGGATTCTTTTTCGGATATATACTGATTGCCAAAGTGCTGTTACCGCTTTACTATAAATTGAAACTGACTTCTATCTACTCCTATCTGGGTGACCGGATTGGAAAGCGGAGTTATAAAACCGGTGCTTCTTTCTTCCTGCTTTCAAAGATTGTCGGGGCAGCGGCACGGCTTTATCTGGTTGTCCTGATTTTACAGCATTACGTCTTCAGTACCTGGAATATTCCTTTTTGGGTAACTGTTATCATCAGTATTTTTCTGGTTTGGCTATACACCTACCGGAGTGGAATCAAGACTATTATCTGGACGGATACGCTTCAGGCACTTTGCCTGATTGCCATGCTGGTCGTCATCATCTGGAAGGTAAAAGATGCCATGGAACTGGATATGGGAGGCATGGTGCAAACCCTGACCGAGAATCCCCATTTTCGTATCTTTGAATTCAACGACTGGCACAGCACACAACATTTCGTGAAACAGTTTTTCAGCGGCATCTTTATCACCATCGTCATGACCGGGCTCGACCAGGATATGATGCAGAAGAACCTATCCTGCAAAAGCCTGAAAGATGCACAGAAGAATATGTACACCTATGGTTTTGCTTTCACGCCGGTCAATTTTCTGTTCCTGGCATTAGGTGTATTATTGTTGAGCCTGGCTTCTCAAAAGAATATCGAACTGCCGGCCTTAAACGATGATATTCTGCCGATGTTCTGCACTTCCGGAATCTTGGGGCATTCTATTCTAATTTTCTTTACAATCGGTATCATTGCAGCCGCTTTTAGTAGTGTCGATTCAGCATTAACGGCTTTGACCACCTCTTTTTGCGTCGATATTCTGGGAGTGGAAAAGGAGGAAGCGAACAAGGCTAAACGCACCCGATTGATGGTTCATTTGCTTATCTCTGCTCTGTTTGCCATAATAATCCTTATCTTTAAGGCCGTAAACAGCCGCAGCGTGATTGATGCCATCTATATGATTGCTTCTTATACCTACGGTCCTTTGCTGGGATTATTTGTCTTTGGCTTGTTCACCAAAAAACAACCGCGTGACAAATATGTTCCTTATATATGTATTCTCTCGCCGCTAATCTGTTTCGCAACGGATTACCTGGTGAAACAACATACAGGCTATGCCTTCGGTTACGAAATGCTGATGCTCAACGGAGCCATCACATTCTTCGGGTTATGGGCGGCCTCAGTCAAACACAAAACAATAAAAGTTTAAGAATATGGAAATCAAAAGTGCAGAATTTGTTATCAGTAACACAGACGTAAAGAAATGCCCCGCAGGAAACTTTCCGGAGTATGCCTTTATCGGGCGAAGCAATGTTGGCAAATCCTCCCTTATCAATATGCTGACAGGCAAGAAAGGTCTGGCAATGACTTCACAGAAACCTGGGAAGACATTGCTTATCAATCATTTTATTATCAACAACAACTGGTTTCTGGTCGACCTTCCCGGATATGGCTTTGCCCAACGGGGAAAAGAAGGAAGACAGAATATCCAGCGGATTATCGAAGATTATATCCTGGAACGTGAGCAGCTAACTAATCTATTCGTCTTAATCGACTGCCGCCATGAAGCACAGAAAATCGACCTGGAGTTTATGGAGTGGCTGGGTGAGAACGGAGTTCCTTTCTCCATCATCTTCACCAAAATAGATAAGATTAGTAAAGGCCGTCTACAAGAAAATCTGAAAGCCTATCAGGAAAAATTACTTGAAACGTGGGAAGAGCTTCCCCCTATCCTACTTTCTTCATCCGAGAAAAAAGACGGGCGGGAAGAAATACTTGATTATATCGATACAATAAATAAAAGTTTAAAAGGGTAGCATTATCCGGGAGCGACATGGTGTCGGTTGCACGGAATCGCCACAATTATACCGGAGCGGATACAATCATCCGCTCTGCAAGGTTGCGCTTCACCAAGTATAGTTGCCGTGCAACCACAGCCTCCTGAATAATTTTTCTTTACTTATCTTATGCCGGTTCCAAAAAAATAAATACATTTGTAATTCATCAAAACCGAAAGGAGTAAAGATATGAAAGCAATGGAATTACAGGGTGAACGCCTGGAACTGTTCAACGAAATCATTAACCTTGACACGGAAAGTATCGAGAAAGTAAAGAAGTATATTAAACGTATCGCATCTAACCGATACAAAATATCCCGTACTACTCAAGTGGATGACATTGACATCATCACTGATGAAGAGATTGAAAATGCTATGCGTCCATTATCTTATGAGGAGAAGATAGAAAGCCTTAGGTTGTCGGAGGCCGATCCTGTTTATTATACACAGGAAGAGATGCGAAAAGCTGTTGCTTCATGGAGAAACCTTTAACTATTAAATGGAAACGTCCAGCAAGGAAGAATGCTAGAGTAACTTATGCCTGGTATAAAAAAGAAATGGGCATTAGAGCTGCCGACAAATTCATAAACAGTATTTTAGATACTGTAAACTTACTGGCATTAAATCCTAATATGGGACAACCGATTGAACTGAATACCGAAACATGTAAAAGAAATTATCGTTCCTTCGTAGAACATAAGAACCATAAAATCATTTACTATGTAGAAAAAAAGACAATCTGTATTGCCAACATTTGGTCTAACAGTCAGAATCCGGAAGATTTTAATGAACAACTAAGATAAAAGGAAGCAGTTTCGCTTCCTTTTTTATCTTATATAGCCTTACAACGCCTCTCTTATCTTCTCCACCATCTCCTTGTACTCCTGTTCCGACAGATAAACTTTCTGCGGGTTCATTGTGAATGTTCCTCCGAAATCGGGACCATCTTCATATTTAGGGGCCAGATGAAAATGCAGATGTGACAGCTTATCGGAATAAGCACCGTAATTTATCTTTTGCGGATTGAATACTTTCTGCATGGCACGGGTTACTTTTACGACATCTGCCATAAACGCATTCCGTTCGTCATCGCTCAGCATATTCAAATCGTGCACATGCTCTTTATAGGCAACCAGGCAACGGCCATAATAAGTCTGTTCCTTGAAAAGAAAAAGCCGGGAGACTGATAAAGGAGCTATTTCGATCATCAAATCATCTAAAGTCTGATTGTTCGTGCAATACAAACAATCTTTGGGATCACTTAAATTCATGTTATATCAGATTTATTTATAATGGGCGCTAAAGTAAACATAAAGCCCGGTAAAAACAAGAAACTTTTACCGGGCCTTTCCGAATATTTTAAATCAGCATCTTAGTAACTGATCTTACAACCTATGAAATAACTGCGGGGAATACCCGGACCATAAATATAGCCGGCATCCCGTTTCTCATATTTATCAAAATCATCCTGATAAGAATTAAAGATATTCTGAACACCTGCATTTACCTGCAAAGTAACAGATTTATAAAGAGGAAAATCATACGCCACCTTTACATTCAGGTCGAAGAAGTCCTTCGTTTTCTCCTCCCTGTCTTCCGGGATATAACCGGCCAGGTGCTGAACCAGCATACTGCCGGTATAAGTGCCGGTCAACGAAGCCGTCAACCGCTTCACCGGCGTAAATGAAGAAGTGAAATAACCATATACATCCGGCGAACGGAACATCTTTTTCTGAGGTGCCAGATTCTCATTCTCACTCCAGCTCTCCGGTTCTTTGTAACGGCTGCGCTGGATAGTTGCACCTGCCTGAATCTGCATCCATGAATAGACAGCTTTTGCCTCCAGGTTTATTCCCATCACACGGGCACCTTTTCCATTACGGCGTTCCATCAGCAGGTTATTATCATTGTCGCGCCCTATCTCTTCAAGGATGAAGACATTACGCAGGTCCGTGTAAAAACCTTCTACCAGGAAATTAGTCTGTACCGGACCAAAACGACGGTAAAAGTCGGCCGAGGCACTGATACTTTGCGAGTTCTCTTCTTTCAGGTCCGGAGATATCTGGATGATCGCCACATCACCGCCGACTGCCGTAATATGCAAGTCCTCGTCAAAAGCCTGAGGGGCACGGAAACCGCTCGAATAAGACAGACGCAGATTTATCGCTGGTCGGATTGAAACGCACATTGGCACGCGGACTGAATATCGCATGGTCTATCAAATTGTGCTTATCCATCCGTGCACCAACCAGGAAACTCCATTTCTCATTCTTCCACTCATTTTGCAGGAAAACACTACCGATATGCACAGTCTGCTCAATCGTGCGGTGATACCCTAACATCTTATCCTGCAAATCGTCATAGTTATATTCGGCACCTCCGGTAAACTCGGCAGGCATGAAAAGACATTTATCCCATTCATAGGAATACTGCGCTCCTCCGACAAAGGTCATATCCGTCGTGCTGCCATAAGCATTCGGATTCTTGTCTGCGCCATAATAACTGCTTCTTTGAGTATGCTGGGCAGAAGTATAAACATTCAGACGATGCTTATAATCCTTTGAAAACAAATCGAACTTCAGGCCGCCGCCATTGATGTTATGTTCGGTCTGCTCGGCAATATCGGCTTCGTGGGGAGGTAAATCCAACAAGTTACCGCCACGACGGTATTCATTGATATTATGATACTCGAAAGTCAGCTTCGAATACATGCTTGTTTTCAGGTAAGAACGGAAACCGAGCGTGCGGGCATTCAGTTTGCCCAGTTCGGTATATCCGTCACCGTCATGGTCGTAAGCTCCGCGATAACGGTTCTGTCCGAACATATAGATACCGGCTTTATGGTCGTCCGTCACCAGCGAAGCGTTTATCGTTGTGTTGTTATCGGGACGGTCGCCGCCAATCATCGTCAGTGAGTGAGAAATC
>OGYF01001525.1_pt1 | contig 19368 bp, 24 predicted proteins | sample 1576451 | NCBI WGS metagenome assembly OGYF01 (sample SAMEA3541505, study PRJEB24748) | human gut metagenome | biome: human gut; feature: human-associated habitat; material: faeces | place: China | collected 2012
TGGCGCACGATCGGGCTAGCTTGCGGCGAGGAGCCGCTTTCAACCGAGGCGTCTATACAGGGCGTAAAGACGCGACTGCTTGAGTTCAACAGCTTTCCCGTGGTGCCCAACGAGCTTGCCAAGTCTCTTTACGCGGCATCGGCGCAGCACTGCGGGCACGCTGGGAAATATTTCACCGACCGACTGATCGCTGAGCTAAAAGCAAACCCCGGTGTCATATACGATACCTACACGGCCATTCAGGAGGAGCTTACCGCTGCATGGCCTGAATATTTCAGCGTGCACATCGATGCGGTCGCGCTCGTGTGCCTGGCCGATTTTCTCGCAAGCCAGTGGCTCTTTTGCCTTGCACCGGACCAGGCACGAGACGAAGCTCGTGGGCTTGCTTCGTTTATCATGGGACAGCTGCCGAACCGAGCGCAGATTTCTGATACGGAACGCAGCTGGGAATTTATAAAGGGCTGGATCCTCAGCAACGCGGATAGGATTGATCATTTCGGCGGCAGCTACCGCGACGCACGGGCGACGCCAAAGTACGGCATTGAAGACGAAGGATATCTTTTTCTGTATCCGGCAATTTTATCAAGAGCCATGGACGAAGCAGGATTTACCTCGCAGAAGAATATCCGGGAATGGGCGAGCATGGGTTGGATCGAAGCGGAGACATACGGCGGCGAGCGCCGCTATAAGGTTCAAAAAATGGTGGATGGCTTAAAAACAAGGTTTATAAAAATTGATAAAAACAAACTAAAGTTCTAAAACTTACCCGGAACAAGGTCTACCGGGTAAGTCCGGGTAAGTGTCCGGGTAATAGATAAACCCGGTCTATGACTATATATATTAAAGGTTACCCGGTATTACCCGATTAATATATATAGATATTATTTTTATATATCGCGTTGTGCGTATATATAGACATAAAAGGGACATTAAAAATATACAACATGGTATGTCAGTTTTACCGGGTAAACCGGGTAAATTTTTGTATACACGTTGGTATTACTGGTTTTATAACACGTCGCTTCCGGGTAAATGGTCGGGTAAAAACCAAGTATACACGGGTAAATGGTCGGGTAAAAGCAAGGAGGTCTAAACATTGGCGCACATAGATAAGGAGCTCTTCAAGTTTACCGAGAACTGCATTAGGCATTATTACCAGAATCTTGCGGAGCTCAAATTGAGGCGTGAATACATCGAGGGTTTTGCTACGAAGTCGCCATCGGAGCTAAGCCCGGATCGCATTGACGGCGGGCCTGATACATGCGCGTTACAGCGTCATGTTGAGCGTCTGGATAACGATGCCGATATCGCCCGGCTGGAACGCATGACACAGCCGATAAAAGATTTCCTGGGCATACTCGCAGATGAAGATAGGTGCTTTATTGAGATGCGTTATTTTCAAGATCGCAGCTGGTATCAGATCAGCGACGCGCTGCATGTATCAGTATTTACGGCTAGTAAGAGATGGCGCGGTAGGCTTATCAGAAAGGCGGCGCAGATGATCTTCGGCAAGCTCGTTCAGTAAAAAGTGTACCGATATATGCAACTTTTGAGGGGGTTGTCAGTGCTATAATCATATCGTCAAAGAATTAGGCAAACATAATTCCTCCCAAAAATGAAGCTCGGGTGCTCTGGTACCCGGGCTTTTACTGTGCTGTGAGGTGAGCGTGATGATAAGGACAAAGAATAAGCTGCGCGGCTGTCCGATGTTCGACGATGTGCCGCTGAGCATGGCGCAGATAAAGCGCTTCTGCGATGAAGGATGCTGTCTGAGCTGTCCGCAGATATTGATGAGCCGGCTCAATCGTGTTTGCGAGGATCTCGAGAAGGTACAGGAGTTTGCTGATAAACTCGACGCCCGGCTGCCTCTGTATGAGGCGGCGGTGTAGCTTTGGCGCGCAGGGACTTTTACACGTCGGCGGCATGGCTGCGCTGCCGGGACGGATATATCAAATCTGTATTCGGTCTCTGTGAAAGGTGCGGGCGGCCGGGATACATCGTGCATCATAAGCAGCCTATCACCGACGCCAACGTGGACGACCCGGAGATTACGCTCAACTGGGACAACCTCGAGTATCTCTGCCTCGAATGTCACAACAGAGAACACTTCGGCACAGAACCGACACGCGAAGATGTACGCTTCGATGCCTCCGGGCAGTTAATTAAGGCTTAGCCCCCCTATTTTGAAACTGCCCGGCGAAATCCGGCGACCGGCGCGGAACATTTACAAAACACGCGGGCCGCGCGCATGACCCCCTGCCCAAAAGGAGCATGATAAAAAATGGAAAAGACGAAAGAAAACAGAATTAAAAAGGAGCAGCGGCGCCTATCTTCGATTTTTAAGACACGTTCGGAAAAAGAACAGGCGGCCATCGAAGCACTTATCAAGCGCGCCGCCTACATGCGTGTAACACTTGAAGACATGGAGGCGGATCTTGACGAAAACGGTTTTGTCGAGATGTTCACGCAGAGCGACAAGTTAGAACCTTACGAACGGGAACGTCCCGTTGCCAGGCTCTACAACACCATGAATAAAAATTTCCAGGGAATCATGAAGCAGCTCACCGAGTTTGTAGAAAAAGAGCCAGTGCGAGATGCAGGTGAGACTGATGGATTCGATGAATTTGTCAACTCCCGTGAATAACGGGCGGCATATACGGGAATATTACCGCCAGATCTCTGCCGGCGAGATAATCGTCAGCGATAAAGTCCTCAGGGTTTATAAAGAACTGGTTCGCGCGCTCGACGACGACAGCGGCGAATGGACCTTTGACGAAACCAAGGCTGAACATCCGATCGAGTTTATAGAAAAATATTGCAAGCACAGCAAAGGCAAGCTTGGCGGCAAGCCGTTTCTGTTGGAGCTCTGGCAGAAGGCTCTTGTCTCGGCAGCCTTCGGTTTCGTTCACAAAATAGACGGCACTCGCCGCTTTCGTGAGCTTATCCTCATGGTGGCACGCAAAAACGGCAAGTCGGCGCTCGGCTCCGCGATTGCACTCTACATGCTACTGGCTGATGGAGAGAATGGGCCAGAAATTGTTTCCGCGGCCACCAAACGCGAACAGGCCAAAATCATCTGGCTGGAATCAAAACGCATGGTGAAAAAGTCGCCGGTGCTTTCGCGACGTTGCCGCTGCCTTGTTGGAGAAATCGACTGCGACGCCAACGACGGCATATTCAAGCCGCTGTCTTCGGAGTCCGGCACGCTGGACGGGCTTAACGTACATTGTTCGTTAATCGATGAGCTGCACGCGATCGAGGACTGTAATCTGTACGACGTTATCGTCGACGGCATGAGTGCGCGCGAGCAGCCGCTCTCTATCATCGTCACGACGGCCGGCACAGTGCGCGAGTCTATCTTTGACCGAAAATACGAGGAAGCGGAGCTCATAATCAAGGGCTACGACGACCCCGCTGGCTACAAAGACGACCGCGTGCTCCCGATAATCTACGAGCTCGACGCGCGCTCCGAGTGGACGGATGAAAAATGCTGGGCGAAGGCGAATCCGGGACTCGGCACGATAAAGGAGCTGCGGACGCTTGCGGAAAAGGTTGAGCGCGCGAAGAAAAATCCGCGGCTCGTCAAGAATCTCGTAACGAAGGACTTCAACGTCCGCGAGACGACATCGGAAGCGTGGCTCACCTTCGAGCAGCTTGACAATACGACGATATACGACCTTGCGGCGCTCGCGCCGCGCTATGGCATCGGCGGTGTCGACCTGTCGAGCACGACCGACCTTACCTGTGCAACGATGCTCTTCATGGTGCCGGGCGACGCGCACATCTACGTCATGCAGATGTACTGGATTCCCGAGGACTTGCTTGAGCGGCGTGAAGCCGAGGACCGCGTGCCTTACGCGCTGTGGCGTGAGCAGGGGCTTCTGCGTACCTGTCCAGGCAACCAGATAGACTACCATCAAGTCGTCGATTGGTTCCGCGAAGTGCAGGACGAGCACGGCATATACCTCGCCGCCTTCGGCTACGATGCGTGGAGCGCCGTCTATTTTGTTAAAGAAATGGAGACCAACTTCGGTAGCTACGGCATGGAGAAGGTCATACAGGGCAAATATACGTTGTCGGCTCCAATGAAGGCACTCGGGGCTGACCTCGAAGCGAAAATCATAAACTACAACAATAATCCGATCCTCAAATGGTGCCTGTCAAACACATCGATAGATGTGGACAGGAACAATAACATACAGCCGTCAAAGGGCAAGAACCAGACACGGCGCATCGACGGCGCGGCCTCGCTGCTTGATGCCTATGTAGCGTTTTGCCGCCACCGCGAGGAATATTTTACTTTGATATGAGGTGATCCATATGATCAAATGGCTTGCGAAAATCTTCAACCGCAGCCCCACCACGGTGCGCTATGAGCTCATACAGGATAAGGGCAACGGCTACTACCAATGGGGCGGTGATTTATATAAATCTGATATTGTTCGTAGCTGTATCCAGCCGCATGTTTCAGCGATCGGGAAATTAGCGCCGGTACACATCAAGCCCGAAGGCACCGCGGGAGATTACTTCTACATCGAAAAGGTACTGACAGAGCCTAACCCCTATATGTCTGGCGGTTTGCTGCAGGAAAAACTTGCGGCGCAGTTGACGCTCAACCGCAACGCCTTTGCCTATATCAATCGCGACAGCAACGGCTATCCGATAGAGATATATCCGCTTCACGTAATGAACGCCGAGACGCTGTATGATAAGCGTGGCAATCTTTATCTGCGCTTCATGATGAGTAACGGCAAGCAGGTCACATATCCCTATGGCGACGTGATCCATCTGCGGCGCGACTTTTACGAGAACGACATCTTCGGCACATCAGGGCGAGAGGCGCTTACCTCGCTGATGGAGATCGTCGGCACGATGGACAAAGGGCTTGTGGACGCGATCAAAAACGGCGCGATCATCCGCTGGCTCATGAAATGGAATCAGACCTTAAAGCCTGACGATCTGAAAAAACAGGCGGAAGGTTTTGCCAAGACCTATCTCTCGACAGAGAAGAACGGTACCGGCGTCGCGGCCACAGACGCCAAAGCTGATCTACAGCAAGTCAAGCCCAACGACTATGTGCCGAACGTCTTGCAGACAGACCGCACGGAACGGAGGATATACAGCTTTTTCGGCGTCAATCAGGCCATCGTGCAGAACAACTTCAAAGAAGATGAATGGAATTCTTTTTATGAGGCGCAGATTGAGCCAGTGGCCAAGCAGATGAGCGACGAATTCACGCGCAAACTTTTTACGCCGCGGGAGAGGCAGGCGGGACACCGTATAACCTTCGGCGCCAACAGCCTGCAATACGCAAGCATGACAACCAAGCTGAACCTGCTGCAGATGGTAGACCGCGGCGCGCTGACGCCGAACGAATGGCGCGAAATTCTGAATATGCCGCCGATTGAGGGCGGAGACACGCCGGTTCGCCGGCTTGACACCGCGCCGACGACAGAGACGGTGGGCGGAGGTGAGAAAGAAAAATGACGGACAATCTCAAAAAATTGCTCCAAGTGCGCAATCTCGCCAATGGCGAGGCTGCGCTATATTTTTATGGTGAGATAGTATCTTCATGGTGGGAGACATGGGACAACACCGATAAATACCCGGAGGCTATAAGGCGTTTTCTTGACGGACTGTCGGGGCCGTTGAATATCTATATCAACTCGCCCGGCGGCTCCGTATTCGCCGGCATGGCGATCTATAACATGCTCTGCCGCTATCAGGGACGCAAGACGGTTTACATCGATGGAATCGTTGCCAGCGTTGCCAGCGTGATCGCTATGGCCGGTGACGTAATCGTCATGCCGGAAAACACCATGATGATGATCCACAGGGCCAGCGCCAGCGTATGGGGCAACAGCGGGGAACTTGCGCGCTATGTCGAGATGCTGGATAAAATTGACGAAGCAATACTTTCCATCTACGCCAAACGATTGTCCAATCCTGACGACGCTGAGCGAGTAAAGGGACTGATCGAAAGAGAAACCTATCTCACGGCAAGCGAGACGAGCGCGCTTTTTAGCGGCGTTTCTGTCGCCGCGCCGCTTGAGATGGTAGCGCGCGCTAAAAATGCTGACGCGATCTATAGCGCGTCTTTGGAATATGAGCGGCTCCGGCTGCTCGATATATCGAACAGGAGGAATGTTCAATGAAGGATTATCTCGAAAAACGCGGCAGGTTGATGGCCGAGGCAAAGGCTGCGCTTGACGGCGGCGATCTTGCTCTCGCAAAAGAAAAACGCGAGGCGATTGAAGCGCTTGACGCCGAAAAAGAAAAGTATGACAGGGAGGCCGCCGGTCTCAATGCTCTGATGGCGATGGAGGCCAAAGCTCCAATGCGCGTTGAGGACAAGAGCGTTGTCGTTCCCGATTTGGCGTCGGCCGCACCGGCGGCAAAAATGGATGTCTCCGCGAAGGAGCGTGAGCTCGAAGCCTTTAAGGCGTTCCTTGTCGGACAGCCCTATGACGCCGCGGCGCTGCGCAAGGCTCCTGACGTGTCGAACAGCGCCAACCAGGCGAGCAGCAACGCCGTGATCATCCCTGAGACGGTGCGTGAAACTATCTGGAAGGAAATGGGCGAACGTCACCCGATTCTCAACGCGGTACGCATGACTTTTGTCAAAGGCGACATCACGATCATCAAAGAATCTTCCAGCGGCGACGAGGCGGCATGGTATGACGAGGGCACGAAAGTTGTTGACGGCACCTTCGGCTTCGCGACGCTCGAACTTAACGGTTATGAGCTTGCCAAGGCGGTTCCCATCACTTGGATGCTCAAGAAGATGTCAATGGACGCCTTTATGCCCTATATCATCTCGCTGATCGCTGAGAAGATGGGGAATGCGCTTGCTAGAGCCGTTGTTGAAGGCAAAGGCAAGGCGGGCGATTCGGACAGTTGGAAGAGCCAGCCGCAGGGCATCGCCGTCGCGCTGGAGGCTGAAACCAGCACGCCGCAGGTCGTCACCTACAGCGCCTCGGACGATATCGATTATGATAAGTTCTGTGACGTCATGGCGAAAATCAAGAGCGGCTATTACAGCGGCTGCGCGATCTACGCGAAGAACACCGTTATTTGGACGAAGCTCGCGACGATAAAGGATGCGGATGGTCGTCCCTATTTCGTCACCGACCCTACCCGCGGCGGAGTCGGGCGCATCTTCGGCCTCACGGTCTATGAAGAGGACGCGGTAAATGACGACGAGATACTTGTCGGTAATGTTTCCGCCGGTTATGTGGCGAACTGCAATGAAAACGTGTCCCTCTATCAGGAGGATCACGTAACGGATCGCTATACTGATTACATGGGCTACGCCATCATCGACGGTAAGGTGCTCACTACAAAGGCGTTCGTGCTCATAAAAAAAGCCTCTTAGCCGTGAGCCCAGAAACGGCCACATTCAGCAAGGCGGCCCCGGCTGATGTGGTGCTCACGGTGACGGGTGCCAGCAGCATAACGGCGGTGAAGAACGGCGGGGCTACGGTGAATACGAGCAACTATACATTTACCGAAGGTACCCTAACGATCCTTGGTGATTATCTCTCAACCCTCACCAACGGCGAAAAGACCATCACGATAGAGACGGACAACGGCGGTAAAACGGTAAAAATCACCGTAGGTGATTAACATGCCGCTGTCGCTTGAAGATATAAAACTCTATCTGCGTGTGGATGACGACGCGGAAGACGCGCTGATCTCGGCGCAGCTTGCCGCGGCAGAATCGTATATCAAGGGCAAGATAAGCAAGACGCAGAGGCTCTCCGGCGGGGAGCCTCTGCCCATTGAGGACGATCCGCTCTATCAGCAGTGCGTCAAGCTCATGGTGGCTCATTGGTATGAGAATCGCACGATATCTGCTGTTGGAACAACAGTTATCGGCTTTAAACACACAGTTGATGCGATCCTCGTACATATTGAGGGATGTGGTGATTACCTATGAACCCCGGAAAATTGAACCGGCATATTCTTTTGAAAGGGTTACAGACTATCAAGGACGAAGGCGGCGGCGCTCAGGAGGTTCATGTAATTAAAAAGAGCTGCTGGGCGTATATCCGCACGATTCGCGCCTATGGTGAGATGCTGGCCAACAGGGATATGAATGTTTGTCTGGTCGAAGTAACGATACGTGACGACTCGCGCGAAGCTTTAGCGCCGCATCGCGGCGATATTGTCGAATGGGCAGGTCGCGTCTTCGATGTGGAAAGCGTCTCTCTGCCAGAAAACGGATATGTCGTGATGGTGTGCAGGGAGGAATCTTAAGATGAGCGACAGGATAAAAGTTGAATGGGCTGACCGCTGCGACATAAAGCTAAGCCGGTCCCTGATGTCCATGTCCCAAGCCGTCCAGGATGAATCAGCCGCGGCGCTGCGTCAAACGGCCGATGAAATACAGGCGGGTGCAAAGGCTGTTGTGCGTGTACGAAGCGGGCTTTTGCGAGAATCGATAAAAAGAACTGTGCGCAGGAGATCCGATTCTATCGTTGCTAGGGTTTTTGCTGACTACCCAAATACGGGGCGGGTGCATAAGACTAGCACAAAAAAACAGGCGGCCGGCTCCCGAGATTATTATGCTTTCGCAATCGAATACGGAACGAAACGAAGCCGGGCATACCCATTTTTGAAGCCCACGGCCAACAGGTTGGAAGACAGGGCGCTCCGTCGGATCGACGCCATCGTAAACAAGGAGCTGGGTAAGATATGAGCAGCTTTGATATTGTGGTAGAGGTAAAAAACGCGCTCGAAAACGTTTCGGGGATTACGGCTGTTTTCGACTCGCTTGTCACCCCCGACAAGGCTGCCAAGACGGCAAATCCCTATGCCTGCATAGGTGAATTCAGAAAAATGGCGGGGCGTGTTATGAACGAGTCCGAGCAGAAATGCTTTGTAGATGTTTTTATATGGACCAAATATAAAGGCAAAAAACAGTGCATGGAGCTCGCCGATGCTTTTGAAAAATTTATGTCCAAGCTGGACAGAGATTATTTTCTCGAGACGGCGTTTTATGACTATGACGAGGAATCCGGCTGGTCGCTGGCGCAAATTGTCCTCAGAACATACTTGGAATAGAAAGGATGATAAAACATGGGTAAGATAGCTGCTAAAAATTCACTCATAATGATAGAAGTGTCCAATACTCCAACCGCGCTGATGGCGTGTAAAGATTGGGCGCTCAATACCACACGCGGAACGATAGATGTTTCCACTATTGATTCCGAATGGAAGGAGTTCTTGACCGGACAGGTCTCGGCTGACGGAAGCGCGACAGTCATCTATGATCCTACGGATACCACGGTCCAGACCGCTATCGAAACCGCCATGTGGGAAGGTACGATAGTGACGATGCATCTCAGGCCGGAGGGAACGGGCAGCGGCAAGCCTGACTATGAGCTTGATGCGCTTATCACAGGATGGAACATCACCGGCGCGACGGAAGACGCCATCAGCATCGCCATTTCGTTCACTGGCACAGGGAAAATAACGAAAACCAGCCAGACAACGGTGTAAGGAGGCTCTAAAATGCAGATAAAACTTGGAGATAGAGAGTACGAAATAAAATACCCCTTTGCGGCCTGTCGTGAAATGGAGCGCGCATCTGGACGCAGTATAACGACTTTTGCTTCTGAGACCATCGTCCGCGCCAGCAGCGGCGACGTCTCGTTTGACGACATAACACTGCTGGTATGGGGCGGGATACTGCATTCGCGACGCAACATCACGCTTGATCAGGTAGCCATACAGCTCGAAGGTGCCGCGGAAAACGCGCCTCTGCTGAATATATTTATCGACTGTGCGGAAGAGCTTCGTAAAAGCCTCGACGCCAAGCTCAAATTCGAAGAGCCGGAAGACAGAGAAAAAAACTAGATGGAGAGGAACCGGAGCAAAACGGCGGGGAAACTGAACAATATGACGATAAAACCGCTGACGAATGCTATCGTGCCGCCCTGCTGATTGCGCTGGGGCCTCTCTATTTGACGTTTGAAGATCTTTGGCGAATAACGGTGGGCGAATTTGAGGACATGATCATCGCCTACCGTTATAATGAATATCTTGAATCAAGAAAGCGCGCGCAGCTGGCCGGCTGCATATTGTCCGGCCTTGTAACCAGGCCGCCGAGCATTCAGGATATCGCCGGTATATGGGACGACAAGACAATGCGAGTTTACGATAAAATGGAGATGTACGAGCTTATCAAAGAGCGCATAAAAAACAAGAAACGCAAATAGGCCCTTTTCATTGGGCCTATTTTGTATAACATATGCTATACTGATATAAAATCAGAAAAAGGAGGACGCGCGCATGATGCTGATAAATCTTGCTCTTAGCTTGGTTTTTGTTTATTACGTCGGTTCGTATTTTATTAAAGAACTTATCAGAGTCCCCTTCTTCTGGTTTGTGCTCTTCGCCGTTGCTTTTGCGGTATACTGGGAACATCAAAGAGAAAAAAGTCAAAGCTAATCATTAAAAGTGAATATATCGGCCTCCGCTGACTTGCATGGTCGCGGGGGCTTTTTTGTGGCGTAAGGAGGCGGATTAAATGGCTAAAAATACTTTGGCTGTACGCATGACTTTGAACGCGCAAGAGTTTACGCGAAATCTGAATAAGATAAAGCGGCAGCTTAATAACGCCTTTGGCAAAGACGCCATCCAAGGATCTGAGGCTCTCTTTGGCAAGCTGAAATATTTCGGTGTCGGGATCGTAGCGCTTGGGGCCAAGGCCGTTAAGATGGCCTCTGATTTTGAGATGACAAAAAGGTCTATGGCGGCCTTGGTCGGCAATACCGAGGTTGCCACTGCGCATCTTCGCGATCTTGAAAAGTTTGCCGCGACGACGCCGTTTGAATTCACTGGACTGGTAGATGCGTCCAAAAGAATGCAGGCTTACGGAGCTGACGTCAATTCTGTTATTCCCATGCTTGAAACGCTTGGCGATACAGCGATGGCACTTGGGCTTAAATCTGAGGGGTTGGACCGCATGACGCTTGCTGTCGGGCAGATCATGGCGAAAGGCAAGCTTTCCGCCGAGGAAATGAGGCAGCTCGCGGAGACTGGGCTTCCGGCGTGGCAGATCATGGCTGAAAAAATGGGGATCAGCGTTGCAGAGCTCACAGATCGCTCTAAAAAGGGCGCCGTCTCGGCAAGAGAAGCGCTTGACGCACTTTTCAGTGGTATGACCGAGAGATATAAAGGGCAGATGAAAGCTGCGGAAGGTGAAATATCGCAACAGTTTTCTAATATGAAAGATCACGTAGGTTCCATCATGCGCGAGCTTGGAAGCGAAATAAGCGAAGCTCTGGACCTAAAAGCGCGCTTATCAAAGACAACAGAATGGCTGAATAAATTCTCGGATGTAGCGAAATCGTCTGGAATAAAAGAGGCTATTAACGAGATGATTCCCGAAAATCTCATAGTTGCCGCGGCGACGTTGGCTGGGGCTATCGGCGCCGGGCTGATACCGGCAATTTCAAAATACGCCGTATGTATCTTTGGGCTCTCTGGCCAGTGGGGCATAATGACGACCGCCATAGCGGCGATGTCCGGCGTACTTATGTCTAACGGCGCGGATCTGTCAAACTATATCTCAGGCCCCGTCCAGGCTGCAATCGTTGCCTTTGGTGCGTACCAGACGGCCATAGCCCTGGCGACGGCGAAGAATCTTCTGTTCGCTTCATCGGCGGTTGGGTGGCTTGGCAACGTAAAGGCATGGATTTCGCTTGCTCCTGCTGCTATCGGATCTCTTTCGGCATTTACCGGTTGGCTTGGCATGGCAGGGGCGGCATTAGGGCCGGTTGGAGCGGTAGCCTTGGCCGTAGGCGCGGGATATTGGCTGTCGCTGCGTGACCAAATGAAAGAGGCTGAAAAACAGGCGAACATTACGCGCGAAGCCATAGAAAAAATAAATACTCAATTTGCCGACGCCGACGTGACGCAGATCGCGGTCGCTTTGGATACGGCCCGCACAAAATTGCAGAATTTAGAAATACAGGCGAAGAAATCCGCTTTGGCAATGATGGAACTCTCCAATAAGGCATTCTTGAGTAAAAACGGAGTATTAGGCGGCGCTGTTGACTCGGCGGCATCCGCATTTGTGGACAAAGAGCAGCAAAAAAGGCTTGACGAAATCGCAGCGCTCAAGGCTGAGATACCAGAGCTTGAGAAGCAGTATAAAGTAAAATCAGAAGCACTAAATAAGACGGACTCGAAGAAAAAAGGGCTTTTTGATTCTCTTGGAAGCGGTGGCAGTGGAGCGGGCAACACGAAAAAAGGCAAATCCGCCACGGAATTGCTTGTGCAGAATATCTCCGACCGTATGAGATATCTAGGCGAGGACGGCAATAAATTTCTTGGTATTCTCGACAAATGGCAGGCAAAATTGAAGCCTCTCTCTGATGACTGGAAGAAAATCGCAGACCTCAAACTGGATATTTTTGGCGTCAACGCGCAGAAATCAGCTGAAAAGGCTGACCTCATATTGAAAAGGATACAGGCACAAAAAGACGCGGAGAAAGAGCAGCGGGCGATGATGGAACGTGCAGATTCTGAATATCTAAGCTCGCTGCAGTGGGAAAATCAACAGGGACTATTACCTGACGCCAGCTATTTTGACATACTAGGTCAGAGGATAGAAGAGCTGGGTCTAAAGGCAAAGAATATTTTCAACTGGACCGACAACGACAAGGCGACGTTTTCGGCATGGCAGTCGGCGGGCGTGTCTGAACTTGAAAAATCGCTCTCTCTGCTCCAAAAACAATATGAGAGCGGCACGATAAACAGCACGAGATACAGAGCAGCGCTCGAGCAGCTGAAAGTGCAGTTTGAGAATCTCCCTCTGGCTACAAAAAAATTCGACGAAGCTTTGAAAGCGCTTGACAATACGACGAGGGTGTTTCCAACGGCAGCACAGCAGGCAACAGCGGCCTGGGACAGTGCGCGTGAAGGGCTTAACGCTGTCCCGACAGGAATCGGTAACGCCTTTGAGAGCGCGATCCGCGGCACAGAATCGCTTGGAGACGCCATGATGGATCTGCTGCAGGACATTGGCGCCGTGATCGCCAAGGCTCTTGTTATGCGAACACTATTTGGCGGCGGAGAAGGCGATGGCTTTTTCGGTTCTGGCGGCGGCCTTTTCGGCTTGTTCGGATTGAAGTTTCACGGCGGTGGCACCGTTGGCTCCGGTGGTACTCCGACGCTCGTAAATCCGTCTGTGTTCGCGAATGCGCCGCGAATGCACTGTGGCGGCATAGCGGGGCTTCGCTCCGACGAAGTACCGGCGATATTACAACGTGGTGAAGTCGTTCAGCCGAAAAATGCGCGCTTAGGTACCGCCGCCTCTGGTGGAGGCGATACCTATACTATAACGATACAGGCGATTGACACACAAAGCATTATTCAGATGTTCCAGCAAAACAAAGGTATTCTGGAAAGCATAATCGTGAATGGCTTACAGAGGGGTGGCGCGCTGCGATCCGCCGTGAAAGGAGCTATGTAGATGGCACTATCAACGTTTACGTGGGAGCCTGATTTCGCATGGCAGCTTACGTGCTCACGCCGGGTGAATATCACAACGTTTGAAACGGGAAAAGAACAGAGAAGCGACCTCGGGGCTGTACCGCGCGAGTGGCTGCTGTCCTTTACGGATTCCGAGAGCGTTATCTCTGAGATTGAAGCCTTTTGGGAGGCGCGCCGCGGACCGGTGGAATCATTCCTCTGGACGCCGCCGAAAGCAGCGGCGGCGATAGAGGTACGCTTCAAAGAAGATAATTTTAAGTCGGCACGATCAGGGCTTAAACTGGGCTCTATTGAACTAACTTTAAGGGAGGTATTCTGATGCCGCGCGGCGGTGAAAAATTTAAGATCGAGGCGGTAAAAGATGCCGTTTCCCCGGTGCTCCTGCTGCGGGTGATGGACATACCGAAGAAAAACTCTCCGAGCGAGAAAATCAGCTACTACTTTTCCAACCTCACGCCCGATAAAGACACGCGGCTTGAATGGAAATGGGACGAAGCCGGTGAATACATCACATGGCCGGACGAAAACGGCGAGCCCTGCAAATACTACAGCATCGGCTTCACCTTCAGCTCGCTCGAACGCTCGACAGACAACTCCATTGACAGCGTGACGGTGCGCATCGACAACATCGATATGCGCTGGGCGGTAGTGGCCAACACATACATCCTAAATAACACCGACGTTGAGATATGGGAGGCATTTCGCGACTCGCTTGCCGACGGCGAAGACGGCGCAAAGCTAATCTTCATGGGGCACATCCAGAGCTGCGTAGTTGGCGACACGGCGATCGAGGCCACCATCACACCGGACTTCTCACTCAAAAAGCGAGCCCCGCGCCGTATGTACTGGCCCGCGGACTTTCCATATATTCCGAGCTCGAAGAGCTCAAGCAACCCGCTTATCGTATCATGACGCGCCGCCTTGACGATCTTGTCGGTATTCCCTGGCTGCTGGACGGGCGCGGCGTGGAGGGCTGCGACTGCGTGGGGCTAAACGCCATCGCCTCGCGCGAGATCTTCGGCACCGACACGCACAACATAGAAAACCTCTGCTCTATCCGCGACCCTTTGCAAGTGCTCGAAACGATTAGGCGGCACGCGGATGACATACCAACGGAAAAAAGAGAGCCCGGCGACTACCTTGTTTTCACAGTCGCCGGGCTGCTCCATACGGCGATATTTATCACCCCCTATACGGTACTGCTCATGCAGCGCGACGGAAAATCACGCATCTGCCGCTACGGGGACGGCTTTAAAAAACGGACGGTAAAAATATACAGAATGCGAGGTGATCGACAATGCCGGCAGCAGCCATAGGCGCGCTGGTCGGAGGCTTGGGCTTCTTCGCCGCCGGCGGCACGGTAGCCGCGGGGCTGGCCGTATTCGGCATGACCCTCGGACTCATGCAGTGCATCATGATCGGCGCGTCGCTCGGTTCGCTCTTCATTTCGAACTCAATGGACCTCTCAAGCGGCGCGACGCCGAACTATACCTTCGGACCGCGCTCCAACACCAAATCGCAGCTGCTCCCCATCCCCATCGTATACGGGCGCTGCAAAGTTGCCGGCAACATCTTCCTGCAGCGTTTCTACGACGACGACAAACAGGTGATGGACATGTTCGTAGGCGTGTCGGAGGGCGAAGTATCGCGCATATACGATATCTATGTGGACGAATACAACCTCTCCGACCCCTTTTCCGGCAAAAAGGTGACATACCAGAAACGCACACGCGAAGAATATGAGGCCGAAAATAAAGAGGGCAATAAAGTCACAAGATACCGCACCGTGTGGGTGGATATCACGCGCTCCGAATACCTCTCTCTTGGCAAAGATGACAAGCGGGTGATCGGAGAAGACGGTGCCACCCTTGAGCAGAAACTTGAGGACTGTTACGCAAGCGTCCACACCGGCGCGGCGCAGCAGGCGGCCGATCCGCTCTCTCTCGGCGGTCTGACATACAACAACACGGCCTATGTCTCGGTACACCTCAAGGCGCAGGAAGGGCTGTCTGGCAGCCCCACGATCACCTCCATGGTCGACGGCATAAAAATCCGTACCTCCAAAGAGAGCAAAGACAGATCATTCAGCCGCAATCCGGCCTGGATCATCTTCGATTTCTTGACCAACCGCCGCTATGGGCTCGGCATCCCGGAGCGCTATATCGACATGGACGCCATCGAAAGCGTGGGACTCTACTGCGATACCCTCGTGGAGGACGAGCCGCGCTATCTGCTTGACCTCATAATCGACTCGCAGCGCCCGGGCATCGACCACTTGAACGATATGCTGGCCTGCTTCGGCGGCTATTTCGTCTGCGACTCCAAGATCCGCCTCTGCGTGGAAAAGGCCGAGACGGTATCCTTTGAGATCACAGCCGGCAGCATCGTGCAAAACTCGTTCCAGTGGTGGCAGAAAGCATTGGACGAAACATACAACCGCGTGACCGTGGCCTGGATAGATCCCGCCGAGGACTACGAGTCCGTTACCTCTGTGTACCAGGACGAAACGGACATCGAGACCCGCGGCATTGTGGAGCAGAGCTACACCATGCGCGGAATTACGCGCAAGCGGCAGGCCGACCGCATCGGCACAGACCTCCTCAACAAGTCCCGCCGTTGCACCAATATGTGTTCCTTCGGCATCGGCATAAAGGACAGCAGCATCGAGATCGGCGAAGTGGGGCGCATAAAGTTCCCGCGCTATACCGGCTGGGAAAACAAACTCGTGCGCGTGGTATCTATGCAGGAAGACGGCAACGGAGAAATAAGGCTATCCTGTCTTGAATACGACGGCGAACTATACGAAGGCCCCGTGATCGACGGCGGCACGACCGAGAACTATCCAATCCGCGCCAGTTCGGACATCACCGATCTTGTACTATCCTCATCCGGCCATACTGAGCCGGACGGCACATGGGTACCTGGCGTATATGCTGCGTGGCGTCCGCCTACAGAATGGGCCTGTATAAAGATTATTGTCTCGTATCGCCTTGCAGACGAACGGGGCGACGGACCGCCTACATTCAGCTCTGCATATACGGAGCTCTCTCCGCTGAGCGGCGACGCGACGGACGTGACGATCGAAGGCGGCATAAAAGCCCAATACTATGTAGACGTGATGGTGCAGGGTGTTAAGGCCGATGGCAGCCGGTCGGCGGGAGTAAACGATCTCTGTTACGTTGATAAGGACACGGAGGCCCCGGACGCCCCGACCTCGCTCACAGCCGAGGGTTGGTTTGGGAGTATTATCCTAAATTGGGTGAATCCGCAGGATTATGATTATTCTCACACTGAAATATGGGAGAACGCTGCCGACGACAGAGATAAGGCCGTACTGGTCGGTGTACTGCGAGGCAACTGTTATACCCGTTACACAGGCTCTTTTCAAGGGCGCTACTATTGGGTACGGGCCGTAGACTACTGCGGCAACTACTCATTGTGGAACGCGGAGGCAGGTACCTTTGGGTACTCGGAGCAGGAAAAGCATGACGACATAATAGAGTATCTCCTGCGCAAAAATCCCTGGATGCAGGACGAATTGACCGGTTTGCAAACCGGCCTAATCGCCGAGATAGAAAACCTCGCGGAGACGATCCTTTCAAGCGATGCGACCCTCTCAGATCACACCGACGACCTCAAAAGAGGTATTGCGATAGCCAGGGAAGAACTAAGCACACGTATCGAAGAGGGATTGCTTGCAGAGGCACTTCGCCGGCTGGAACTTGCCGCCGCGCTGAACGACACAAACGCCGCTATACGTGAGGAGCAAATAGCGCGCGCGACTGCAGACGGAGCCATTGCCGGCAGCGTTGAAACCCTTGCTACCACGGTAGGAGAGAACACCGCCGCTATACAGGAAAGTAAACAGAGCATAGACGGCGTAATGGGCAAATGGGCCGTAAAAGTGGACGTAAACGGCAAAGTGGCTGGATTGGAGCTAATCGGCACAGGACAAAGCTCCGCCATGATCTTCAATGTTGACACCTTCATCGTTGGCGATGCGAACGAAAGCCCATTTGTGATCGCCAAAGTAGACGGCCAGTGGCGCGTCTCTATCCGCAACGCCTATATCCAGGACGCGGCTATCTCTACGCTGAAAATCGAGCACGACGCCGTAACTGTATATGCATTTGTGACAGGCGGTGGAACCTCGGGCTGGCAGAACTACTACGGACAAAGCATCCGCTGGTATCCAGTGCCGAACACCCCGAAATTTGCCGTTACAGAAGTCGTGGCGGGCCGGCCGGCGATGATCACCCTAAACGTAAACTGGTACAGCGCGGAAGACTACGCCGGCACATCGTTCCGCGTCGTGGCCAGCCAAATAAACTATAACATCGGCAACGGCTGCACCGACGCCGCTTTGACGGACGCGCTTTTAGCCAATAGCGTGTCCGTGTGGAGTAAAAACTGCGGTGGTGCGGACCAGGCGAACATGAGCTATTCCGAACAATTTGAGTGGAAACCACCGGCAAGCGGCACCTGGTACATATACACACTCTGGCTCCTCGGAAGCGGCGGCGACTACGACTGCAAATGGGGGACCTACCTTAGATCCCACTCCGTATCCATGCTCCATATGAAGAGGTGATGAAAAAATGGCCGAGGCTACATATTATGACCCCTCGACTGGGAAAATAACCGGCACCATAACCTGCAGCGAATCAGCCTTCTGGCCCAACGTCGAAGACGCCGACTGGATTGCCGGGACGTTCGACGCGGATAAATACTATATCGACACAGGGACCGGGCACCCAGTCTCGCGTCCTGAAATGGAGGGAGTAAGGGTAGCCGGCAACATTGTATCCGGCCTGCCGGTACCCTGCGAAGTGGAATGTAACGGCGCGGAATATAAGATAACAGACGGTGAATTTGAATATGACACGCCCGTACCTGGAACATATCCCATAAAAATAAAATCCTGGCCATACATAGAATGGAAGGGGGAAATAACAGTTGAAAATAATACATCGACCGAGTGACGCCGAAATCCGCAAGTATCGGCAGGCCGCATATCTGGCTAAGTGGCCGCTTGAAAAACAGCTTGAGGCCCACAGCGAAGCTGCCGCAGGCAGGCCTGAGAAACTTACAGCCATGACGGCAGACTTTGCCTCTATCCGTGAAGCTCTCCCATACACTACAAATACAAACGAAGGTGATAAAAATGCTTGAGCCATATAGCGAAGGAACCGTAAACGTAGTTGCCGGAAGTGACACAATAACCGGTAATAACACCTACTGGGCCAAACAAATCAGGGCGGGCGATAAAATATCCGTAGATCACGACGTCTGGTATATCGTTACCTCGGTGAACTCAGACACGGATATAAAAATTGACGCCGCCTATCTCGGCGCTACGGCACAAGCCAAGGCGTACATAATCGCTCGCGACAGCGCCCAATGGGGGATGAACGCTGCCATATCCGCCGACGTGGCCTCCCTGATGAAAACCTACAAACTCGGCCTCCAGGCCCCAATAGATCAAGTGGCGGAGATGAAACAGGAGGTCACAGTCTTAAAAGACGAAGCCGTCGAGGCTAAAACCGACGCGCAGACGGCGCGCCAAACGGCGGTGTCGGCGGCTGGAACCTCAACACAGGCAAAAGACGCAGCGATCGACGCAAAAAACGAAGCGGTCGCGGCAAAGACTGCGGCAGAGGTGGCGAAAGCCGGAGCGGAAACCGCAAAGTCCGGGGCCGAGACAGCCAAAGAGGCGGCACAGAACTCGCAGACGGCCGCTGCAGCTTCGGCAACCGAAGCGGCTGTGGCCAAAACCGACGCCGTAACCGCCAAGACCGCGGCGGAAGCGGCCAAAGACGGGGCTGTTGCCGCCAAGACCGAAGCGGAGAGAGCAAAAACAGG
>OGYF01001530.1_pt1 | contig 19310 bp, 17 predicted proteins | sample 1576451 | NCBI WGS metagenome assembly OGYF01 (sample SAMEA3541505, study PRJEB24748) | human gut metagenome | biome: human gut; feature: human-associated habitat; material: faeces | place: China | collected 2012
GGGAAAAAGGTCTACGGCTACCTGCCGCCGGAGGTGAAACTGATGGTGGACGGGATCGTAGATGCGCTGGCTGCTGATGAGCGTGTGGCAAAAGCCTATGATCTCTGGAATGAGATGCGGGAGTCTATCTGCCGGACCTACTCGGAGCACTTGCCAGAGCGGCTGCCGCTCTCCAAACAGAAGGAGTTCAAGCCTGTGCGGAACATGGTGATCCGAGAGGCGTTACTACTGGTACAACAGGAAGAAGGGATTGCGGAAGAGCCGCAGCGGGAAGCTGACCTACGCCACGTCCAACACGCTGCGGAGAGTGGCAATCCGGCGGCCATGTGTGATCTAAGTGACCTCCTGATGAAGCAGAGAAGAAGCAGTGAGGCGCTGTACTGGCTGGAGCAGTCCGCCCGAAATGGCGATCCTCGCGGGCAATATGTGCTTGGAACGTGGTATCTGAAACGAGGAAATGTCCAAAACGCGCTTCGATGGCTGACTGCGGCTGCTGACCTGGGCAGCAGCACCGCCCAGTATCGTCTGGGTGTGCTGTACCTGAAGGGCGGACAGGTGGAAAAGGAGCTGGAACTGGCAGTCCGATATCTGACTGCCTCCGCGGAGCACGGAAACCAGTATGCTCAGTACACACTGGGAAGTCTGTATCTATCCGGAGATGGCATCTCCAGAGACGAGGCCCTGGGACAGGAGTGGCTGTCCCGCTCTGAGGCGCAGGGAAATCCCTTCGCCCAGACGATCCTGGACCACCCTGGTCGGGACTGGTCCATCGCGGCTCAGTCTGTGACGCGGCTGCTGTACCACATGAGCCGGATCTTCGAGGACAACTGCAAGACAGACGTTATGCACCGGGGGCTGCAGATCGACCGCAAGCGCCGGCAGCAGCTCCGGGAGCGGCGGCTGGCTATGGGACACAAGCCGGATGACCATGAGAATGAGGAGTTCAGGCTGAAGTGAGGATACGCAATCGTACCGCTCACACCGGACAATGTTACGAAAATTGAGTATACTACTCTCGTAGAATATCGTATAATTAGCATGAAGCAACACTGATGAATGAGTGTTCTTTGCGGAGGTGAATGCAGTATGGCAGATAAAATCCCATCTGATGGCATCGTTGTGCAGAATGCCAGGCGAGCGGTTGCGGCTGAACTGAGAAAAAAGAAAATTCTGAAACAGCCAATTGCTAAGTTCGATCCCAAAACCGGCAAGGTATACTTGCTGCATAGCGACGGCACCCGTGAGGAAGTCGGTGAAGCCAGAAAGGGACGCTACAGTGAACGGCTGTCTTAAGAAACCAGAGGTTGTCGTATTTGCTGGCCCCAATGGCTCCGGAAAAAGTACGATCACAAGTTTCCTCCGCCCCACAACCATGGTTTATATCAACGCCGATGAGATCCAGCAGGCATTGGGCTGCGAGAATATCGAAGCCGCAAAAATTGCAGAGAAGCGCCGCGAAGGTTGCGTCAGAGAACATCAAAGCTTCTGCTTTGAGACGGTCTTATCCACAGACCGCAACCTGAACTTATTGAAACAGGCAAAGCAGGATGGCTTTTTTATCCGCTGCTACTATGTTCTGACGGCGGATGCCCAAATCAATGTGGCCCGTGTGGCCTCCCGGGTGTCCGCCGGCGGTCATGGTGTTCCAGTTGATAAGATCATTGGTATGCCATCGGCACCATTGCGGCGGACCTGGCTCTCTCACGCTCTACTGTGAAGCGGGCTCTCAACGATTTGGTCCGCCTGGGCAGGGTGGAGCGGCTCCCCCGCTACCGGAAGAATGGTGGACAAACTTCCAATCTGTACCGATTGCGGAAATGAGCGCAGGTGAAAAAGCAGCCTCCCCGCCAAGGGGAGACCGCTCACATTCTGCATTGATCCGTCCAAATGAGAATCTCTCTGAAGGCGTGTCCATCCGCATTTCTTCGGGACAGCTCTGAGGCCGCCTCATCAGGCCGTCCCTGCCCCCTCACGGAGTATGCGGCGCATCAGTGATCATGCACTTTCCGTTGATGACCATACCCAGTCCGCCCCTTTGAAATGCTTCTGGCCCGGGAGACTCTCCTCTTGGCTGTTGAAATCATAGCATAAGGATGAAAGCAACACAATATCCAATGGGAAAGCATGGAGTGGAGATACCGGCCCCCGGAGCAGGACTCCGGGGGCCGGTATTCCTTCAGCTGCATCTCCAGGGCTGCCGATCTCAGTACATCTTGTTGACGATCTGGACGACCACTACAGAGCAGAGCATGTGGCATCCCGCCTGCAGTCTGTTGAGTAACCATCGTAAAAAATGACACATTTTGGTCGGATTCAAGCACCTGAAACCGTGGGCTTCCTATGTATACTATAAGCATAGTGGACGGTCAGAGCTGTCGCTCAGACTCATCGGAAGGGTGCTGGGGATTGGCCAACCACAGCTCTCTCGTGCAGTCAAGCGTGCGGCAACGCCGGCCGTAAAGCAAGTCGCTTCCAACAGGTTCATTACATAAGAGGAGGGCAAAGCATGAACAACCAGAGCAAGTATACCCTGCATCCCATCCACATTGACCCGGACAAGGACTTTCTGATGGAGTTTGATGAATGCTATGGCGGGAAGCGGACCCACTCAAAGTACTTCATTGAGCCCTACGGCCCCTATCAGCACAACGAGATGCTGGATACAATCTATATCGATCCCGACCACCTCTTCCGCTACCATGAACATGAAATCGGAGTAGAGACATTTCTGGTAGACGGCGGGTCCGTTCTGATGGAGATCTGCGGCAAGAAGGCGGTGGCCACCAAGGGCGACATTATCCATCTGCCTCCCTTTGTTCCCCACCAGCTGACCTGGTTGGAACCGAGCACTATTTGGCGTGAGCTCTTCCAGGAAACCCATATGTCCGAGGACTGCCTTGCCGGCCTTCGCTTCAAAGAGTATAATAAGGGCGAATTTGACATGAGCCGGGACGGTCAGAGCCCCAACAGCCAGTATTATACATACACCCCGGTCACCGTGGAAGTCCCCAAGGAAGAGATTTACCATATCCGCCCCTACAACAGCGGTCTTGCAACCTATAAATTCCCGGGCTGTGAGCTGCGCCTGAAGGTAGGCCGCTGGGAGACCAAGGGCCACAAGGAAATCTGGCAGCTGTGCGTGGACCCCGGCTTTGAATTGAGCTGGAGTGCCCATAATCCCTTCTATGGGCTGTTTATTGTCCAAGAGGGTAAGGTAGAGGTCCGGATTGACGGCATGGATAAATTTGTGGCCAAGGAGCGGGATATCCTGCACATCCCCAGCAACCTGTCCGGGGAAATCGTGGCTCCCGAGGGAGCGGTGCTCTTTGACTACAATTGTGAGGGCTTTGGGCTGCGGGCTGTGGAGGAGCTCTATTCCCTCTACACCGCCGACCCCAAGGCGGCCGCCGAAGAGGCCGATGCTGTTTTGAGCAAGCATCACTGCTATCTGCGCGGACGGCTGCTGAAGTAAATCAAGCGGTTCCCGGCTGGAGGAAAAGAGATGGTGCGGCCTGCCTATGCGAGTGGTTGTTTTCTGTGATGAGGTTTATATTCGGAGTTTTCTTCAGGCCGGAGAGCGTCTGGGGCATATAGTCCACTGCATGGCCGCCGCTCCCACCGCAAAGGAAGCAGCCGCTTTTTCCCCTGACGCAGTAATCCTGCAGGTCAGAGGACTGGCTTCTGACCTGCAGGATCTGCTCATAGAGCTCTATGGGGTCTGCGCCAAAACACCCAGACTGCTCCTGTTTGAGTGCTGGGCCGATTCCTGCTTCTGTGTTGAAACTCGATCAGGAGACGGACGCCTTCTGGAGCTGTGCCAGTCTGCGATGGGCCACACCCTATCCCTGTGCTACCCTGACCAGAACTGGCAGGTACGATTTCCCCAGGCCTTCTCCGCCCTTCAGCGCCGGGAGGCCACCAAGACCATGCTCTATGGTGTGACCCAGGAGGAATTCCAGCAAGCCCGACAGCGATATCAGCTCAGGCTCAACCAAAGCGACTTCTACCTGTTTATGTGGGAGCTGGATAAAAGCGGCTTGGTAGACTACCCAATCAACAAGTCAATCCACCACTATCTCCACGCCCTGCGCATGAACGATTTCGAGCGAGTACTGGAGAAATACGGAGGCGGAGAAATCGTCTTTCAGGACATCTCTTTTGCCTATATTGTGGCAAATGCGTCCCAATCCAATAGTGCCCGTGCCAGAAAGCAACATCTGGACGCACTGGTTCAGGCCTTGGCGGGAGTATCCGGCTGCCGCGCCAGCCACTGCTTTATCAGCGGTGTGCTCCACTCCCCCGAGGACATTTATCAGGGGCATCAGGAGTTCAAGCGCACCTGTGCCTACCGTTTTTTCTGCCAGGAGGCTCCGGCCATTTCCACAGCTTACATCCAATCTCATCAGCGTTGGTTCGCTATGGATGAGATTTACCGCACCATCGATGCCATCCAGCACAGCCTGCGTTTTGACATTGGCAGTCCCGAGCTGCCCAAGCTGATCCGCAGGCTCTACCTGGAGATTGTCAAGCCCAGCATGAGCTATAAGCTTTACTACCTGGTCAGCGAATCCATTTTGAAAACGCTGAAGAACGAGCTGTCCGTCAAGCTACTTCTGGACGCCATTGACAGTCCCTGGCTGGTGCTCGCCAGCCAATTTGGAACCATTGAGGAGAGTTGTGTGCGCGTGCTGGAGTGCGTTGAAACACTGGCCAAACGGCAGGTCAAAACACACAACATCGGAAACCTCGCCGCCCGACAAGCTCTACAGTATATTGATGAGAATTACACCCAGCCCATCTCTGTCTTGGAGATATCCCAGCATTCCAACGTCAGCCCTTCCTATCTGAGCCAGTGCTTCAAGCAGGAGGTCGGCGTAAGCATCAAGCACTATCTGATCATACGCCGGATGCAGCAGGCAAAGCATCTGCTGCTCACCACTGACAAATCAATCGGGGCAGTGGCTCTGGCCGTGGGGTATGATGATTACCGGCAGTTTTCCAAGATGTTCAAATCCATGACCGGTGTTACCCCGGTGCAGTGCAGAAAGGGTGTTATGGCGCAGTTAGCCGAGGAAATTCCCGAGGCACATTTCTCTCTGGAGCTTTAGCACCTCATGTGAACGAGGGGGCAGAAAGGAAAACGACTATGCAAAAAAACAAAGGGGAAAAAAGCACCCTGAAATTTGCAATCCTGGCTGTGGCGCTGGTCTGCCAGATCAACACCATCGCCTCGGTAATGCTCTCTGACATCGGATCGGCCTTTCCGGAGGCGTCAAATGTTGCGGTCCAGTATGTGATGCAGTCCGGAATGATCGGTGCGTTTGTCATCTCTTTCCTAATGACCATGCTGACCTCCCGCTTTCGGAAAAAGCCTATGATTCTGATGGGACTGGCAGCCATCTTTCTGGGCGGGCTGATTCCCGTAATCAATCACAGCTCCATCCTGTTACTGGATATCTGCGGCTTCATCGGCGGCGCAGGTCAAGGCTTCCTCACCCCTCTGCTGGGAGCGCTAATCCTGGAAAATTTTGAAGGACGTGATCGTGACCGTATGCTGGGGCTGAACACCACCTTCATCACTGGCGGGTCGGCGCTGTTCCTGCTTATTGCCGGCCCGGTGTGTGAGACTGGCTGGATCAACGTCTACTTCATCTATTTTGCCGCGCTTCCGGTCCTCATCATCGCACAGCTTTTCCTGGCCAAGGACGAAAAGCCGCAGGTTCGGCAGCCGGCGGACCGGAACGTCGCTCCTAAGGTTCGGATCCCGGCCAAGGGGTGGATCCAGTGCGCTCTGATCGTCATGATGGGCATCGGCTACTGTGCCTTCCCCCTGAACCTGTCCCTGTATGTGACAGGCAAAGGGCTGGGCGGGGCCGCTTCGGTAAGTATGGGCATGACCATGATCACCGTAGTAGGCGCTCTGGTGGGATTGGCATTTTCCCCGCTGGTACGCGTCAGCAAGTTCTTTGTCAGTCCGGTGGCGGCGGTGTTCGGTCTGATTGCGACCTTGGTGACTATCTTTTCCCAGAGCCTGGCCATGATCTTTGTGGGGGCCGCTTTAGCCGGTGTCTATTATGGTATCAACACCGCCAGTCCAGGCTATTATATCGGCCGTATCTGCACCAAGGAGCAGTATGGCCCCACCTACTCCATGGCTATGACCTGCAATTTTATGGGACTGATTCTGAGTCCCATCATCCTCAATCTCCTCATCGGCCTATGGGGCGGCGATCCCAATATGCCCGTCAACGCCTTTGTCACCGGCGCCGGTGTCTTCGCTGTCACTCTGGTGCTCCAGATCATCTGGGGGCTCTATCTCACCCGCCGCCAGTCCGCTGATGCGGCAGAAGCCGTGAACTGATTCCTATTTTCAGGGCAGATCATGTTTCATTCTTATCATTCGAGCGTTCAGCAGGACTCCACAGATAAGGCCGCGTAGCGGAGGCCCTCAACAATCTACCCCCATGACTTCCCCATTAAGCTGTACAATCTCCTCGGACATGGTTTGCTGTCTCCTTCCAGAATGGTGTATCGCGGTTCCATTCTTCCAGAGATCTGCAAACCATGTTTTCTTTTTCCTCTCTTCAATTTGCGAAACTTATTGTACCTTATCCTTTCCGCTTTGAAAAAATTCCTCCGTGGTGGTGCTGCGAGAGACTACTGCCGCAGGGGATTCCGGCTGCTTTTACCGCCGTATATGGCCTTTTGAGAGATTTGGAGGAAATATGGAACAAGAGAACAGATTGAAGATCACCGTCTGGCTGAAGCCGGATGTCGTGCAGCGTATGGACGGCTGGCTCAAAGCGGACAACTGCAGGAGCCGTGGAGAATTCACAGAGAAGGCCCTCCGGTTCTACATGGGATATCTGGCAACAGAGGACACGTCGGTGTTCCTCCTAAAGAGCAATGGTCGAGTTTCTGCTGGACAGAGAAACGTGTATTGAGTATACTATAGTCAACTGAGAAGGTTCGCCTGATCGATTAGGAGGAGATTTCATGGACGGAGCCATGGAAAACCTGTATCGAAAAATAGCTGCCATCGGACGAAGGTTCCGGGCAGAGCGTGTCGTGCTGTTCGGCTCCAGAGCCAGGGGGGACAACCGCTCCCGCAGTGACATTGACATTGCGGTTTTTGGAGCGTCCCCAGATGACTTGCCCGCATTTCGTGAGCAGCTGGACGAATTGCCGACCCTCCTGGAATTTGATCTGGTTTTTGTGACAGAGCAAACCGATCCAAAATTGGTGGCCAATATTGAACGGGATGGTGTGATTTTAATGGACAAAATGCAGGAGAAGTATGAAAAGCTGGTCCAGGCCGTTCAACGTTTGGATGAGGCCATAGCTGACTACGATAAGATAGGACTGGACTCCATCCGTGATGGTGTTATCCAGAGATTCGAGTTCTGCGCGGAGTTGGCATGGAAAACATTGCGAGAGTATTTGCTGGACCAGGGGTATACAGAGATCAACAGCCCGAAGTCTGTGATGAAGCAGGCGTTTGCGGATGGTATTCTGGATCACGAGGATGGATGGCTCCAGCTTCTGGATGCCCGCAATGAAACCTCTCATATTTATGACGAGGCAACGGCTACGACTGTGTTCGGGAACATCCGGACCGTTTACGTTCCACTTCTGAAAGACCTGATCCAAAAATTAGGGGAAGCAAAATAATACCCCATTATAAATTTCGTTCGATTTTGAGGCACATGTTCTCCTGCAGGAGAATGTGTGCCTTTTTTCTGGAGGTGACACGATCATGAAAGAATATATCCCTTTCACCGACGAACAAAAGCACCGGGCCAACATGGTAGATCTGGAGGACTTTCTTCTCCGGCGAGGGGAGAAACTGCTTCCCTCGGGCCGGGATAAGCGTCTGGCCTCAAATCACAGTGTGACCATCCGAGGCAGCGAGTGGTTCGACCATGATACGCAGCAAGGCGGTCACGCCATCGACTTCATGCGGACGCACGACGGATGCTCCTTTCAGGAGGCAGTCGCAAAGCTGCTGGGCGGAGAACAGGGACAGACTTTTCGGTCTGCGTCGGAAAGAAACGCGGAACCACAGAAGCTCTTTGCGCTGCCACTCCCCTACCACAATATGCGCCGGGTATATGCCTACCTCATGAAGCAGCGGCACCTCGACCGGGATATCATCACCCATTTCGCACGGGCGGGAGCGCTCTATGAGGATGCGGAATATCACAACGCCGTGTTCGTCGGGACAGACGAACACGGCGTTCCACGTCATGCACAGAAGCGCAGCACCAATAGCTGTGGAAGAGCCATCAAGCTCAATGTAGAGGGCAGCGAGGCACGATACAGCTTTCACCACCTGGGAGACGATGGGGACCTATATGTGTTTGAGGCTCCCATCGACCTGCTTTCCTATCTCGCCCTGTACCCGGAAGACTGGCAGCGCCACAGCTATGTGGCCTGCTGCGGCACCAGCTATGAGCCGGTGCGGTGGATGCTGATGCAAATGGAGACACCGCAAATGGTCTCTCTGTGTCTGGACCACGACAGAGCAGGGAAACGTGGAAGTGGGCGGATGGCGGAGCAGATCGCCTCGGAGTTCGGCATTCCCACTCGTCGACTGGTCCCGGAACAAAAGGATTGGAATGAAGACCTCTGCGCCATGCAGGAACACCCAAAGCAGGGGGATGGAAATGAAAATGAGGTGAGAAATCCAAATGAACCAGAATGTCTGGTCACTGATCGGCTTTGCCGCGGTGGCTTTGATCGTGGTGGGCGGGCTGGCATTTCTCTCCCAGCACTACACCCTGGACAATATCAAGAGTAAAACTGTGGGTGACGGGCAGTACGGCACAGCCCGCTGGGCGACAAAGCGGGAGGTTCAAAAGACGTACCGCCATGTGCCTTTCCGGCCGCACCGCTGGCGGAGGGGCAGGCAGCTGCCGAAGCAGCAGGGGCTGGTGCTGGGCAGCGTGGGCCGGAAGAACCATGTCACAGCCTTAGTGGACAGCGATGATATCCACTGCCTGATGATCGGCGCCAGCGGTGTTGGCAAAACCGCCTTCTTTCTGTATCCAAATTTGGAATATGCCTGCGCCAGCGGCATGAGCTATCTGGCCCTGGATACCAAAGGGGGTGCGACACGTTGCGATACAAGGAGTGCCCTGCAAACACTCTGAAAATCGCCGCACATCATGTGCAGAACTGTTCAATCGAATTCGGTGGTGTAATTCCACCGCTGTACAAAACCAACGACTATGAAAGCAAGCAAAGCTGGAGCCGGTACACGTGCTAATCCTCCGGTATGCGGCTGACGGCTGTAACCGTTGACCGTATAAAGCCCGGTGAAGTCGTAACCTGAATACCTAAGTTCGCGCAAACGGATATGGGATATATGGTGCGGGCATCCGTGTCCCATGGCTAAGAAATATGAAGCGCGCTTAAGCCCCGTGACGTGTCGCCATTGAAAGATGGATCATTGAAGACGCAGCACGGCCCTCGACCTTTGGAGTGCTGTCCTCTCTCTGAAATGAGAGAGTGTAGTCCGCATCAAAATTGTGGTTTAAACTGCGGCAGGGTCTTCCGGGGTATAGCCGCGGCCTAAAGGACACACAAAAGGATAGATTGAACGGAACGTGTGAGAGCCTGCGGAGGGAGCTTTACAGAGCAATGAACTTTGCAGGAAGTCAGCGGTCCCATAGTAGTCTGAAGGCGGGAAAGCCGTCCACATGGCGAAGGGGACCAGACAAGTAAGAAGAAAGAGAAAAAAAGAAAATCGAACAATCCCTGCAATAGAGGGTTCTGTACCACGGAGGTAAATGCCGTGCATCTGAACGGACGGTTTTCAAGCGAACGAGAACTGCGCGAAAAACTGGACTTTATCTATCAAAAGTCAAAGGACGGCTGTTCCTTCCATGGAATTCTCGAAGTGGCAAGCAATGAAGTAACCATCATTACAGCGATCCATAATATCAAAGCCAACGGCGGCGCCAACACAGCCGGCGTTGACAAGGTGAAGATGGACAATTATCTGCATATGGAAAAGGGCAGACTGGTGGCAATGGTGAAGACTGCATTTCAACGGTATAAGCCTAAGCCTGCCAGACGGGTCTATATCCAAAAGAGCAACGGCAAGCTGCGACCGCTTGGCATTCCAACAGTGCTGGACAAGATCATGCAAGAGTGCTTGCGGATTGTGTTAGAGCCGATAGCGGAGGCAAAATTCTTTCCCAACAGCTACGGCTTTCGACCATACCGCTCCGTACATGATGCGGTGCATATGGTGTTCCAATATGCAAATTTGACACTAAAGCAAAAAGCATGGTATGTGATTGAAGGAGACATTAAAGGATTTTTCGACCACATAGACCATCGCATTCTAAAGGACAAACTCTGGCGCATTGGAGTGCGTGACAAACGGGTCCTGGCGATTATCAATGCAATGCTGAAAGCAGGTTATATGGAACAAGGTGTATTTTGCCAAAGTGAGGAGGGCACACCGCAGGGCGGCATCCTCTCTCCGCTGCTGGCAAACATATATCTGACGACTTTTGACTGGACTGTGGGCCGAATGTATCAGCACCCGCACCAGCAAACTGCGTATATATGCTCGGATAGGTTGCGGCTGAAATACCAAGGCGTTGTTCCGAAATACCTTGTCAGTTATGCAGACGATTGGGTGATCCTCACCAACAGCGAACAAGAAGCGTACAGGTTACTTCACAAGCTGGAAAAATACTTCACACATAAGCTGAAAATTGAATTATCAGGGGAAAGACAGTCATTACGGATATGCGAAAATCAGCGGTTCATTTCTTGGGCTTTGGCTTTAAGGTGCGCAAAACAGCGTGGAAGCCGAATAAACCTCCCAAAGAAATGGTGGTCAGCTATCCCGATCCTAAAAAGCTGCAAAAGGCAATTCAAAAGCTGTGTGCCGGTGTGAAAGCGGTCCGAACCTGTTCAAACGATGAGTACCGTGCGGTGCAGGTGGAGATGGTAAATGCGCAAATCGCCGGACTGGCAGAGCATTACAAACGAGTGCTTTGCTCGGAGGCATACCACAAGATTGACTTTGCGGTCAACAAATGTGCATTCAAAACTTTCAAGCGTATGTATGGGAAGAACGTCTTGAAGCATGTAATCCCATTAGAGCAGTTGAGTAATCGTCCGCTTCGCCATGCCGGACATAAAGATACGGCTCTTGCAGTTGCATGGAACGGGCAGTGGATTGGTTTTACCAAGGCGTATCTAACTCATGCGCAGCGTATGGGAAACGCCTTTCACCAAGCCATAACTCCCTATACGGCAGAGGGACGGGAGCTGCAATACCGGAAAGCCAAAAAGCAAGCGCCCAAGATACGACCGCCGTTGTATGAAGGCACTACGCTGCTGGAGCAGGCCCCGAAGAAGAAACTTTATAATTTTGAGTATTACATGAATCGGGAATATGCGTACAACCGTGATAAAGGGGTCTGCCGCTGCTGTCGCACCAAGCTAAATCCGGGGCATTATCACTGCCACCACATTGATACATCTTTACCCATTACAAAAATCAATCAGGTTCCCAATCTTGCATGGGTGTGTGAAAGCTGCCACAGAGCAATTCATGGAAAGGATATGCCGGAGTATGCAACCGGAAAAATCCTGGCAAAGATCAAATCTTTTCAAAATAAACTCTAATTTTTCTCTTTCTTACGCAATACAGGCGTGAGCCTGTACTGTGCATGCCCTCAGGGGCAACTTACTTGTTGGCACGCCGGATGACGGGAAACTGTCACGTCCGGTGTAGAGCGGGGGAAAATCCAGAGATGATTTCAAAGGATTACCTATCGCTATACCTCGCCAGAAACTACGGCGCTGTGGCCAGCAAATATTATGGCTATCAGGTCTCCGTGATCGACCTGCGGAATCCCACGCGATCTGATGGCAACAATCTTCTGACCCTCATCAACCGCTACATGGATCTGGCCCGAGAACATTCGGACAGCCTGACCTACAAGGCCCGGGCGGAGAAGTACACCAAGATCCTGGCCAAGAGCATCGTCAACCCGGAAGGTGAGAGTTCCCGGGGCGAGAACGCCTACTTCTACGAGTCTGCGGAGAGTCTCCTGGCCGCGGTGATCCTATTGTTGTCGGAATATCTTCCGCCGGCGGAGGGGGAGCCGGAGATGCGGCATATCGTGTCGGTGTTCAAGCTGGTACAGGACCTCCTGGCTGTGGACCACAGGAGCAAGGATCAGAGGAACGGTTTCCAGATCCTCATGGACCGGCTGCCGGAGAACCACAGGGCCTATATGCTGGCCGGCGCCGCCCTGACCGCCTCCGATCAAGCTATGGCTTCCGTCATGTCCACGGTACTTTCCAGGCTGAATTCCTTCCTGGATACAGAGCTGGAGCAGGTGCTCTGCTTTGACAGCGCCATCGACGCGGAGACATTTGCCTCCCAGAAATGCGCCATCTTCCTGATCCTCCCGGAGGAGGACGCCACCAAAAACTTCATGGCGGGCCTCATCATCCAAAACCTGGCGCGGGAACTGTTCTTCCTGGCGGATGAAAACGATGGAAAGCTGAAGAACCGTGTGGTGTTCTTCTGCGACGAGCTGGGCACCATGCCGCCCTTTGACATCCTGCCGCTGTTCTCCGCCGGCCGTTCCCGACGTCTGACCCTGGTTCCCATCATTCAGAGCATTGCTCAGTTGGAGAAGAACTATGGCAAGGAGGGTGCGGAGATCCTGACGGACAACTGCCAGGACACGATATTCGGCGGCTTCGCGCCCCAGAGCCAGACAGCGGAGGTGCTGTCCAAGGCCCTGGGCAGCCGCACCGTCCTCTCCGGCTCCATCTCCCGGGGGAAAAACGATCCCAGCCAATCCCTGCAGATGATAGAACGTCCTCTGATGACACCGGATGAGTTGAAATCTATTCCAAAGGGAGAATTCGTGGTCATGAAGACCGGCACCCATCCCATGCGGACCCGGCTGCGGCTGTTTCTGGAATGGGGCATCACCTTTGGTGAACCCTACCAGATGCCGGAACGAGCCGCCAGAAAGGTGGCATACGCTGGGAAACGGCAGCTGACGCAGGCGATCCTGATGGAGCGTGAAAAGCGTCCGCCGGCAAATCAGGTTAGAGGCCAGAGCGCCTACAACACAGTGCAGGGGAGGTGATTGCATGAGCTTTTTTAACGATGTCTATGGGGACAGGGATCTGTCTGCGCGGGCGAAAATGGTATGCCTGTACCTCCATGACCGAGCCAACGGGGATGGTGAGAGCTGGTACGCCATCGGCACCATCGCGGCGGATCTGTCCCTCTCCAAATCAACAGTCAAACGGGCTCTCAGTGATCTCATTCGGCTGGACAGAGTGGAGAAGCAGCCTCGTTACCGGGAGAACGGCGGTCAGACTTCCAACCTGTACCGATTGCTGAAGTGAAGGCAGACAAACATGCAGCCTCCCCGCCAAGGGGAGGCTGCGCCAGTCAACTGGACCTGGGGCCGGGTCATTGTGGCCCGCCAAGAAGGTCCCATGGGGAAGGGACCTATCTGCAGAGAAGAACTTCTCTTTCTAATTGCTCTCAGTACCAGTTATAAGTCAATCTCATTTCCTATATATGGTAGTGATCCACTCCTGTTACCTTGTAAGTATTCTTGCGCCGTTTCTGCAGATCCAAGTCAGTTCTACCCCTTTTTTCATGCAGGTGGTCCTTCCTGTCTGCGCTTGCGGCGGCTAGGTGAGCTCTACACTCTCAAGGTCTGAACGCACTCAGCCTCACTATAAAGGTATCTATTCGCTGAACTTCGGCCAATTATCAAGAATACCTGATAGCATTATGGTACCATCCATGAACAGCAGGATCTCTTCACACAGGAACACAAAGGCCGCCATCTCAATATGCCGGGATGACGGCCTTTCTTATGCTTCCACCCCGCTTTTCAGGGGGGGGGGAGGGGATAACGTTTTCTATCCTCTTCATGATGCGCACTCGATAAAGACTTAGCAGTACGATTGCCACAACTTCTATTGTATCTGAATCTCAACCTTTTGCGTCTGAATGTCGATCTGCTGCTGCAGCTCTTGAACCAGCTGAGCACTGAGCGCCTTGGCAAACTCGCCGCTGGGATCAGAGAGTTCCGCAGTCAGCCGGCGGCGTAGCTGCTTGGTCATGCCGGAATCCGCTTTGGGCAGGTGTTTCATCAGCGGCCGAGCACCCCACAGCAGCTTCCGTAGCAAGGGCTGCTGGCTGATGGCCGCCAGCACCCGCAAATTCAGTGGAATGCTGAGATGTGTGATTGGAACTTCAGCATGGATCTTCACAAGAGACATATCCGCCCGGTCGATCATATAGCGGTCACAGATATCGTTCAAATCATTCTGGACAGAGGTCAGGCGTTTTTCAATCCACTGGTTGATGATTCTGTCGCTCTCTTCGGTCAATTCCCGATCTCGAAAAACCTCGGCAATTCGATCCAATAGATACTGGCGTAACTGTTCTGTGTCCCTTGAACGGCCTTGAAAATCCATCACCGCCTGCAGCACCCCCTGCTGTTCCAGCAGCTGGGCGGTTTTGGGCACATAATCAGGCAGAAGATGCGGCATCTGCAGCTCGATCTCACGCTTAATAGCACCGCTTCTGAAATAGCCGGCCACTTCGCCACGGAATCGTCCCAACATATCGTCCGTCCGTGCAGCAATGCCAAGGCCCCGGGCAATGGACAGCTCTGGCTCTCCGCACAGAGCCAGGGTAGCCTGAGGGAAAGTTTCCCGGCAGGCCTCCTGAAAGAACTTCATCCGGGAGGCTCCACCCGTGACCAGCAGCAGTTCCGGCGGATGTTCGGAGGTCATATCCCTGGCCCGAGTCAAAGTGTCCCCCAGAGCCTGGCGGAAAGAACGGCCCTCCAGTGCTGCAATGCCTTGGTCCAGAAGCTGGTCCATATCCCTGCCGCAGAGGGAAATCGGCAGGGTCAGCACCGTTTCTGCATCTGCATAGATCGGTGCAATGGAACTGCACGGCGTATTTGCCCATCGCTCCTCGTTGAGGAAATACTCCTCCTTTAGTTTGCGGCCAATGAGCTCACAGTAACTTTTCCAGGAAGGGAACCGCCGGAAAACATCTTCGATCGCTTCCCGGTCAGGGGATTCCTCCACCGCTTTTTTCAAAATCAGTTCGTCTAGCAGTCCACCGCCCAGCAGTACCTCGCCGAAGACGCCCACATCTCGCTCCCGGCCGTCAACAATGTAGGCATAGTCAATGGTGGATGAACCGATGTCGATGACCAGAGTCGGTCGTTGCAGCATCTGTTGGGAGAGATTAAGTTCGTTGCAGTAGTGGCCATACAAAAAAGCGGCCCGGGACTCCGAGACGGTATATAAGTTTTGAAAGCCCGCACTGGCCACGATCGCCGCGTATCTGCCTCGGGCCTCCGGTTTCCAGGCCGCTGGGCAGCCCAATGCAATTTTCAATTCGTCGTCGTGGAGCGCTTTGGACAGCATGGCATAAAGACCCTCGGCGAACAGCCTCAGATCCTGCCGGGCCCGGTTGTCATATAGAAATCGGCTTTTAAAGCGGGCGCTGCGGTCTGTCACGGCATGGTTGAGCACCACGGCATCGCCGATCACGGGTTCCTCTCCCAGCCGGCCCACGATGGATCGGATGCTGTTGGCGTTCCCCAATGGGACCACGGTCGGCAGCAATGCCCCATCCCGGGAAACCACGGACACCGCGCTCTCACCGTCACCGATATCGATCCCAACGTATTTCATTCCTTACCCCTCCGTATTCACGCAGGCGACCCCTTGACTGAGTACTTGGCCGTCCTTCACCAGGGCTGGTTCTATAGTACCCTCACGCGCAGAGGGCAGGAGCATGAACAGTGCGGCCTGCTCCGGAGAGTAGTTTACTTTCTCCACGCCCAGGCGGGCCAGGTAGCGGTCCACAGCGTCTGACACGGCAGAACTGCGCAGATCCGGAGGAAGCCGCAGCAGCTCCTTGGGCAGGGACACATCCACCTCGCCAGAGGCCGTTCCACTCTCCCGCAGCAGCTCCGCCAGGGTCTCCGCATTACCGTCTATCTGCCGCACGGCTTGCTGCAGACTGCTCTGCACCCGGCGCGGTGAGATGCGCTGCTCCGCTCGGGTCTGAATGGTAGGAGCGTCAGCTCGGGCAGCCTGGGCATCAAACAAAACCAGGATATACTGCACCGCTACCAAGAGAGCTGAGGCGCCGCACAATCCAGCCGCAACTGGATTCTTTCCCGAAATGGGCAGCAGGAACCATACAGTCAAGCCCGCCAGGATCAGGATCGCCGCCAGGCCCAGCCATGGTTTCCGAGGCTTTTGCACTGAGCCGGGCGCGAAGCTCTGGAATACTTCCGGCGGTTCCAGCCAGGTAAATGCTTGGGCTTGCGCTTTTGCTTGGCGGATCAGGATCTGATAGGCACTGCGGACATGGATGTCACTGACCAGGGGTACGATGTCCAGCAGCATTTCGTCCCAAAAGCGGTCCAGTGTGCCGCTTAGCGCATCCAGCCCCATTTCCGGCTGCAGCTGCAGTTTTCCGCTGAGGGCGGTGTACGCCTCAAACGCGTATTCCACGGTGTCACCTCCTTGATCGAGGATACAGATCACTGGCCCCCCAGCAAATCCTGATATGCCTCCAACTGTCTTGCAGCCTCCTGCTTCACAGCACGGGTCAGGGCGGCCTTTCCGCCTCGGCTCACGCCTCGGGCAACAGCGCCGGCGGCAAGCCCGGCGGAAACAGCCAGAAACAGGGCCTTTAACGGGCCTTTTTTTGTTTTCAGTCCTGCCAGGGCCGAAGCACCAGCGCCGCCTGCCGTTAACACGATCTCACTGCCGTCCAGGCCGAAAGGCATGACGCTCTGTTGCAGCCGCTCCCGGACCTTCTTTGCCGTTTCCGGCTCCTGGCTCTCCAGCTCATCGAGGAAGGTCCGTGATCCATGGAGCACCCCTTGTGAGAAAAACCGCTTGTTCAAAAGCTCTTCGGTCCAAATCTGCTGGACCTGATCCTTGGTGAGAATACCGGCCGGGGCACAGTTGATCCCATAAACCAACCCATTCACGGCCTCATTCCAGTACTGGGAAAATCGTTCAAAATTGCTCATCCGGAAATTCCTCCTCATTGACAATGTCTGTTGAAGTTACGGAATATGTTCTGTGGTATGTATCTGTCAGATCCTCAATGCCTGGATCTTCTGGCGCTGTTCCTCAATTTTACTGATCTCTGCTTTCTGGACCGCTTTTCTTTCTGTTTTGATCTGTACCTCCAGAGATGAGATCTGGTGCTCCAGGGCAAGCCGCTTGTTTTCCAGGGCAAGACGATACTGTTCACCCATATCTTTGGCTGCAGATCTCAGATGCAGACCCATAGTCTCGGCATAGCGATCCATACTGCGTTCCACTCTGCCCCGCACATAGGGATTCAGCTGATCCACCTCCAGATTCGTGTCGAGGAACGCCCGGGAGAGGCGGGAGAGGAGCTTTCCGCTGTTGATGCGCTTCTGCTTGTCAGCCAGATAATTCCGCAGCGTACTTTTTGTCTCACGATCCAGCGCTAGGGAGAAATACGGCGCAGACTGCCGGACGGTCTTTACATGCAGCATCTCAATCTGTTTTGCAATGTCTTCCGGCGTCACCTGCAGGACTGATGTGGAAAGATCCCGTTCAACCAGGTACTGGTCCACCTCCTGCACCTTCCTTTGGAAAATCTGAGTGAACGCCTGTACCTTCTCCCGGAAAGCAGTGCTCAACAGTGCCTCGGCAAAGGCCGGGTTCATACCCGCCGCCCGATACGGCAGGAGACCGTCCACCAGAGTAGAGACCCAATCGCTCTCCTCGATCCCCTCCAGCAGAACCTGGTTGGCCATGTGGCTTTCATCACAGATCATCCGGTACCCCTGGAGCTCTGGACGTGACTTCACAAAAGAGAGCAGCTGCGGGAATACAGTCTGGGTCTCCTTGATCCATTTGGAAATGAGGGAGTTTTCATCCGCGTCATCGAAGGCTTCTTTCAGATACCCCTCAGCCGCGATCACATTGATCAGCTGCCCCTGGATGGTTTCGCACCGTCCGACCTTTTCCTGGTTGGTCCCAAGGCCGCTTTTCCGGATCTTCTTGATCTCCTGGTCGTACTGCTTTTCCAGCAAGCCAATGGCCCCATTGACTCCGTCTCGGATGGGAGCGATTATACCCGCCACTTCCTCCGAACATTCCGTCAGCTGATGCCCCCGTGCTTGCAGGTCAGCCCAGAGTTTGTCCAAATCTGGCTGCAAGGAAGCAGTCTTCATCCGCTTCTCCTCGTTGGCATAAGCTGCATCAGCCTCCTGGACCTCTTCGTCGGTGACTCCCTCCCGAAGAAAGTGGGGAAATTCATACATTCCGGCGGATTTTAACCGGTGCTTGAGAGCGTTGATCATATAAAAATGCTCTGGAGGAAGAAAAGCTCCAAATAGTTTCCCGATGTGAGCCTTTGCGGTGGCCTCGGTGCCAAGGTGACTGACCCAGTTGTGCACCGCAAATACCCGACCGCTCTTCAGCAGTGGATGCAGAAGACCGCCGTCATCCACCAAAAGCTGCCGCAGGTATTCCTCATCGCTCTGGGGCATGCCCTGAAACACAATGACTATCATCTCACAGCCCTGAGCCAGAACATCTTCCACTCGGAGATTATCGCCCACGGAAACATTGATCCCCGGCGCGTCGATCAGCGTCAGGCCGCCGCCCGGCCCCGCCTGGAACAGCACATCCACCGTGGCGGCGATCAGCCCCCTGTACTTCTCCTGGGCCGTGTTGGAGGCCGCCTCCCTGGGCGTATAACAATATTTGCCGATAAAGTCCCCACTGCCCTGGTTGCTCAACTCCGGAAGACTTCCCACCTCACCTTCCCGTACAATTCGAATGTGGGGAGATTTCTGTGCAGATTTACTGCTTTGGATCCACACTGGCACCGGGGAGGTGGTATGCCGTCCCTCAGGTACCACAATCCGGCCAATCATGGCGTTGATCAAGGTGCTCTTACCGGCGCTGGATACCCCCAAAAACAGCACCCGGACCGGCCCCTGCAGGAGGCGCAGCCACGCTTGGCGCAGGGCTTTCATGGCCTCCCTGTTTCCATATTTTTGCGCCAGGGGGAACAGTTGATTTTCTATCATCTCCCGGGTCTCGGAAAAGAAGCACTGCAATTCCGCAAGATTTTTAGGGTTCTCCCGCTCCATATCTTCCACTCCATTTATCTATCTTTATTTCAGCAGATCGAGGATCGTCTGCCTCTCCCGCGCAAAGGCCTCGGTCAGAGCGCCTCTCACGTCCGAGCTCCGCAGCAGCAT
>OGYF01001539.1_pt1 | contig 19228 bp, 15 predicted proteins | sample 1576451 | NCBI WGS metagenome assembly OGYF01 (sample SAMEA3541505, study PRJEB24748) | human gut metagenome | biome: human gut; feature: human-associated habitat; material: faeces | place: China | collected 2012
TCGTACCCTTTTGCGCCACATTACCGGCAAGCGACAGGTGGCTCTGGATGGCCCGTACCGGAGCTTGGGCCACCGCGACGGTCGAGGCCTGCACGCCGCCCGCATACGCAAGCTGCGCCGCGCCGTCGATCGTGGGAAGCACCTCGCCTTCCGCGAGGAACTGGGGTTCCAACGCGCGGGACAGGAACTTGATGCCCGCGTTGCCGCTGTCCACGTCGTTCTGCTTATCTTCGATCATGCGATCAAGCGTGTTCGGGATGGAGATGCCGGGATACAGTGCGGATGCCTGCTTTGCGGTCGTCTTGATCTTCACGGTGCCGTTCGTTCCAGCGATCCGTTCCGCATTGATCAAACGGTTGGTCACGAGATCGCTGCCGGTCCAGCCCTCTACGCTCAGGGACGCATCGGCGAAGTTGCTGGCGACCGTATAGTCGCCGTTCGCCTTGGCATCCACAAGGTACAGCTTCGCGCCCTTCTTGACCGTAATCGTATCGGAGTGGCTATTCGCCTTGATCGCGCCGCCGCCGGAAGCGATGGCGGAATCCACGACCAGCAGGGAATTGCCGCCGAAGTACGCGCTGTCACTGACGGTCTTGCCGTCGATCTTGCCGCTCTTGTCCACTCCGGCGTCAACGACGATCTTGCCGCCCGCGCCGAGCGTCACGGGCTTGCCGAGGGCCAGCATGGACTCGCCGGAAGCCACGGTAAAGCCGCTTCCGAACGCGGCCGGATTCAGCCCCGCCTCAGCGGCCTTGGCCTGAAGCTCCGCAATGGAACCGATTTCCACCACGGAGCCGTCACCCACCAGCAGGCTGGAGCCAAAGGCACCGTCCGACAAGTTTTCAACCTTTACATACGCGGGGTCGACGAACAGCGTGCCGCCCTTTGCCCCCAGGTTTCCGACATGCGCTGTGGAGTTCAAGATCTGAAGCGATCCGTTTTGAACCTCCAGTTCCGCAAATAGGGCCGCAGTATTATCCGTTACAGAGACGGAACCAGCTCCCAGCGTCGTCTTTTGTGCAACGACAGTCGCTTTGCTGAAGTTCACAGCGGCGTCTTCATGGGATACCGCGAGTTCTCCATAGGTATGCTGAGTGGTGTCCAGACCGTTACCGTTGACGTTGACGGTGCCGTTCCTGACATCAAGGCTGTCCAGCGACGCCATCTGGTTAGCAGTATTTCCGGCTATGCCCAAGTTTAGAGTGGCACCACCGTCTATCTCGATTTGGGTCTTCACGGCACTACCGCTCTCGTCGATAATGACGCTGCTGCCAACCGTATCACCTCCGACCAGTGTAAGGTTGGCCCCACCGGTAACGGCCAGATTCACGCCGGACGCAGCGTCAGTAGGATTGATCTGCAATCCTTTGGCACTGAAAGTGCTGTCCTTAACCTCAAGAGAACTTGCGGTCAGCAACGTTTTGTTCGCATCATCGGCTGCGACGACCTGAATGAAGCGGTCAGGTACTGAATCAATCTTTGCCCCGGCCTCGCCAGCCGCTTCGCTCTCTTTTGCAACAACAGGCACCACCCCCGAAAGCGTTACCTTATCATCGGTAACCCCTCCGCCAATGACAACCTGCTCGCCTTCCTGAACCTTCAACGTACCATCGAGGAAGTTCAGCATGGCCTTTTCGTTTGTAGTGAACAACCCGTCTTTGGCTGCATTGTATTGCTCGGCGGTATACTCCGCTCCACCAAGAAAGATATTCAGGTTGCCTGATGTGCCCACGATAGCATCAGCTATTCCACTCAGCGTATTGTAACTGTTGTCGAGCACCATATCCTTGTAGAGGTTGGCAGCACCACCCGTAAGGGTGAGGTGGGCAGTGTCTGCAAAGCTCAGCACACCGTTTTCCGCCATGCGCAACACACCACCGGAAACCGCAAGGTTGGAATTGCCAGCCAGCGCTACGTTGGATGACTGAAGCGTACCGTTCGCGACTTCAAGTTTTTTCGCATCACTCAACGTAACGTCGGAAATCACGGTTCCCGCGCCATTCAGCTTAAGCCCGTCGCCCACGGAAGCATTATCGAGCCCCTTGGCAAGAGTTACGCTTGAACCAGAGGTAACATTAAGGAAGTTGAAACCGTCGAACGAGCCTTCAAAGATACCCGTGTAGCCCGTTCCCAAATTTCCGAAGGCCAGTATGCTATCACCTGTGACAGTGGCACCTTTACCCTGACCGTGTACAGCATTCGTAAAAGTGCTACCATTAAGGAATGTTACGGTAGCACTACCTTCAACATCGGCTGTGCTTCCCGTACCATTGGCTGCACCGCCAGCATAGATGTCTCCTTGAAGTTCGCCACCCGAAATGATGATGCTGGTGTTACCCGTTACATTGGCCCCTGTATCTTCACCATCCGCCATACCACCGCCAAAGATACTCCCGGAAACGGTACCGCCCGTGACAGAGACGGTGCTGTCGCCCTTCACCTCGGCAAATGCAGGCAGATCTTTCTGATTGGATTGGGCAAATCCTCCGCCTATGATATCCCCAACTTCCCCGCCAGAGACGGTTACGCTCGTCTTGCCTTCTACAAAGCTGCTTGGGGATGCGTCCGTCCGTTGTTTGCCAGATTCCGCAAGGGTTTCTGTGTTGTAATAGCTGGCAATGCCGCCACCGATTACCGTGCCGGCCTTACCTCCGGAAACGGTTACATCCGTTGTTCCAAAGACGGCGGATTCACGGACTCCATTCTGATTATAATACCACCCGTAATCACTCAGGCTACCGCCAGCCACCAGAGCCTGCGAGACATCGCCACCGCTGATAGTAACCTTTGTGCTTCCCGCAGAGTAGTTTTTCCCGTTAAAGGCATACGCACCCTGATCATCCTGCTTGCCCACCACAGATCTGCCAAACCAGTTGGTATTATTTCCGCCGACCACGTAACCGATAACTGTGCCGCCCTCGACGGAGACATCGGACTTGCCAAGCACAACAAGCCCGGAAGTTTCCGGCTTGCTTGTCCCGGAAACGATGCTGCCTCCATATACTTCGGCAAGGGACGTTTTCTCTCCTTTGACGATGACCTTGGCGGAATCTACAAAAACTTTTTCTCCGCCGCCTACCCTATACGCCTGACCGCCGCCGTAGACACGAGCTCCGTCTTCCTTGCTCAGCTCACCGGTCTCTTTGTCGTAGGTTACGCCGGTCACATTCTCTATTGTCACAGAAGAACTGCCATGTTTGACTAGAGTATCTTTTCCCTGAGCTATCCCTGCCCCGAAAATACGTCCCGTCCAGATGTTGGTACCGGATTCATATCCGCTGACCGTCGTATTGGAAATCTGTAGTGTGGAACTGTCAGTCGTCGATGAGCTTCCAGCCCCAAAAGCACCTCCACCGCCCCGGATATCGGCGCAAAGCGTAGAATCGGAAACGTTCATCACCACGCTCCCGTCCTTGAGCGCAAGATTATCAGCCGCAGCCTTGGAACCGCCGTAAATCCCTGTTTTGGAGTCGGGCGTTCCCGTAACCAGCCCCTTGATGTTCGTGGTCAACGAACCTGAAACGCCGGAATCAAGCCCGCCGCCGTAGACAGCATTCAGCCCGGAAATCTTGTTGGCACCATCCTCAATATTCAATACGCTGTTTGCAACGGATGCCGTGCCACCATTAACCGCAGCTCCTCCCGCATGAATGTTGCCGCCGAACGTACCTCCGGTAACCGTCAGGGTTGAAGTCCCCGTAACCGTACTTGCGGCACCCTTCCCCAAAGCAAGCCCGCCGCCCACGACAGCGGCATTAATATCTTCCGTCTTCGCAAATGAGCCGCCTGAGATAATTACATTCGTATCTCCATCCGTAACGGAAAGCTGAGGGGAAACCGTTCCCTGGGCTCCGGGATAGGTCGTATAGTCATGAGCGGCACTGCCGCCTATTACGCTTCCGCCAAAGGTGCCGCCGGAGATAGAGACCGTCGTGGATGCGGTTTCCGCTGTGCTGACGGCAGCCGTGCCACCCCCGGGATTTCCCGTGGCCTTCACATAGCTGCCGCCAATCACCATACCCTTGACGGCGAGATCGCTTCCGCCTGTAATGGTTAGGGAGGTCGCCCCGTTGTTCAACATCACATGGGCATTATTGGCTTTGCTGCCGCCAATGATATACTGGACGCCTGAAGTCCCATTAATCGTCGTTTGCGTATTCCCGATAGAAACGAGAACAGGACTTTCCTGCGTTCCTCCTGCGGGTTGTTTGATATGGTTTCCGCCGATGATTTCATCGAATGCGCCGCTGGTCGCCGTGATATTCGAGGAAGCTGTGGAGTGATCCCCGCTCATCGCCCCCGCTTGTGTAAAATTCCATCCACCGATGGCTTTTCCGCCTTCCCCGACCACATTGTCTTTCAAAGCCCCTTCATACGCGACATCACTTGCCGCAAGAGCGACGGAGCCTCCCATTGTGATGAGCGCTGCCACGGCCAGCGAACCGAACACGTTCATCAGATGGCACTTCTTCAATACGGCGCGGTACCTGTTGACCAGATTCCCGACTGCACCTTTCGACAACGTCATGATTGCATCCTCCTTAAAAAACCGTCCTCCACCGGAGCGAAGGCCACAAAAAAAGCCCTGAAACCGGACCATCCGGTATCAGAGCGATTTGGACATGGGGAAAAGGAAATACGCGTTTATCGGCGATGTAGTCTCAGACACACACCGCGAGTTCTCAATCCACACTACGGAACCGGACAGCCCGGCGCAAGACATGCGGAAGGAACAAAAACAGCCCCGCTTCTCCAAAAGGGAAACAGGGCCGTTATGAGCAAAAAGGAGAGAAAATCTATCTAATAAGAGAGAGAGAGAGAGAGAGAGAGAGAGAGAGAGAGAGAGAGAGCATGCAAGACTCCAGAGTATAAACCAGTGCGTAACAAGCAAAATGAATAGTATGTTTTCTTTATTAAAACTTTTTAAATAGAAAAATCAACCCCTTTGAATTTATTGTATGTTTAACACAAATTATTTTAAATAATTATATTTCAATAAGTTACATAACGACAAAAATATTTCAGGGCATATGAGCAAATCCACTCGTAAAAGAGTTAAATAAGCGGCCCTCCCCGCAATGGAGACTGCCAACAGTCCAATACGGTATCCGGTTTCAATCAACAAAAATCCAATTCTTCTGCAAATATTGATACATTCTAACACATCATGTGCATTACAAATAAAAGCCCTGCGTTCCCTTTCTGGGAAGGAGAGTCTTTCTTTTTTCTCAAAATAAATCCGCCAAAATTTTCAGCACATAATATGCCCGATACGTCTCAATTACTCACGATCGAACCGTTTACCAATGAGAATAATGCCAATAAGTTCATTCTTAATTTTTCTAGGTCTGATTGTATTACTAAAAATATAAAAGAATAAACAACAAATAAATGGATAAAGAAAGAGATAAAGATAGAACATTAACCTCACACCATAGGGGTGTGAGAGAAATAAAAGCATAGCTCATCATGATCCACCACAGGTGGAGAGATGAAAAGATGAAGATCACAGAAAGATCACATTTCTTTTTTACATATGCTCATGAGAATATGAAATTAAACAAAAGGGTTCTCATGATGACAAAAGTTACATTTGAAGATGTTTTTGATGGATTGCAAATCCTTCCTTCAAGAGACGACACTGAAGGTAAATTCATCGACATCTTGAAGAAGCAAAAGGAACTCATGGAATTTGCGATAGCAAACCATAGCAAAGTCATGCAAGTTCGTTTTGATCTTCATTATCCCTCTGATGGTTCTATTCTTCCTTCTCCTGACCATATATCTGATTTCAGTTATAATCTTTCACGAAGGTTGAAACGAATGGTCATAGCAACTCATAGAGTTGATCCTTTGTACCTTTGGGTCAGGGAAATTCATGATTCTTCTTTTCCTCATTATCATTTTCTTCTCTGGATTAATTCAAATGCTATAAAGAATAAATTTACTATTTTCAATATAACAAATGAAACATGGAAAAATACTTTAAAGATAAATGAAGATGGTCTTGTTCATTATTGTTTGAATAAAAGAAGATATCCTGAATACGGTAATGGGACTGTCATAGATAAAAACAAAGAAGACTTCTCCGTAAAAAGAGATGTAGCATTTCGTTCTGGAAGCTATCTTTCCAAAACCTTCAGCAAAGATGGCCTTGATAAACATGCATGGCGATATGGATATTCAAGACTTCCTAGGGCATAACAAAAGGAGAAAACTCATGTTTGGAGATGAAATATTCTTGGATCAATTGCGTAAGGAACTGCCTCCAGTTTTTACAAGAGAATTTGCTTCTGAAAAGATTGGAAGAATCTTTTCCGCGAAAAGCATGTCGAATGCTGATGCTCTTAGGGCTGGTCCTGCTGTGAAAGTCAAGATTGGCAATAAAATTGGATACGAAAGAGATTCTTTTCTTCAATGGCTACGAGGAAAAATGAAACATGATGCTCCTCATGTAAAAAAAGAAAACACTTTCCATTATATGCCCAATTCAACACCATTTAGAACGTTTTGACTTGGACTAGGCGATGGAGTGTTTTTCAAAACCATTTTTACAGGAAAAAGTTCATATGCTTCATATTTCGAATTCAATTGCTGTCCATGTACTTCAGATTCCCAACGATCAAAACGGCAAGAATGCAATTGTGTATGCAACTCTTGTTATACCTGATGGAAGAGTCGTAAGTGATATTTGTTCCGTATCTCCTCGTTCTCCTTTTGAAAAGGAAGATCCCCTTGAAATCGCCAAAAACAAGGTTATAAACGCTGTTAAACAAAAAGCTGAATCTACATCCAAAACCATCAACAGCCCTCTAGAAATGCCATTCAGGATGATAAAAGCCAATTCCAAGGGGGAGGAGATAACCCTGCGACTGACAAACAGATTTTTCTTATTCAAAAACTGGCTGAAGAGAACGGGAAAGATGCCAAACAACTTTGCCTTGCCAAGTTTGGTAAATCGCTCTCTGCCTTGATGGGTCGGGAAGCAGATTTGTTGATCAAATCTTTGAAACAGTAAAAAGAAGAAAGGGTATCCGAAAAATGGATACCCTTTCTTTAATAATTAAAAATTCTGCACATACTAATCGATGCTTTCCATAAATTCTGCAAGCGAAACGATATGCAATTCAGGAAAAACGCCACGCAGCTCAAGCAGGTGCCTGTCACCTGAGACCAGATAAGCAGTATCCGCCGCCCGGGCCAGTCGAATAAAGACAGCATCGTCCCTATCCCGCAAGAATTCGATGTTATCATCGCAGGAGTTCAATTCCAAGGTTTCAGCCCAAGGAAGGACATCCGCAAGCAGGTTTTTGATATCCTCGTGCCTCAGCTTGAATTTAGGGTAGCCGAGGACTCGCAGCAACTCTGCGACTGATTCGCGACAGACCACAGGGATAATATCTCCACGCTGCCATGCGATCCGTAGCTGTCCCGCTCTTCCGTGTGAGAAAATGAGGGCGGAGACCAGACAATTAGTATCCAGCACAACCCGAGTAGGCGTCACGCTTTTTCTCCCCGGCTCCAAGAGATCGCATCCTCCACGTCCTGCTCGGTAATGCCGAGTGCAGCCAACTTTTCCCTCACAGCGTCGGCAGGCCGCACCTGCATAGGCGTAAGGATGATACGTCCATTTTCAAATGTGACCTCAACATACTCAGTTCTGCCGACCTGCTGCATGACAGCCTTAGGAAGGGTAAGCTGATTCTTGGTGGTAATTTTAGCGAGCATAGGTTTTCCCCTTTTTTCAGTGATACAATGATTCCTTGTTTTAAGGATAACTTGTTTCCTTAAAATGTCAAACCATCTCAAACTCCTCACGCTTGATTCAAAGCTGTTTACGGTTTTGCCGGTCGAAACCGTCATTCGTGATCGTCAGGAAGGATGCTATGCAGCCCAGGCTCACGCAGATAGCGCAGGTGAATCCACCCCATTTGTGGAGTTCCTGCGGGACGCTTTGCATGTGGCATTGAACGAAGCCGTTACCTCGAATGTGGATCACACCGATCCAGCTACCGATCCAGTTCAAAAGCTTCTATATGTATTTCAGGAAAAAACTGAACAGGGCATCACAAGCCTCATGGACGCACTGGACTTCAGTCATCGCCCTACATTCCGCCGAAACTACCTGAATCCGGCTCTTGCTCAAGTGTATGTGGAGCGCACTATTCCAGACAAGCCCAACAGTCCGGCACAAAAATATCGGCTGACGGAAAAAGGTCGCCAACTGATACGCTGAACCTGTCATCGTCTTGAGTCATCGCTTATGCTTTGCCTTATCTTTTGGACTCCATCCTGCCTTATGAAAGGCTTATCCACACTCTCAAGTAAATTCTTACATCGGGCGGGTGCAAATCGCACACCTCAAAAAAATGAGCCACTGCGTAAGCTTTCGCTTTTTGCATTCAGGGAATACTAAGAGGGATTTTTCGCAAAAATTGCTGCAAAAAATCCCCCTCAGAGTTGAAAACTTCTCGAAAATACGAGTCTTATACTCTGCCTACGAACATTCCATTCCGGTACCATGCACCCAACGGTCTTCCCTTTCCGTACATCTCCGTCGGGGGTAGCACCTCCAACGCCCCATAATCGACCAGCCAGCTGATGGCGATATCGACCTTTGCAGCTCTGAATTTACTGCGCATGGCATCCTTGATTTCCTTATTCGCAACCTTAGCGGCCCAGTTAGCGGAACAACACCACTCCGCAATTTTAAGGATGCACAACTCCGTCTCCCGATCCGCATCGAAAAGCACACTCGCTTTCTCAAGGCCCCTTCGAGCAGTCCGAACAGTGCCGGAGCAAGCTGTGGAAACGTCTCAATGACGCGGCTGGCATGAGGCAGCAAGTTGCGATGTTCGAACACATGATGCCGAGTCCGTAACATCTGTTTGTTCGGAACACCATTGCAGGATGGCCTGTTCCGGCGCATATCGGATTTTCCTAGCGGAAGAGGATTGATGCTGTCTGCAAGATAGTCAGGTCTCGCCCTTACGGAGTCATTTTTCTTGAAAAATTCCGTCATGGAACTGTTCAGCACCTCAGCTATTTCCCCGATTCGGTTGAACCTAGAAGCAACGTATCCATTCCAGATACGCCCAGTATATCATATTAAATAACTAGTAAATATAATTGGCTCTATATAGTAATATTTGTACATGAGCAGTCCTTGATTTCGATATTTTTATTTACACACGTAACTATTCGTGTTATTATATTAAAACGAAATCAATTATAAAAATTATTAATATTTTCTCAAATAAGAAAATAGGGACAACCTTGGGAATATTTTGTTCCTCGTCTCGCTGATAAAACAAGTGATAATATATCACTAAATATTTTATACATTTTTTCAAATAATTATGGAATATTCATTCATGCATAAAATAGTTGTTCCTAACACAATTCTTATTGTCGATGATGATGAAATGAACCGTGATGTGTTGGGAAATATTTTTTCTGCGTCTCATTCCATTGAAATGGCTGAAAATGGAAAAGAGTGTCTCAATAAAATACTAGAATGTGGACAAAAATTTTGTGCTGTCCTTCTGGATGTGGTCATGCCTGTAATGGGCGGTATTGAAGTATTGAAAAAACTTAACAGAGATGGTGTTGTTGATCATATTCCCGTCTTTCTTATTACTGGAGAAACAGATACGAGAATCATCAAGCGAGCATATGAACTCGGCGTGATGGATGTCATTTCTAAACCTATTTCTTCGTATATGGTGCAACGCCGGGTTAATTCCGTTATTGAATTGTTTACGGCACGTAAACGACTCTCCAGTGTGGTGGGCCAGCAAAAGGATCAGCTTTTGAAACAGGCCAAAAGAATCCTGAGGCTGAACATGGGGATGATAGAGTCTCTTTCAACAGCCATTGAATTTCGCAGTGGCGAGTCCGGTGAGCACATCCGGAAAATACATGACATCACTAAGCTGTTCCTTGAAAATTCCCCACTGGGCAGAGATTTTTCGACGGAGGAAATTGAGCATATTTCTTTGGCCGCGATTATGCATGACGTTGGGAAGATTTCCATTCCTGACGCCATATTGAGCAAGCCAGGACGCCTTACCCCCGAGGAGTTTGAGATCATGAAGACGCATACGACACAAGGAGGACAACTTCTGGAGAGAATTCCGCAGATGAGGGAACTGCCGTTTTTCACGTATGCCTACGATATTGCCAAATACCATCATGAGAGATGGGACGGACGCGGATACCCGGAGGGGCGCAAGGGCGACGATATCCCTTTATGGGCACAGATAGTCTCCATTGCAGACGTATATGACGCGCTGGTCAGCCCACGGTGTTACAAGAAGGCTTTCAGTTTTGAGGTGGCCCTTGGCATGATTGTCAGCGGCGAATGCGGCGTGTTCAATCCAAACATATTGGCATGCTTTCGGGAAATTGAGGGTAAGCTCCGCACTCTCTACGGTAGCGGCCCGGAACGATTGTACGAGTGAGGCAAAAAAATATGGATCAGACAAGAAAGGCAAGACTTGAGGCGGGCGGAATTATGGTGGACGAAGCCCTTGAACGCTTTATGGGAAACGAGGCTATGCTTGAGCGCTATTTACAGAAATTCCTCAGCGAAAAGAGCTATGCCATGCTGCGGGATTCTCTAGCCTCAAACGATTGGGAAGCGGCTGGCAGAGCAGCGCACACGCTGAAAAGCATATGTGGTACCATAGGATGTGAGGCCATGCAGGAGCTTGTGATTCTGCAGGAACGTCATATCCGCGCCGGAGAATGGAAAGAAGCCGTTGGTATGATGCCAGAGATATCCAACAGCTACGAGAATATTTGCGGTGTGATCCGGGCGTAACGTACAGGGTATTGAGCAGAAGGACGTATAAAGGGATATTGCGTACTGCTGTATATCTACATAATACTAGGTAATTAAATGAAAAGTTACAGCGGAATACCATATACGACGGGAAAACAGGCCGCAGACGATGTAAAGACACAGCTTGTTGGTTTTATAAAAATACCCAAATGGCTGCTTGGGCTCTGTCTTATTACTGTTTTCTATATTTTGTTCGTCTGTTTCTCCATGTATAAAATAGGCGATTCAACAACGCAGCTCTATGAGTATCCCTATACTGTCTCACGCAAAGCGCAGGAAATGAAAACCGCCCTCTATGGCATACGAATCTCTCTGCCATCTCTTCTAGCCACGCCCGACATCACCGCTGCCCAAATTAATGACCTCCTTCGAAAACAGAGGGCTATGCAGGACAAGTCGTTGGAAGAGATCACGCTCAAGTTCCGGGGGAATGAGAAAGAACTGGCTTATCTGAAAAGATGTATGGCTGAATTGCGGGAAGCCCGAAAAAATATGGTCAATAACCTATTGGGCAATCTGGATTTTCAGTACATCAATGCCTATTATGCCCGTGAGGTTCTCCCACATTTTGAAAAGGTGGATAAACTGCTAGGTAACTTGGGCGATGCCGCCGAACACCGTGGCAATGCAATCTTGGCAGAAATGGACAAGCTGAGAACCTTTTCCATCATTGCTACGCTGCTTATGGGAATAAGCATCATCTTGCTGATTCTCCACACCCGCAAACTGGAATGGGATAAATACAAGGAGAGCGCATACCGCGAAAAACTCCTCAATCTGCTTGCAGCCAACATAGATGAAATATTTTTCATTTCACGCGAAGATAAATCTTTTGAATATGTGAGCTCAAATAGTGAACGCGTCATAGGCGTACCGCCTGAAAAATTTATTCATGATTACAGAAAATTATATTCTCTTCTAGCGTGTAAGGACAGCGACTGGTTGCGCGCAGTGCTCGACGATACGTCCTCAAATATGAAGGAACGGGACATCGTGCTTGGTGAAGAGGGACGCCGCTTCAATATCCGGGTGTATCCCATATTCCTAAATGGTGTTCTGAGCCAGCGCATTATCGTATTATTCGATCAAACTAAGGAATTTGCCTATCGACAGGCACTGAGCGACGCTCTTGAGAATGCCCGCAACGCAAATACCGCCAAAAGTAATTTCCTCTCCCACATGTCTCATGAAATCCGTACGCCGATGAACGCCATTATCGGTATGACGGTCATTGCCCTGACCCGGCTTGACGATCGATCCCGCATGGAGGATTGCCTCACCAAAATAGCTCTGTCCTCACGCCATCTGCTCGGCCTTATCAATGACGTGTTGGACATGTCCAAAATCGAAGGCGGCAAGCTCACCATTGCTCATGAGCCGTTCGATTTTAAAATATCTCTACAAGGAGTTATCAATCTTATTCAGCCTCAAGCGCTGGAACGCGGGCTGGATTTTGAGGTGTCCCTGTCCGGGGTTGATGAAGAAGAGCTACTCGGCGACGCACTGCGACTTAACCAGATTCTTATCAATATTCTGTCCAATGCACTCAAATTCACCCCGGTCGGGGGCTCTATACGGCTGGAGGTACACCAGCTCCATAAAAAGAACAATAATGTGCAGTTCCGCTTTGTTATCCGTGATACGGGCATTGGTATGAGCCAAGAGTTCATAAAGCGGCTTTATACCCCCTTTGAACAGGCCACATCCTCCACCGCTTCAAAATTTGGTGGTACTGGGCTCGGCATGGCCATTACCAAAAATCTTGTTTCTTTGCTGGGCGGCACGATATTCGTGAAAAGCGAGGAAGGCAGGGGAACCGAGTTTACTGTGGAACTCCCCTTTGGCCTGAGCGGACGGCAGTTAGAAAAAGGCAAAGGCGAGCTGGAGCCACTCAAAGTGCTCGTAGTGGATGACGACTACGATACCTGCGAGCACGCCTGCCTGTTGCTGGATAAAATGGGACTTCGTACCCGATGGGTGCTCAGCGGTGCGGAAGCCGTGAAGGTTGTGCAAGAATCCCATGTCAGTGGTGATGGTTACGACGTATGCTTCATAGACTGGAAAATGCCGGACATGGATGGCATGGAAACCGTCCGCCGTATCCGTAATGAAGTCGGGCCGGAAACTCTTATCATCATTATCAGCGCCTATGACTGGGGAGCGATAGAAGAAAAGGCCCGTGCCATTGGAGTTAACGGATTCATCGCCAAGCCCTTTTTCGCTTCCAATCTTTACAATACGCTTACTTCATTAACACGGCGCACGGCTCCGAAGAGAGAAATAGAAGTTTCCGCCCCCCCGGAATCAGAGACGGAAACTGCACATCAGCATTATGACTTTACGGGGAAGCATATACTGCTGGTTGAAGACAATGAATTCAACCGTGAAGTCGCCCAAGAGTTTCTTGAAATGACAGGGGCCACGGTCGAAAGTGCCGAAAACGGATCAGAGGGAGTAGCTCTTTTTACGGCCTCGGAAACCGGGCAATACGACATTATTCTGATGGATGTGCAGATGCCGGTCATGGATGGCTATGAGGCGACACGAGCCATTCGCGCTTCGGTACACCCCGACGCGAACTCCATCCCCATTCTTGCCATGACGGCCAACGCCTTCAACGAGGATGTAGCTGCCGCTGTGGCGTCAGGCATGAACGGGCATATAGCCAAGCCCATTGATGTGACGGCACTTTATCGGCTACTCGCTTCGCATTTTAAGTAATAATGCGTAGCAGGGGAAGGAAAACAGAGTATGCAGGAGGCACGGAGGTGTCCCATGCGTACCCTGTTTTCCTTTCTTTGAGAATAACGAGTCCTGACCCTAAAGCCGTAATTCAAAGGGATGACATCCTATGGATGTCATCCCTTTTCTCGTGCCGGGCTATCGCTTCATCTTCGCCCGCAGCGTCGTGTACGGGTGGCCTCCGAGCTGGATTTCGAACTCCTGACCATCGACGGCTCCGGCGGCGGAACGGGCATGAGCCCCAACGACATGCTGGACAACTGGGGTGTCCCCTCCGTCCTGCTGCACGCCAAAGCGCATGACTACGCCTTCCTACGGGCCGCCGCCGGGAAGAAGGTGGTCGATCTCGCCGTGGGCGGCGGGCTCGCCAAGCCGAGCCAAGCGTTCAAGGCGCTGGCCCTCGGCGCCCCCTACGTCAAGGCTGTGTGCATGTCGCGCTCGTTCATGATCCCGGCCTTCCTCGGCTGCAACATCGAAGGGGCCCTGCACCCCGAACGCCGGGAACGCGTCCACGGCGCGTGGTCGGCGCTTCCGAAGACGGTCCTCGACATCGGCGATACGCCCGAAACCATCTTCGCCGGATACCATGCCCTCAAGGAACGCCTCGGAGCCGACGAAATGGCGCATATCCCTTACGGAGCCATCGCCATGTGGACGATGTGCGACCGGCTCGGCGCGGGGCTCCAGCACCACATGGCCGGGGCCCGCAAGTTCGGCGTCGAGCACATCGACCGCACGGACATCTGCGCAGCCAACCGCGAAACGGCTCAGGAAACGGGCATCCCCTTCATCACGGAACAAGACGACGAGCTGGCGCGCCGCATCGTGCTCGGCTGACAAGGAGAGGCTTTCATGCTGGATCTGCTCTTGACCAACGCCCGCATCGTGGACGGGACGGGCAACCCCTGGCGCAAAGGCTGCGTCGGCGTGCGCGACGGGCGCATCGTGGCCGTGGGTTCGGCCCACGATATGCCCGAAGCCCGGACGGTGCTCGACATCGGAGGCAACATCCTGTGCCCCGGCTTCATCGACAGCCACAGCCATTCGGATTTGAGGATAATAGATGAGCCGTTGGCCTTGCCCAAAATCATGCAAGGGATTACCACAGAGAACGTAGGCCTCGACAGCATGTCGGTGGCCCCCATCAGCGACAAGAACAAGGAGCCGTGGAGCACGAGCATTTCCGGGCTCGACGGCGTAGCCCAGAAACCGTGGGGCTGGAACGGGTTCGCCTCCTATCTCAATGCGCTCGACGCCGCGAAGCCGAGCGTCAACCTGAGTTCCTATGTGGGGCTCGGCACCGTGCGCCTCGACGTCATGGGCATGGAGGACAGGCCGCCCACCGCCGAAGAACTGCGCCTTATGGAAGAAAGCGTGGCCCGGTGCATGGAGGAAGGCGCGCGCGGCATTTCGGCGGGGCTCATCTACACGCCCAACAAGTACCAGTCCACGGAAGAACTCGTCGCGCTCGCCAAAGTCGCGGCCCGCTACGACGGCATCCTCGACGTGCATATGCGCAATGAGGCCGACCACATGGCCGAGGCATTGGAAGAGGTCATCCACATCGGGCGCGAAACCGGCATCCGTATTCTGGTGACCCATTTCAAGCTGCGGGGGCGCAGGAACTGGGGGAACTCCCGCAGGCATCTCGACACCATCGACCGGGCCCGCAGGGAAGGCATCGACATCGGCATCGCCCAGTATCCGTATACGGCCAACAGCACGTTCATGCACGTCGTCGTTCCGCCGTGGTACCACAGCCGGGGGACGGACGGCCTGCTCAAAGCCTTGGCGGAGGAACGCGAACAGGTCAAAAAGGACATGCTCACCACCGAAGGCTGGGAAAATTTCTCGCAGGTCATGGGCTGGGAGAACATCTACGTCTCCTCGGTCGCCAGCGAAAAGAACCTCTGGTGCGAAGGCAAAAGCGCCGTGGCCCTTGGCGAGGCCCTCGGCAAGTCGCCCGAGGACGCGGTGCTGGATCTGCTGATCGAGGAAAACCTTGCCGTGGGCCTGCTTGGGCACGGCATGTGTGAAGAGGATGTAATGGAAGGCATGAAGCACCCGACCATGTGTCTGATCACCGACGGCCTGCTGAGCGGCGGCAAGCCGCATCCGCGTACCTATGCGGCCTTCCCCCGGTTCATCGCCCGTTACGTGCGGGAAAAGCGCCTGCTCACCCTTGAGGAGGCCGTGCGCAAGATGACCTCCAGCACGGCGCTCAAACTCCGCATGAAGCGCAAGGGCTTCATCATGCCCGGCATGGATGCGGACATGGTGGTGTTCGGCGAAAACCGCATCCGCGATGTGAATACGTTTGAAAATCCGCGTGTCTACCCGGAAGGCATCGATTACGTGCTCGTCAACGGCGAGATCGCCGTCGATCACGGCGTCCATACGGGCGCGCGTCCCGGCAAGACCATACGCGACTGACCATGCCACCGACGGTGCGGCCGTTTCCCATCGCGGGGGACGGGCCGCGCCGTTTTTTCGTTCTTCAAGGAGGAAACGTCCATGTCGTACAGCCCCACGCTCGGCTCCGTGTTCAACCGCACGAAAATGCGCGATCCGTCCCATGTCTGTTCTTTTTCCGGCATGTGCGCCATGTGCACCGCCGACTGCATCGGCAGCTGCGAGATCGGCCTGTCCGCCGTCCGGGGCATGGAGACCGTATATCCCACCACCACGGGGGAAAACCAGATCGCCTCGGAAAAGGTCTATCCCGTCGATTATTCCCATTTCAACATCAACGGCAGATCCTTCGGGGCAATGGGGGCTCCGCTGGACGCCGATCGCGCCACCATCTACCATGTGGGGCTCGAACGGGAGATCGGCACCCTCACCCCCGTAAAGCTGGCGCTGCCGATCATCCTGCCCGCGCTCATCAAGCTCAACTGGCCCGACTACTTCGGCGGCGCGGCCATGGCGGGCGTCAACGCGGTCATCGGCGAAGGGGCCGTGAGCAAGGACCCGACGCTCGCCTACGAAAACGGCAAGGTCGTCCACGCCCCGAAGCTCCGGGAAATGCTGGACGCCTTCAACAAGTATGACCGGGGATACGGGCAGATCATCCTTCAGGCCAACTATGACGACGACGCGCAGGGCGTGCCGGAGTACGCCATCCGGGAATGCGGGGCCAAGGCCATCGAATTCAAGTTCGGGCAGTCCGCCAAGGGCACCCAGCCCGCGAACCTCGTCCCCACGCTCGAAGAGGCGCTGAAGAAGTGCGAACAGGGTTTCCTTGTCCTGCCCGATCCGCGGGATCCCGGCGTACAGGAAGCCTATGGCCGCAAGGCGTGCCCCGCCTTCCACGTCTACGGCCGTCTGCCGATCTGGAGCGACGACTATCTGATCGGCCGCATCGCGCAACTCCGCGACATGGGCATGGCCAACGTGTATTTCAAGATGGCGGGCTTCGATCCAGAGGATCTGGAGCATGTCCTCCGGCTGGCTTCCAAGGCGCAAGTGGATATGGTCACCTTCGACGGCGCGGGCGGCGGCTCCGGCTACAGCCCCTGCAAAATGATGAACGAATGGTGCCTCCCCACGGTCGTCATGGAAAGCATCCTTTACGGCATTCTCAACAAGCTGGCCGCGGAAGGCATGGAACTCCCGCATGTGGCGATCACGGGGGGCTTTGCGACCGAGGATCAGGTGTACAAGGCGCTGGCCCTCGGCGCGCCCTACATCTCCGCCGTGGGCCTGTGCCGGTCCAGCATGGCGGCGGCCATGAGCGCCAAAAAGATCGGGGATCTCATTGAGGCGGGCAAAGTCCCCCCGGAACTCGCCCGTTTCGGCACGACGAAGGAAGAGCTGTTCAGCGATCTTCCCGAGCTGCGGGGGCTCTACGGCAGCGCGGCGGACGGGTTCTCCACCGGGGCCGTCGGGGTATATTCCTACCTGAACCGCATCGCCTACGGGCTGCGCCACTTCGCCGCCCTGAACAGGAAATTCGACGTGAAGCACATCGGGCGGCGCGACGTCTTCCCGCTCACCCGCGATGCCAAGGAACTGCTTGACGGGACGTGGCTGCGGTAGCCCCCTTCAGTTCCCTTTTCCGCGCAGGCGGCACCGACACTTCCCTCGGTGTTGCCTGCCATTTTTTTTGATACCATCCGTATGAAGCGAAGAAAGAGGCCTCCGTGCGCCTTGCCCTCCAACGCGGATAACGATTCGACGATACCGAACAAAGGATACTCCTCCGCAAGATGCGCAAAAGTATTGCCGAAACGTCCGAGTTCCGGCACATTTTACCTGACGCCGTTTCGAGCGGCGGGGAGGGGGTCCATGAATCACGAGCAGGCCATGTTGATGAAGTCTTCGCGCGTAAGCGATTTAAATACGCCGTGGGCACAGGTGCTGCACCTCGCCTCCCGGCGCGTCTTCCCCAAGCGGCACACCATCGACGTTTCGAATACGGAATCGCCCTATTTCTACTATATCCTTTCGGGGACCGTGCGGCTGGCCTATGTCGGAGCCAACGGCGAGGAACGGACGATCCTGTACGCCGGGGCGGGCACGCTCATGAACGTGCCGACCATCATCGCCGGGGACATCAAGAATACCGTGGTGACCTGCACGGAACGGGTGGAAGCCGCGATTTTCGACGCCGGGCTGCTGACGGATCGCGCGTTCGCCGCCGCCCGTCCGGATTTGCTGCTCAACCTCATCCACTCGCTTTGCAGGATGGGGCTGCCCCGGCATGAACGGCATCGCCAGCAGCGGCGCGAAGGGCATCAACGCCCTCGGCCCGCGCTATATGGGCAAGTACCACCCCTTGATGGAAATCGGCCCGCGCTACCTGCTCATCCAGGGGACGCACCGGGAACTCACCGAGGGGAACGGGCCGCCCTTCGTGCTGGACGTCGCCCCCATGCTGGTCCTGTTCGCCATCGTCATGACCTTCTGCATCCTCGGCTGTTTCCTGCCGTCCATGCCGCTGCTGCTCATCTGCGTGCCGATCTTCGTGCCCATTGCGAAGGTTTTCGGCTGGGATCTGATCTGGTTCGGCGTCATCATCACGGTTCTGGACAACATGGCCTCCATCACGCCGCCTTTCGGCATCAGCCTCTTCGTCATGAAGGAAGTGGCGGGCGTGACGCTCGGCGCCATGTACCGCTCCGCCGTTCCTTTCGTCATCGCCCTGTTCGTCTGTCTTCTCCTGATCGTCCTGTTCCCCTCGCTGGCAACCTATCTTCCCACGCTCATGAACGGTTAGCGTACGGCGGACCAGCCTGAAACAGCGGAAAGCCCCGTGCCGTACGGGGCTTTCGTTTTTGCCCGGCGGAAGCCACCCCGATCCCCAGCAGGCTCCCAAAGGCCCGCACAAGCTGGACATGGCCTTTCCCCCCGCCTACAATGGGTTCTCAACTGAACAGGGGGTGACCATGGCGCTTTCTCAATCGCAAAAGATCATTGCTTTTCTCGAAAAACATCGGGGCGGGAGCTTTACGGCCCGGCAGATTGCCGAAGCCATCGTGCAGCAGTACGCTTCCGACTACGCCAAAAAGCGCAACAATCCCCGTTTTGCGGATGACAAGGCATTTCTTTCGCAAATCATTGCGGAAATCGGATCACAGAAAGACACGCTCAAAAGGCTCCGCCCCACACTCGTATGGCAGGACAGGCCCAAACCCCGCC
>OGYF01001560.1_pt1 | contig 19072 bp, 16 predicted proteins | sample 1576451 | NCBI WGS metagenome assembly OGYF01 (sample SAMEA3541505, study PRJEB24748) | human gut metagenome | biome: human gut; feature: human-associated habitat; material: faeces | place: China | collected 2012
CCAACCGACTGGATAGGCAACAAGATTGCTCCTGCCTGCCAGATCTTGTCATACAAGCCCCATTCACGCATCAATGACATATAAATATCATCTGCCTCTTGCAGGATGCGTACTTTCTCAGGTGTAATATCACCCAAAATACGAATACCTAAACCAGGACCTGGGAACGGATGACGCTTGATCAGATGTTCCTGCATACCCAATTCGATACCAACCCGGCGAACCTCATCCTTAAACAACAGACGCAAAGGTTCTACCAGTTTCAGGTTCATCTTTGCAGGCAGACCACCTACATTATGATGACTCTTGATTGTTGTTCCGGTAATTGATAAAGATTCGATCACATCCGGATAGATGGTTCCTTGTCCCAACCATTTAATATCTTTCAGCTTGTGTGCTTCTTCATCAAACACATCGATGAAACCTTTACCGATTATCTTACGTTTCTTTTCCGGCTCAGTTACACCAGCCAGCTCACGATAGAATTTGTCCTTTGCATTGACACCGATCACGTTCAATCCCAGATGTTCATAATCGCGCAATACGTTTTCGAATTCATTCTTTCGCAGCAAACCATGATCGACAAAGATACAAGTCAGGTTTTTACCGATCGCCTTATTCAACAGAACAGCAGTCACCGACGAATCAACACCTCCGGATAAAGCCAGAATCACTTTGTCGTCACCCAGCTTTTCTTTCAGTTCGGCAACTGTCGACTCGATGAAAGAAGCAGGAGTCCAATCCTTGGCGCAACCACAGATATTCAAGAAATTGTCGAGTAACTTGGTTCCGTCAGTCGAATGGAATACTTCCGGGTGGAATTGTACGCCCCATGTATTTTCACCTTCAATATGATAAGCCGCATTCTGCACATCATTTGTGCTAGCTATGATCTTGAAGTTGTCTGGCAACTGTGTGATCGTATCACCATGCGACATCCAAATTTGTGAACCCGACTGAATACCTTTAAATAAAGGATCATTTTCATCAATAGAAGTCAAGTTGGCCCGGCCATACTCGCGCGAGTTGGCTGGTTCTACTTTTCCGCCGGATGAATAGGCAATAAATTGTGCACCATAGCAAATACCCAGCACCGGATATTTACCACGAATCTGACTCAGATCAATTTTAAAGGCACTTTCATCATAAACAGAATAAGGACTTCCGGAGAGGATCACACCTTTTACATCTGTTGCATCATGCGGAAACTTGTTGTAGGGAACGATTTCGCAGTACATATTCAACTCTCTGACGCGCCGGCCTATGAGCTGCGTAGTCTGCGAACCGAAATCAAGAATGATAAGTCTTTCGTGCATGCGATTATCTTTATTAGAATATTTGTGCAAAGGTAATAAAATATTGCCTGATTCTACAGGAGCTCGGCCGATTTCTTCCGTCAGCCAACGGAAAAAGAATATAGTATAATTAATTCGGAAGAAATTATCGTTCCGGTTCTGGCTTTTCCAACTACTTTTGCAACCAGGATATTAACTAAACAATCGAAAGATCATGATACAGATTAAACCTTTTTTACTAGCTGGAATTTCCGGTTTGTTTTCGGTGTTCTCACTGACGGCACAATCGTCGCCCGAAGAAGTTCATGTACTGCAGAAACAAATTCTGAACGAAGGCTTAATGACACAAGTGGACCAGATGGCTCGCCAAGTTGCATCCGGCGGATTTAATGCCGGCGACGGATATGGCGAAGTCTGGATACGCGACTATAATACTTTTATCGAACTGGCCATGGAAGTCATGCCCGACGAAGCCATCCGTTCCAATCTGAATACTTTCTTCCACTTCCAAGGGAAAACCGGGGATATTGTAGATGGTTTCCTGGATATCAAGAAAGCAGAAATAGGGAAAGAAGGTGGATATAAATATCGCCTGTCGGAAACGGAACCTCGCTTTGCGGCACACAAGAACACCGTGGAAACAGATCAGGAGGCTTCGTTGATCCAGGCTATTTATAAATATGTAAAACGGAGCGGCAACACGGCCTATCTGCAGACAAAGATTGAAGGCAAAACGGTCCTCGAACGGATGGAATGGGCGTTGGAATATCTCCTCAATGAGAAGTATAACAAGCAATACGGATTGTTGATCGGTGCAACAACAGCCGACTGGGGCGATGTGCAGCCGGAACATCCGTGGGGCGTCGAGATCGACAAGGATACCCATTTTGCCATCGATATTTACGACAACGCCATGATGGTCTTGGCGCTGAACAATTACCTGGAACTGGAAAACAATACAGCCAAACAACAGAAGTGGACACTGGTACGCGACGAGTTGAAGAAGAATATCCGCACACACTTATGGGACGAAAAGAACCACAAGTTCATTCCACATATCTATCTTGACGGCTCTCCTTTCCCGGACAGTTTCGATGAGAATCAGATCTATTATCATGGCGGAACCACTATTGCCATCCTGGCTGGCCTGCTCTCGAAAGAGGAAATCAAGGAAGCCAATCAGAAGATGCTGGAGAATATGAAGGCTGCGCATGCACAGACCATCGGTCTGACGATGTATCCGACTTATCCGGCCGGCTCATTCAAGAATGTAGGCATGTATCCGTATGGCTATCAGAACGGAGGCGACTGGACATGGTTTGGCGGACGGATGGTCCAGGCACTGATAGAGAATGGTTTTATCCAGGAAGCTTATACTGAAATCTTACCAATGTTGCGGCGCATTGTCAGCAACCAAGGTTTCTATGAATGGTACACGCCGGGTGGCGAACCTAAAGGTTCCGGCACATTCCGGGGCGAGGCTGGTGTCTTGTTTACTGCCATGAACATGTTGAAAGAGTGGGCAGAGAACCAGCAGGTACAGTCTTTAGACCAGGCGAAAGGCAGCATGGTCCTATTCACGTTCGGGCAATCGAATTCGGCTAATCACGGACAGGGTTTGTATCAGCCTGCCAAGACGGTCTATAATTACTACGACGGCAAATTATACCGGGCTGCTGATCCGCTGATCGGTGCGACAGGCGAAGGCGGCAGTGTCTGGACCCGACTGGGCGACAAGCTGATCGAAGCCGGAATGACGGAAAAGGTGACAATCGTACCGATTGGTGTGGGCGGTGTCCGCATCGGAGCGTGGGCTAAAGGTGGCGAATTGCACGAGCTGCTGATCCGCACCGTTGAACAAATGAAGAAAGACCAGATCGAACCAGATTACATCTTGTGGCACCAAGGCGAGACCGACAATATCCTGAATACGCCAAAAGCTGATTATATCCGCATGTTCGAGACAATCCGCGAAGTGTTCCGCTCACGAGGTATCAAGGCGCCGATCGTCATCGCACAGGCCAGCTATCATCCGAATTGCCTAGAAGAAGACAACGGCAACAGCGCCGAAATCCGGGCGGCACAAAAGGCATTGGCCGACCAGTATCCGGATATTTACTTAGGACCGGACACCGACCAACTGAACCAGCTTTGGCAACGGGCCGATGGCATCCATTTCTCTATCAAAGGGCAGGATCTGCATGCAGCCATGTGGCTGGAAAGCCTGAAGCAAGTGAAATAAGGAGGATTTGATTCCCCCGACTGAAAAGGAGATATCTTCGAAGAGAAAGGTATCTCCTTTTTCATTTTAAGTCCCGACGCTGACGATAGAATCAGCATTTATGGTAAATTTGCCGAAAAAAGAAAAGACGATGATGGAACTATCAAATAAATGGGTGGATACACTGCATGCCTGGGGTATTCATGGCATCATGCTGCAAATAGTAACAGTGGCAGCGATCCTGGTAATTGCGTTTATACTCGATTATGTCTGTCGCCGGGGAATTATCCCGATGATCCGGAAAGTGGTTCGCAAGACCAAGATTGAATGGGATGATTATCTACTGAACGACAAGGTGCTCGACAATACCTGTCACCTGATTCCGCCGATCGTCATTTACCTGTTGCTTCCCCTCGCCTTTCCGCCGCAGTCGCCATTATTATCTTATCTGCTGATGTTCTCGCAGATCTATATTGTGGTGGTCACGGTGCGGCTGATCAATGTGGTCATTTCTTCGCTTTACGAATTGTCGAACCGGAGCGACAAACTGAAAGACCGTCCGCTGAAAGGGGTTTATCAGATGATGAAAATGGTTGTGATCGGAGTCGGCGCTATCATCATCTTCAGCTTGTTGCTGGATAAAGATCCTAGCCGCCTGCTCACCGGCCTGGGTGCCTCGGCGGCTATTCTGATGTTGGTGTTTAAAGACACGATCATGGGTCTGGTGGCCGGTGTGCAACTAAGTGCCTACGATATGCTTCGTCCGGGCGACTGGATTTCCATGCCGAAGTATGGAGCTGACGGCATCGTGCAGGAAGTCACCCTGAATACGGTCAAGGTGCAAAACTGGGATAATACGATAACAACGATTCCGCCATACGCCTTGGTCAGCGATTCCTTCCAGAACTGGCGGGGCATGCGCGAAAGTGGTGGCCGACGCATCAAACGGTCGCTTCACATTCACATGAACTCGATCCGCTTTTGTACTGCCGACGAAATGGACTATTTCGCCGTACAGGGTTGGATCAGCGAAGCGGAAAAGGCCGGTGGCCAAATCGTCAATCTCCATGTATTCTGCCATTACATTGAGCGCTACTTGCGGAGCTTGCAGGAAGTGAATACCGGAATGACACTGATGGTCCGCCAGTTGCAGCCCCTGCCTGAAGGACTGCCGGTCGAACTGTACTTCTTCACGACACACAAGGACTGGATTCCCTACGAACGTCTGCAGGCCAAGGTATTCGAACACCTGTTTGCCGTCATCGGCACCTTCGGACTACGGGTTTATCAAAAGCCTTCCAGCCTGGATTTGGAACGCATGAACCGGAGTATCTGAGGTTTTCGTCTTAAAAATATATAAATACGGAGAGGGCTTTCCTTCATAACTAAATTAATACTACTTTTGCGTGTTTATTTTTAGGAACTTTAAGAGTATGGATTCAGAAAAGAAAGAGACGAAAGAGATAAATAAAATGTCAATGCTGATCTTGGCAGTTATTATTCTGATTTTGGTGATAGCAGGAGCTGCTTATTATATATTCCATCAGCAACAGCAAATGGAAGAAATGACTCAGTCGTTCGACTTGGAAAAGGAAATGATGGCCGACGACCTGAATGAGCTCTCCCTGCAATACGAAGGATATAAATTCAGTGTCAGCAATGACTCTCTGGTTGCTTTATTGACAACCGAGCAAGCCAAAGTACAACGCCTGATGGAAGAGTTGCGTACCGTCAAATCAACCAATGCCAAAGAAATTGCCCGCCTGAAGAAAGAGTTGGCTACTTTGCGGAAGATCATGCGCAACTATGTGATCCAGATCGACTCACTGAACCGGGCGAACGAACAGCTGAAGGTGGAAAAGAACGAAGCAGTCAAGAAATATCGTCAGGCTTCTACAACGGCAGCCAGCCTGAAACGGGAAAAAGAGAAGCTGACCGAACGGGTAACGTTGGCCAGCAAACTCGATGCAACGAGTATTTCGGTCACACCGGTCAATTCGCGTGGCAAACTGGCCAAGCGGATCAAGAAGATGGAACAATTTGTCATCAACTTCAAGTTCGCCAAGAATGTGACGGCTCCGGTCGGCGAAAAAGTCGTTTATGTCCGCATCATGAAACCCGACGATGATATCCTGGTGAAAAGCCGGGGCGATGTCTTCACGTTCGAAGGCAAAGACATCAATTATTCGATCAAGAAAATGATTGAATACGAAGGCGAAGAAGTTCCGGTAACGATGTACTGGAACATCGAAGAGTTCCTCTCTCCGGGTACTTATCGAGTGGATATCTTTGCCGATGGCAATCTGATTGGTCAACGTTCTTTCACGCTCGAAGAATAACGGATGAATCCGGAGAAGCCTTTTACGCGTTTGCTGGCGGATTTACCTGAGGCCCTGGCTCAAGACGATGTTTTTGTGAATGAGTTGAAGAGTCATGCCCGTGTCATCACGCTCAAGAAGGGCGATTTATTGCTCCGTACCGGCGAAGTCTGCCAGAACGCCTATTTCATCAACAAAGGGCTTTTCGTCAATATCTTCATGACAGACAAGGGGAAGGAATGCGTCACCGGTTTCTCTTCCGACGATCAGTATCCTTTCCTTTCCGAAATCAGCTACATCACCCAGACACCTTCCAGCTTCGAGATCAAGGCGCTCGAAGACAGTGAGCTACTGTGTTTCTCGCGTGTCTCGATCGAAGACCTGTCTCTTCGCTATCCGCTTTTCGCGTCTTATTATCAGCGTGCGATGCTGGTCATCATCTCCAAACTCTACATGATGTTCGCCATCCTGCAATCTTATACAGCTGAAGAGTTTATCAAATACTTGTACGAGCACTACAAATGGATCATCAACCGTGTTCCAGATAAATACATCGCGCTCTACATGGGCATCAGCACATCTTGGTATTGCAAGCTGAAACGCCGCATCTTCAGTCTTTAGAGAAAGAGAATCTATATTATACAATAAGCGCCGGCTTGTTGTGCTCGTGCACTGACAACCAGCGCTTATTGGCATTCTATCAGGGATTCCAACCTTTCGGCAGTTATTCAAAGCTGGATTTCTTCCAGGTGAATACTTTCGGTGTATCTTTCAGGAAAGGCTTCAGCTTCTTCTGGGTTTCCTTATCCAGATACTCCGGCGTCGTATAGGTTTGTGTCAGGGTATAATCGTCCGGATTCAGTTGGAAACGGAACAGATCCATGTCCAAGCGGGATGTCGATTCGATATAAGTGACCGACGACTTGTCAGCATCTTCCCGGATAAACCAGTCTGCTGCAACCGGAGTCAGCATATCAGTCGCATCCAGCGGTTTCCAGTCGGGTGAAAAGAATAACACGCGGCTATCGGCCACCGGCCCTTTCACCGTCACTACCTGGCAGATCACAAACGTATTATTGACCAGCGGCAAAAGCTTCATCTCGATCGTGGTCCGTTCCGTCGATTGCAACAACAAGTAGTTATCGGTCAGTTTTTCCAATGTCGAATATCCGTTCATGTTGTTCTTCAACCGCGCTTTCTCGTTAGAGCGATACAAATCCACCAGATCTTTCCGCCAGGCATCTTCCAGTTGCGGAACATATTCGTCGGGCATCGCGATAAACACCGCTGCCATATCCTGCGCTTTCAACGGCAACACACTCATCACCAGCAGGCATAATAATACGATTCGTTTCATACGTTCTTCTATCTTTATCATCTTGTTCCCAAATATAAGAATATCATACCAATCAAAACCAACAGCAGGTCGATTGCCTTGTTCTTCAGATTCTTTTCATGGAAGAACAAAGCTCCAGCCGCAAAGGTAACCAAAACATTACTTCTACGGATCATCGAGACGATCGAAATCATCGAATCCGGATCACTCAGGGCATAAAAATACACCCAGTCGGCTATGCAAAGGAAGACGGATATGAAGATAATATTCCACCGCCAGGTAAAAGGCGTGGTGTGTTTCCGCCGCGGATACCACAGGAAAAGCAGGATCGCCAGCATGATGGCACACTGATAGACGTTAAACCACACCTGCACGGTCATCACGTCCAGACTGCCCATCAGGTATTTGTCGTACAAACCGCTCAATGCGCCCAGCATCACCGACAGGACGGTAAAATAAATCCACTTGTTGTGGGTGAAGCGGATGCCTTCTTTCTTTCCCGAGACCGAGAGCAGATAAAACGAGGCGACCGCAAAGGCCACACCGATCCACTGATACAGATTCAGCCGCTCACCGAAGATCACCAGCGCGCCCACCAGTGTCAGTACCGGCTGCGTCGCCTTGATTGGTCCGGACAAAGTCAACGGTAGATGCTTCAGGGCAAAATAGCCGAAGATCCACGAGGAAAGGACTATCACGGCCTTGATGAATACAGCGACATGGGTTTCAAACGACACGCGGGGCACATAGAGCAGCGAGCCGTCCAACACATCTGTCGTATAGGAAAGCACAATAAAGGGCAGAAATATCAGACTGCTGAACAACGTATTGAAGAACAATACCGGAATCACTGCATTCCCGTTGAGCGACATCTTCTTGTTCACCTCGTAACAGCCCAGCAGGAAAGCAGACAGAAAAGCATAAAGAACCCACATATTTCTTGAGTTTTTGTTTGGTTATACTTCGAATAATCGGTCGGGATAAGTCACATTCACCAGATACAGGGCATGTCCCGGAGCCGATGTGCCGGCTTTGCCCCGGTCTTTGGCTTCGATCACCTGGCGGAAACCTTCAACCGACATCTTGCCGCGTCCTACTTCCAACAGCGTTCCCACAATAGCACGCACCATATTCCGCAAGAAACGGTCGGCCCGGATCGTGAAGACCCACAAATCGCCTTCCTGCTTCCAGCCGGCCTCATAAATACGGCAATTGTTGGTCTTGACATCGGTGTGCAGCTTGCTGAAGCTGGTAAAATCCACATAGTCGAACAGCACCCGGCAAGCCTCGTTCATACGATCGAAGTCCAGTTTCCCCAGATAACGGTACACCAAATCATAGCGGAAAGGATCTTTCTGCATCGTCAGGTAATACTGATACGTTCGGGAAGTGGCATCAAAACGGGCATGTGCCTTAGGAATCACCGGCACAATCCGATAAATCACAATGTCTTTCGGCAACAGGCGATTCAGCTTGTCTGCCAGAAAAGCCGGGTCAGGCAAGGTTTCTGCCCAGTCAAAATGGGCCACCATCAGACGGGCATGCACGCCGGCATCCGTCCGTCCGGCACCCACAATCGAAACCGGCTGTCTGAGGATGGTCGAAAGTGCTTCTTCAATACATTGCTGTACGGTCATACCGTTCGGCTGTATCTGCCATCCGCAAAAGGATTTGCCGTTATATCCTAAATAAATAAAGTATCTCTTCACAGGCATAAGTTTAGTACGAAATACGTTCCTAAGAATGCTATTTTCAAGGCAAAGGTACAAAGAAATCCGGCTATGACCTTGTACATCCCACTGAAATACCTATTTTTGCAAAAAATAAACCTTCATAACATCTTAACAAATTGCACAATTATGTTTGAATCTTTATTGCAGACTTCCTATTTCGCCTTGTTCCTGATCATCTCTCTCGGATTTATCCTGGGACGGATCAAGATCAAAGGCCTTTCGCTTGATGTATCAGCTGTTATCTTCATCGCTTTGCTGTTCGGGCACTTCGGAGTAACCATTCCCAAAGCCTTAGGCGATATCGGCCTGGTGCTTTTCATCTTCACCATCGGAATCCAGGCGGGTCCGGGATTCTTCGATTCTTTCCGTTCGAAAGGGAAAACACTTATCATCCTGGCGCTGCTCATCGTCGGTTCGGCCAGCATCACTGGGATCATCTTCAAATATGCCCTGGGCATTGATACGCCCAGCATCGTGGGCCTGATAGCCGGCGCCCTGACCAGTACGCCGGGTCTGGCTGTTGCCATCGATACTACCCAGTCGTCATCGGCTTCCATCGCCTATGGTATTGCCTATCCTTTCGGTGTGATCGGCGTGATCCTGTTCGTCAAACTGTTGCCCAAGCTGCTGCGGATTGATGTCGAGGCCGAAGCCCGGAAGCTGGAAATAGAACGCCGGGGCCAGTTCCCGGAACTGAACCGGGCCACGTTTCGGGTAGAGAACCAGAAGGTCATTGGCAAGAGTATCGCCCAGCTTCAGTTCCGCAACATGACGGGCGCCGTGGTTTCGCGCATCAAGCACGGAGCAGAGATTATCATCCCTACGGCTCATTCGGTACTGAAGAAAGACGACTTGATCCGCGTAGTGGGCAACGACCGCTCATTCGAACAGGTCAAGCTGTTGATCGGCGAGCAAGTGGACGAGGATATTCCTTTCACACAGACGCAGGAACTGCAATCGTTATTGCTGACCAATAAAAACATCATCGGCCATACGTTGGGCGAACTGAACCTGCAAAGCTCGTTCGGCTGTACCGTGACGCGCGTGCGCCGAAGCGGCATCGATCTGATTGCCGAGCCGAACCTGGCACTCAAGTTTGGCGACAAACTGATGGTGGCTGGTGAGAAACAAAGCCTGGATGAATTGAGTCAATATGTGGGCAACGACGAAAAGAAACTCTCGGATACCGACTTCTTCCCCATCGCGATGGGTATCGTGTTGGGTGTATTGTTCGGAAAACTGAGCCTCTCTTTCTCCGACAGCTTCTCCTTCTCGCCCGGACTGACCGGAGGCATCCTGATGGTGGCTCTTATCTTAAGCGCCATCGGAAAGACCGGACCTATTATCTGGAGTATGTCCGGACCGGCCAACCAGCTCTTGCGCCAGCTCGGCCTGTTGTTCTTCCTGAGTGAAGTCGGCACATCGGCCGGAAGTAATCTGGTTGCCACGTTCCAGGAAAGCGGCTGGACACTGTTTGGTGTCGGGATGGCCATCACCCTCGTTCCGATGATCGTCGCCCTGGTGTTCGGATACTGGGTATTCAAAATAAATATCCTCGATCTGCTCGGAACCATTGCCGGAGGAATGACCAGCACACCCGGACTGGCAGCAGCCGATTCGATGGCCGACAGCTCGGCTCCCAGCATTGCCTACGCTACAGTCTATCCCATTGCCATGGTCTTCCTGATCTTGTTCATCCAGTTCATTGCAGGGGTTATCTAAACAAGCCCTTTTACAAATAGTACATTAAACAGGCTTTTTGCAGACAAAAAGTCTGTTTAATTCTTTTTATACTAACTCTCATTTTGGCTTTTCGAACAAAAAAAACGAGAAAATTAGTATATTTTCATCCATTTTTGGTCAAAAACATCCGTTTTTCCTATTCATTTTCCACTTTTTCATGCCTAGATTTTCGCTAATTCATAACCATCTTTGAACAAAAAGCCGGCGTGTTTTAATTCATTCCTGCCTAGAAACGTAAACAAAACTCCCGAATTTCCTAAAAAAAGGGCTGTTCAAATACATTTTACCTCTTTTTCTGAACGATTTTACTTCAATTTTCTCTCTTCCAAAGCCCCCAAACAAAATATCATTTTGGCAGCATTTATATCCACTAACTAACACGGAACACGTTTTTATCCCTTATTCCGGCGAATACAAAAATCAGAATAACACGATCTCCTCTCTTTCCATATCAACATGTAAATGCTCAACTCCCTGAAAATCGAACCGAAGCAAGTTACTTACAGGCAGCCCCGAAATCATGGAATTCTTAAAGGGGCATTTTGACAAAATGACAAAGCGGAAAAAGCGGTCGGGATTCTGATTTTGGACTATATTGTTGCATATATGCAATAATTTTACGAATATTGTATGACATTTCAGTTACAATTAATGTTACACTTAGCGATTACTATAAAAAACACATGAAAATACTTGTAATTACGGGAAGCCCTCATAAAAAAGGGACTTCAGCATTATTAGCAGATAATTTTATTGCCGGGGCTTTGGAAGCCGGGCACGAAGTTTTTCGGTTTGATACCATCTTTCAGGTAACGCAACCTTGCCTGGCATGTTATTATTGCCGGAAAAACAACCATAAGTGTATTCAAGAAGATGACATGGAGCTGGTTTGGGACAAACTGATTGCTGCCGATATGGTGGTATTCGTGACTCCCGTTTATTATTTTGGTATGTCGGCCCAATTGAAAAAGGTTATCGACCGCTTCTTTGCCATCAACGACCTGCTGAGGAGCAAACCGAAAAAAGCCGTCCTGCTGGCAACCTGCGGCGACGCGGAAGAGTGGATTATGGAACCGTTGGTAGCACACTACAAAGCCATCTGCCAGTATTTGCACTGGGAAGATGCCGGACAGATTCTGGCCACCGGCGTGTACGACCGGGCAGCCATTGAAGATACGCCTTACCCCGAACAGGCACGTATCTTGGGTAAACATATTTAGCGGAAATGTATTATTTGTGGGAACAATACTCTCGGATTTTCTGTTATTTTTTATAGCTTTGTGTGCGTATTTTACACATTCAGATAACCTTGCCTGTCTGCTACAGGCAGCGGATCTGAATCTAAACAACTTAATATTAAACGAATCAGTCTATGGCATTACAAGTGGGAGATAAAGTTCCTGAAGTATTGGGAACAGACCAGAATGGTAACGAAATAAAGATAAGTGACTTTGCCGGCAAGAAACTGGCATTGTATTTCTATCCGAAAGACAATACATCGGGTTGTACGGCCGAAGCCTGCAGTCTGCGCGACGGTTATGACGCATTGAAGGCAGCCGGCTATGAAGTGGTGGGCGTGAGCAAAGACAGCGCCAAGTCGCACCAGGGATTTATCAGCAAGCAGAACCTGCCTTTCAACCTCATCGCTGATACAGAAACAACCCTGCAACAGACATTCGGCGTATGGGCAGAAAAGAAGATGTGCGGAAGGACATATATGGGTACGCTGCGCACGACCTTCATCATCGACGAAAACGGCGTGATCGAGCGGATCATCGGTCCGAAAGAAGTAAAGACCAAAGATCATGCGAACCAGATTCTGGCCCTATAACGTCAAATCCAAGAACCAGTACAACATAAACAATATATTTTATGGCAAAAGAAGATAACTTATTCGAAGAAAAAGCAGAAGGAACAAAACCTGCCGTGAACGCCGACAAGCTGAAAGCGTTGCGTGCCGCTATGGAAAAGATAGAGAAGAATTATGGGAAAGGCTCTATCATGAAACTGGGAGATGAAAACATCGAAAATATAGAGGTGATCCCGACGGGTTCCATCGCGCTCGACGCTGCACTGGGTGTAGGCGGTTATCCGAAAGGACGCATCATTGAAATTTATGGTCCGGAATCATCCGGTAAGACAACATTGGCCATCCATGCCATTGCCGAAGCCCAGAAAGCCGGCGGTATCGCTGCCTTTATCGACGCAGAACATGCTTTCGATCGTTTCTATGCCGAGAAGCTGGGTGTGGATGTAGAAAACCTCTGGATCTCACAGCCCGACAGCGGCGAGCAGGGACTGCAGATCGCGGAGATGCTCATCAAGAGCGGCGCCATCGACATCATCGTCGTCGATTCGGTCGCGGCGCTGGTGCCGCAGGCGGAGCTGGACGGCGAGATGGGAGACGCGCAGGTCGGCCTGCAGGCCCGCATGATGTCCAAGGCGATGCGAAAGCTCAGCGGCGTGATGAACCGCAGCGAATGCACGGCCATCTTCATCAACCAGCTGCGCGAGAAGGTCGGAATCATGTTCGGCAACCCGGAGACGACGCCCGGCGGAAGAGCGCTCAAGTTCTACGCCAGCGTCCGTCTGGATATCCGCCGCAGCGAGGCCATCAAGAACGGCACCGAGATCATCGGCAATAAGGTCAACGTCAAGGTCGTGAAGAACAAGGTAGCGCCGCCTTTCAAGACGGCATCGATCGAGATCATGTACGGCGAGGGCATCTCCTATGTCGCGGAGCTGCTCGATCTGTGCGTGGATCACGAGATCATCCGGAAAAGCGGCGCGTGGTTCTCTTATCAGGGAGAGAAGATCGGCCAGGGAAAAGAAGCGGCCAAAAATCACATCAAGTCTGATCCGGCGCTCATGGAGGAGCTGGCCGGACTGTTGAAGGAGAAGATGAATCCGGTCCATCAGGAAACGGAAAACAAGGCATGAGGACAGAAAACGGCGTGCATGAAATGGGCGGACAGCAGAAGGCTCATCCCGGCACGGCCGTTTTTTCTTTCTTGCAAAACCATCAAATCCGTATATAATGATTATAAAAACCAAAAGAAAAGAGGGGTCTTTCATGGCGAGACTGAATCAGGCAGAGAATGATATCCTGCCGCTTTCCGCGCTTTCACATCCGATCTGCTTCGTCGTCGATATGGTCAACGGCTTCGTCAAGGAGGGGGCGCTGCACGATGCGGCGATATTGGATCTTTGCGCGCCGATCAGCGCGCTGATCGAGAAGCTGCAGTGCCGCACAGTGTTTGTCGCCGACTCACACCCGCCGATGACCAGAGAGTTCACCGCCTATCCGCAGCACTGCGTCATCGGCAGCGGGGAGGATGAAGTCATTGAAGAGCTGCGGCCATACATCCATCAGCTGATCCGCAAGAACAGCACGAACACGTTCTTCGCGCCGGATTTTCAGCGTCTGCTGGAGGAGGAGCTTCACGGCTATCGCGAGATCATCATCACCGGCTGCTGCACCGATATCTGCATCATGCAGTTTGCGCTGACGCTGAACGCCTGGCTCAATGAGCACAATCATACAGACAAGCGGGTGATCGTCCCGCTGGACTGCGTCGATACTTATCACATCGAGGGCGTGCATGACGCATCGGCGTGCAATGCCTTTGCCATAGCAAACATGAAAGGAAATGGAATTCTCGTGCCGTCTTCCATTCAGGAGTGAGAAAATGAAAAGTTATGATTACAAATTTGATTTTCGTGACAAGCGCAATCTGAGCCTGGTCATGGACTTCTATGAACTGACGATGAGCCAGTGCTACTTCAACCGCGACAAGGAGGAGGAAGTCGTCTTCGACATGTTTTACCGCCGCAATCCCGATGGCGGAGGCTACAGCATCTGCGCCGGCCTGGAGGAAGTGATCGGCTATATCCAGAACCTTCATTTTGAAGAGGAGGACATCGATTATCTGCGCTCGCTGAACAAATTCTCGGAGGAATTCCTCGATTATCTGCGTCATTTTTACTTTACTGGCGATCTGTATGCGGTCCCTGAAGGCACCCCGGTGTTTCCTTATGAACCGCTGATCCGGGTAAAGGCGAAGATCATCGACGCGCAGCTGCTGGAGACGGCGATGCTGCTGTGCATGAACCATCAGACGCTGATCGCGACCAAGGCAAGGCGCATCGTGCAGGCAGCTGACGGCCGGACGATCATGGAATTCGGCGCCCGCCGCGCGCATAATTTCGATGCGGCCGACTTCGGCGCCCGTGCCGCTTACATCGGCGGAGTGGCTGGAACGGCCACGACCTATGCCGGAAAAGAATACGGCATCCCGGCGCTGGGCACGATGGCCCATTCCTTCATCCAGAGCTTTGATACGGAATATGAGGCCTTCCTTCATTATGCCAAGACATATCCGGACAGCTGCACGGTGCTCCTGGATACCTACAACACGCTGAAGAGCGGGCTGCCCAACGCCATCCGGGTCGCCAAGGAATACCTTGAGCCAAACGGCTACCGCCTGCAGGGCGTGCGCATCGACAGCGGCGACATCGCTTATCTGTCTAAGAAGATCAGAAAGCAGCTCGATGAGGCCGGCATGCAGGACTGCAGCATCGTCGTCTCCAATTCGCTGGATGAATACCTGATCGAATCGCTCTTGTCTCAGGGCGCGCAGATCGACAGCATGGGCGTCGGGGAGAACCTGGTCACGTCCAAGAGCTCTCCGGTCTTCGGCGGCGTCTATAAGCTGAGCGCGGTCTGCCGCGGCGAAGAGATCATCCCGAAGATCAAGGTGAGCGAGAACATCGAAAAAGTGACCAATCCGGGCATGAAGAATCTCTACCGCATCTATGATAAGGAAAGCAAGAAAGCGCTGGGCGACATCATGACGCTGCATGATGAAGTGATCGATCCGGCAGAGGATCTCACCATCTATCATCAGATGAACTCCTGGAAGAACAAGACGATCCCCGGGGGAAGCTATGAGCTGCGCGATCTGCTCGTGCCGATCTTCGTCAACGGCAGCCTGGTCTATGACTGCCCGAGCCTGCAGCAGATCCGCGAATACAGCGAAGCCGAGCTGGATACGCTGTGGGATGAGATCAAGCGCTTTACTTACCCGCAGACCTATTATGTGGACCTGAGCAAGAAGCTGCTGGATCTCAAGCTGAAGATGCTGGAAGACGTCAACCGGCAATAAAAAGCAGGGCATATGGATACGCGCCTCTGTCTGCTTGACAGGGGAGGCATCCATATGCCCCTATTTTTTCTCTGCTGCTTTTTCCAGCTGCTTCTGCCTGCGCATCACATCGAGGATGTCCGGCGCCAGCGTGACCTTGCGGGTGACGATATCGCCGTTGAAAAACAGCATGAGCAGCTGAAAGCTCTCATTGGCCGTCAGCGGTTCGCTGAGCAGGTGATGATGCCCCTCATGGAGGATGAACAGCCGTTTCTGCGCGTGCGGAAGCTGTGCACACGCCCATGTGCTGCTCTTCAGCGGGATGACCTCATCTTCATCGCCATGCAGGATGAGCACCGGACAGAAGACAGAGGCGATGCTGTCGCGGCACGTCTTGATGATCTCGGTGAATGCCGGATAGAAGGTCGGCGGGACCTGGATGTCATCATTGCCCGGATCGGAGGAAGCGAAGATCATCCGGGTGCCCTTCTTCAGGTAGCCGGCAGCCTTGCCCAGATCCAGATAGGTGAACGCCGGTGCGATGAGCGCCAGCTTTTCGATCGGGTAACGGGACGTGAGCCAGGAGGCGATGACGCCGCCCATCGAGAAGCCCACGAGATAGACCGGCAGCTTTCGGGCGCACTGCGTGCGGGCCACCCGCGCCAGCCACTGCTTGGGATCGCAGTCCTCCTCATCGAAGAGATCATACAGGTCAAACTGGATCACATCGACACGCTCATCTTTCGCCCATGCGGCCAGGTTATCCATCTCATGGCTGCGCCGCCGTCCGTATCCATGGATCGTGATGATGACCGCCTTTGGCTTTGGCTGCAGCAGGCGCAGCAGTCCTTTTTTCTTCATGTCCATCCGCTCCTCTCTTTCCCCATTATAGCATAAAAGCGCGGCAGTCTTGCCTGGACAGATGAAAAATCGGCCGATTTTGCGCCGGACGAGAAAAGGAAGATGTTTTTTTACCTGCTTTCAGCTATAATAAATACGGAAAGGAACTTGATATGAAAGCGACACTGATCATAGCGAATATCCACGGCCTGTATGCGGTGGATCAGAAAACAGGAAAACCAGTGTGCCTGAAGCAGGCCTTCGTGGCCATGCATCATGATCGCATCATCGATTATGGATGCGGGGATCACCATCGCTGGAGCGATAAAGATACCCGGATCATCGATGCGTCCAATGAGATCGTGGTGCCGGCGTTCATCGATGCCAATGTCAGGTTCTGTTTTCACCTGCCTTATGGCGATAATGTGCGTATCCATCTGGAGACGATGGAGACCTTTTACCGCAACGGCATCACGACGGTAGGCTGTACGCGCCTGCCGCTCATTGCCTCTACGCCGTTTTATCGTCTGGTGCTGCGGCGCGATGACCATTTCCGTGCGGTGGACTATACCTGTCTGAGCCGGCAGAAGCTCCCTGCGGATTTCATCCTGACCACATCGTTCGATCATGCTCTCCGGCAGTTTTATGATCTGATGCCGCTGGCATCGCTGCTCTATCTCAATCAGAGCGCATCTGCACAAGAGCTGCTGGATGCGATGACGCTGCGCCCGGCAAAGCTGCTTGGGCTGGATGCGTGCGGAACCATCCGCATCGGGGCAAAAGGCGACCTGCTCGTCTTTCAGGCGCAGGATCTTCACGAGCTCTTTCATTCCTTCGGGAAAAAACGCCTGCACCGCATCATCCATGAAGGCGTGCATATCTGGCCGCATGTCATCATCTGAACGAAGCGCAGAAATCAGGAAGCTTTCCTGTTTTTTTCTGCAGGAAACGACAGTTTTCCCAGAGGCAGTCATATAGTATGAAAGGGAGGAGGGAGACAATGCAGCTTTATGAGACAGTCAACGGAGAGGTCAAGGTCCGTCTTCTGCGTGATCATCAGCCTAATCAGGCCATGCTCAATGAGTTTCAGACGGCGCAGTTTGACTGTAAGATGACAAAGATGGAGCTGTGCGGCAGCCGCCTGCACGGCTATGAGGTGGATGATCCCGCCTGTTTCCTGAAGGTCTTTCTGTCACTGCGCAATGTGACATCAGATGAGATCTTCATCTATAAAGAGGATTTCCAGCTCAGTTATGATAAAAAGAAATTTTCATTCGAGGCAGAAGATGAGTTCGGCGTAGCGGGACAGTTCCCCAATGTGATCGAGCTGGAGGGCGATGAGACAAAGGAAGGATGCCTGGTCTTTCTGATCCCCAAGAGCGCTGCGCAGATCCTGTTCACTTATCATGAGTATGCCGACGAAGAAGATCCGGGAAAGACATACCGTCTTCGCTATGTGCTGAAATGACATGAAGTGACAGAAAACGATTGACAAACCAAGACAGGTTGTGTATCATGTGTTCATACATTGACGATGAAGAGAAGAGTAAGCCGGAAAGTTTCTCGCCAGAGAGTCCCTGCACGGTGAAAGGGGACAGGAACGGAACGGCTGAAAATGGTCTTGGAGTTGCGCGGTCGAGAGATTGCTTTAGGCCGCGACGCGTTCGCCCGTTACAGCGATAGAGTATAATCCGCCTGGCGGACGTACTTGATGAGGCGGCAGCAGTGATGCTGCGGCGAAGATAGGTGGTCACACGAAGCATGTGCTTTCGTCCTATACGGGCGGAAGCTTTTTTGTTTAAGGAGGTAGATCGTCAATGATCAGACTGGAACATGTCTCGAAGACATTTGCGACGAAGAACGGCGATGTCCATGCGGTCCGGGATGTCACCCTGCAGATCGCTGAGGGGGAGATCTTCGGCATCATCGGATTCAGCGGCGCCGGAAAATCCACGCTGGTGCGCTGCATCAATCTGCTGGAGCGTCCGCAGAGCGGAAAAGTGATCGTGGACGGCAAGGATCTGCTTGCGCTGGATGCGGCACAGCTGCGCGAGACGCGCAAGAAGATCGGCATGATCTTTCAGCATTTCAACCTGATGCGCTCGCGCACGGTGGCGCAGAACGTGGCGTTTCCGCTTCATAAGAGCGGGCTGAGCAAGGCGCAGATCAAAGAGAAGGTCAGCTCGCTGCTGGCGCTTGTCGGACTGAGCGACAAGGCGGATGTCTATCCCTCTCAGCTCTCAGGCGGACAGAAGCAGCGGGTGGCCATTGCCCGCGCATTGGCCAACGATCCTAAAGTGCTGCTCTGCGATGAAGCGACCAGCGCCCTGGATCCGCAGACGACCCGCAGCATCCTGCGGCTGATCCGCGACATCAACCGCAAGCTGAACCTGACCGTGGTGCTCATCACACATGAGATGGCCGTGGTCAAGGAGATCTGTG
>OGYF01001567.1_pt1 | contig 19019 bp, 10 predicted proteins | sample 1576451 | NCBI WGS metagenome assembly OGYF01 (sample SAMEA3541505, study PRJEB24748) | human gut metagenome | biome: human gut; feature: human-associated habitat; material: faeces | place: China | collected 2012
CAAGAAAGAATTTGAATCGATGGGCGGAATGCTGGAAAAGGCAAAGAAACATCTGGAAACTGCCAACGGACAAATCGACAATGTCTTGGGAGTTCGTACCCGTGCGATCCAACGTCGCCTGAAAGATGTGGATACATTAAGTGCCGAAGATGCCCGAAAAATCATTCCGGAAATCGGACCGTTGGAGGAAGATGAGAAAGAATAAACGGGTCAACCCCATTTAGAAATAAGTTTTATCCGAGTCAACCCCTCTTATTTATAAAGAGATTTTAAGTCAACTAAATCCGTTAAATGACAGCGTGGGTTATAACCGTTTCTATGACATCATCGAACGTTATGGCTTGAAAGTCCGCAAACGGAAAAGACGCGTCAAGACAACCGATTCCACCCATGAGTATCCGGTTTATCCAAACCTGATTAAGACATATATTCCAGATCGTCCCTGCCAACTGATAGTCAGCGATATCACCTATATACCTTACTGGACAAACCCGGAAACGGGAGAGTACGATTTTTGCTATCTATCTTTAGTAACGGATTATTACACAAAGGAAATCATCGGTTACAGTGTGGGTGATACGTTGGAAGCCCGTTATCCTTTAGAAGCATTGAACATGGCCTTGGGCTATTATAAAGGCAAGGATCTTAGTGGATTGATCCATCACTCGGACCGTGGTGTCCAATATGCCTGTTATAACTATATTTCCCGGTTGAAGGAACATCATATAAAGATAAGCATGACCGAAAGTGGCAATCCCAAAGATAATGCCGTGGCCGAACGAGTCAACAATACAATTAAGAATGAACTCCTTCTGGGGCAATCCTTTTACAGCGTATCGGAAGTTAAATCTGCCATAAGAATAGCGGTCGATTTCTATAACAATGAGCGTCCTCACTTGAGTCTGGACGGTATAACTCCTGCAGAAGCCTCCGCAATGAGGGGAACAATAAAGAAACGCTGGAAGAGTTATCGGGAATTAGCCATCCAAGGGAAAATGTCTAATACCTTCGTTTCTACTAACCAGATGGATACAAACTCTTTGGAGGCTTCGCGCCTCCAGCCGTAAGGCAAACCACCGCGGTGGTTTTTTCATTATTTTTATGAGGATATATGAGGATCAAAGATCTTTGTTTATTTTTGCCCATAAATAAGAAGAGACAACCTGTTGAGTGATTAACAAAAATATAAGTCAACTCAGTATATAAATAAGTTAAACTAGAGTCAACCCCTTTTATTTATAAAGAGATTTTAAGTCAACTAAATCCGTTAAATGACAAATTTTTTACCGTTTCACCCGGGTGGAACGATCTCTTCACAGCCGTGGAACGATCGTTCCACCTAGGTGAGACGATCGTATCACAAGGGTGAAACGATAAAAATATAACGGAAAATCGGAATAAAGTTCGTTTATATCGGTATTGACGAACAAACGAGATGACAAAGAAACTCGTTTCAGCTGTTTTATTCAGTCCTAAAAATGAGTTTTATTGAGAGGAGAATTTTTGATACACCATCTGAAGAACCAACGAAAGGACAATTAGTGCCAAGCCCATATAAAAGGATGTTCCCAACATTTTGTCTTCATCAAACAAAATGACAGCCAGCAGAATACTGTAAACCGACTCTAAATTAAAACTCAGACTCACGGTAAAAGCACTGATTGTCTTCTGCGCCCGGTTCAATAACATGCACATACAGACCGTACAACCCAAGGCTAACAGGATCAAAAATACGAGATCTTCCCAAGAGGGAAGCAAGGATAGCGAAGATTTGCTTGCATGATAAAAAGGGAGCAGTAATCCTATGGCAAAAGTCCCGCCCACCATCTGCAAAGCCGTTGTCTTTACGACCTGTCCCGACTGGTTAACACGTTCGTTCAACGTAGCATAGAACGCAAACAGCAAAGACGAAACAATTCCCAATACAATACCAATACGAAAAGAAGCATCAATATGGAATATCAGCGAAATACCTGCCAAAGTCAGTGAACTGAGCAACAGTTCAACCCACGAAATCCTCTTCCGGTTTATCCAGGGTGAAATAAGAGCCGTAAAGAAACCTGACAAACAAAAGCAAACTACTCCAACCGATACGTTCGCATACTTGATGCTTCCATAGAAAAATATCCAATGAAAAGCCAATAACACTCCAAGCCACAGAATATGACTATCTTTTCTACCAACGATAATCCTGCCATACTTTATGAACAAAAGGAGTAACAGCATCACACTTGCCAACAGCATCCGGTATCCCGTAATCAATACTGGATCCAACAATATAAGATTTCCGAAGATACCGGAACAAGAAGCCAACAAAACAGCAAGATGTAATTGCAAAAAGGCCTGCTTCATCGCCAAACGAATTAAACTCTAATTCTTTCTTCTTCAATAAGCCATTCAGGAACTCTTTATTCCCCTACACCCCAATTCTTATTGGGCTGATCGGACAAAGTAAGCTCCAATACACCGCCTTGTACAACGTCCTGATAATCGATATAGCATTTTGTATAAGGCTTACCGTTCAGCATGGCCGACTGAATATACGTATTCTGCGGAGATTGTCCTTTGACACGGATCGTAAACACCTTGCCTCCAGCCAGCCGAAGTGTTACTTCGTCGAATAAAGGCGCGCTTAGTTCCATTCGTGTATCACCTGGACAGATCGGGTGCATTCCGATGGATGCCAGCACATACCAGGCCGACATCTGTCCGACGTCTTCATTTCCCACCAAACCTTTCACCTCATTCTTATAAGCCTTCTGGCAGATAAAGCGTGTCCAGTACTGCGTTTTCCAAGGTTGTCCCAACCGATTGTACAGGAAAGGAACATGATGAACCGGCTCATTCGCATGATTATAGAACTGATTCCAAAGAAAGTCAGTCGGTGTATTGGCAAACATATAATCCAGTTCTTCAATTGTCTTTTCCCGTCCGCCCATCAATTGAGTCAGGCCTTCGATATCATGCGGAACAAACCAACCTTGCTGGAAAGGATTCGACTCAACACTTCCATAACCTTCCGTCAACCTTCCTTTTTCGGGCCAAGGCAAGAAATTCCCCTTTTCATCCTTCGGTCGGAAACTGCGATGCTCGGCATCATAAATATGCTGATACGATTTAGCCAGCTTCCGATAATGCTGTTCTTCGGAAGTCTTGCCCAAAGCCTTTGCCAGTTCAGCCATACACCATTCGGTATAAGCATACTCAAGCGTCGAAGAAATCGAACCCGGCACATAACCATACTTCGCATTACCAAACAGGCGCGAAGATTCTTCCGCATATTGCCAAGCCTTCTCCAAATCATAGTTCCGTATATGCTTCTTATAGGCATCAACCAGCACAGAAATAGCCGGATTTCCGATCATACATCCACTATAGGCATTCAGGAACTCCCAACGTTCCAAATAACCTTTTCCACTCTCATCAGCCAGCGTAATCAACGAATTGAGCATATCACTGATCACATCCGGACGAATCAAAGTCAGGAGCGGCATCTCGCTACGGAAAACATCCCAACCACTGAAGATCGTCCGTTTCTGGAAACTACCCGTCTGATGAATCTTCTTGTCTCCGCCCATATACTCGCCATTCGCATCCGAATACAAACGCGGATCAATCATCGTACGATACAAAGCCGTATAGAAAATATGCTTCAGTTCTTCATCATCCGAGGCCACTTCCACTTTCGACAACGCCTCATTCCAAACCTGCTGATTGGATTGCAATACTCGTTCGAAGTCCCAATCAGCTATTTCGGTTTCCAGATTCTCACGTGCATTCTCTTCGCTGACGAAAGAGATACCGGCTTTCATCAAGACTACCTCATCCTTGGCTGTTTCAAACTCGGTAAAGAAACCGAGATGTTTCCCTTCAAACGAAGAAACCTGTCGGTGAATCTCGGCTCCGGCAGTCAGCTGTTGAAACGCTTCCGATTCAACAAATTCCCGTTTTCGGGATTGTCCTTCGGGAATAGCCACCGACCAAACACCATAATTCTTCAACGGTTTGGAAAACTGTGCATAAAAATGGACCGTATAGTCAGGCTTTCCATCGCCATTCCCCCAACCGCCACCATCGGGCGTACAAATCATCTTACCAGAAATCGTATGATCATCCACCACTTTGATTTCCTGCCAAGTAGAAGTTCCGCCTACGCGACGTGCCAAATCAATCTGGATACGCGAATCCTTTCCTTCCGGAAAAGTAAACCGAAGCATGCCTGCCCGCTGAGCTACCGTCGCTTCCGTCCGGATCCGGTAGTCCGACAAATAAACGGAATAATATCCGGCCCGGGCATATTCAGATGCTTTATCGTAACGCGAACGGTAACCAGCATCCGGATTCTCCAGTTTTCCTGAATTAGTATGCATCGGTCCGATCGTTGGCATAACCAGGAAATTCCCTAAATCGCCATACCAACCGATTCCACTCATCTGCGTAAAGGCAAAACCTTCGATACTTTCATGCTCATCACTGTAGCCCGAACCATTATCACCTCCGGTAATCGTATTCGGACTCAGCTGTACCAATCCAAAAGGATAAGTCGCTCCCGGAATAGTCTTTCCCAATCCATGATAAGCACCGGCATCCCGCACATTCGTACTTGCACCGATAAAAGGATTCACATATTCGGCAGCACGTTTCTCTTCTTGCATCTCCGGTTGCAAGGCTACCGCCTGCCAGGAACAAGTCAGCAACACCGAAAACAAAACAGCTTTTACCATCATCATTCCCTTTCTGATTACTTAGAACTTTCTGTTTCCAGTATTTTTTTCAGTTTCGCTACAATATCCGGATGTTCGGATGCGACATTATTCTTCTCGCCAATATCTTCTTTCAAATGATAAAGCTGATCTTCCGGACTATTTCCTAATTCAGTATTCGTCAGTTTGGCATACGCCGGCTTATTATTCGGTGTGATATACTTCCATTGTCCGTCAGACACCGACAATGCTCCGGCAAATTCAATCACATAATCACGACCTTTAGTATCTTTGCCCAAGAAAGCATCCAGATAATCCTGACTGTCCACTCCAGCACCAGCTTCCAACGTCTTCCCCATTAGCTTAGCCATCGAAGCATATAAATCAATGTGCGAAACCAACGCATCCGATACAGCCGGCTTGACTTGTTTTGGCCAAGATACAATCAGCGGAACACGTGTTCCTGCCTCAAAGTTACTATATTTTCCACCACGGAATTCACCCCAAGGACGATGATTTCCCAACAATTCTACAGCCCGATCCTGATATCCGTCATCTACCACCGGACCATTATCACTGGTAAGTACAATCAATGTATTTTCTACCAACCCGTTTTTCTCCAATGCCTTCATGATCTCTCCCACAGTCCAGTCAAACTGCAACAAAGCATCTCCGCGGAAGCCCATACCGCTCTTACCCTGAAAACGAGGATGCGGATAACGAGGAACGTGTACATCGTTCGTTCCTACATACAAGAAGAACGGTTCATCCTTATGACGGTCGATAAACTGTACAGCTTTCGTTGTGATACTATCCGTAATAAACTCATCTTCCCACAAAGCCTGCTTACCACCTTTCATATACCCGATACGGGAAATTCCGTTCACAATCGCCTGATCATGCCCATGATTGACACTCGGCTTCAGCTTTGTCAATAATTCCGGATGATCTTTTCCTAAAGGTTCTCCCGGGAACGGCGTTGTATAACTCACTTCAATCGGATCATTCGGATCCAAATTGACAATCCGTTGATTCTCCACCCAACAACACGGAACACGATCGCCCGTTGCTGCCATAATATAAGAATATTCAAACCCAATATCTTTTGGACCCGGTGTAATGAAACCATTCCAATCCTGTTCACCCGTCTTATTTGCCAAGCCTAAATGCCATTTGCCAACTGCACCCGTCGCATAGCCGCACGACTGGAACATATCAGCTACCGTAGGCTGTTCCGGACGAATCACCATACCGGCATTTCCGGCAGCAATACCCGTATCATTTCTTCTCCAGGCATAATGTCCCGTAAACAACGAATAACGGGAAGGCGTACTGGTAGCCGCTACGGCATGAGCATCCGTAAAACGAACCCCTTGCGAAGCCAGTTTATCCACATTCGGCGTACTTATCTCTGTCGCACCATTACAACTAAAATCACCAAAGCCAATATCATCGGCCACTAAAAAGATTACATTCGGTTTTTGTATTTCAGCAGAAGAGTTTTCCTTCTTGGGTTGGGCCGTACATGAAGCCAATAAAGCCGCAGCTGCCCCTAAGATTAATACGGATTTCATCGAATTCTATGTTTAAGATTAATAATGAGTACATACAAAAGTACGATATTCCTTCTGAAAAGCAACGTCCTTCTTAAGAAACATTTCAGCAATAGGCAGGAAAAAAGAACAGGAGTTCTACATGGAGAAACAACCTCCACATAAAACTCCTGCCCTAAAAATGGAAAGAATCTATTATTTCAGCTCTTTAATACGGATATTACGGAACTTCACAGGCGAACCATGTCCTAAGAAACCGATATATCCTTTCTTATTGAACAATCCCGGATGTTCATGACCATCGGGTGTTCCATTCTTCACCGCGTCACGGATATTACCTTCCACGATAACAACACCGTTCACCGTTACCTTAATATTATCACCATCGCAAATGATTTCTTCTTCGTTCCATTCACCTACCGGCTTAATGGCTTTCTTATGGTTTTCATTAGCAGGAATGATTCCATAAATAGAACCATGATGCTGAAGCGGAGTAATATCCTTATAAATCGGATGCTCACAATCCAGAATCTGACTTTCCATACCATGATAAGCCGCATCAACACCCATTGGAGTACGCAATCCGATACCATTGTTTGCTCCCGGTGTTAATTGGAATTCAAAGCGGTAAACGAAGTTGGCATATTCTTTCTTTGTATATAAGTTTCCGCCAAAACTCTTGGAAGGATTCATGGCGATACAACCATCTTCCAGTACATAGTCAACTGTATTTCCTTGCCATTCGTGCATATTAGTTCCGTCAAACAGAATCTGGAAACCTTCTTTCTTCTCCTGTTCCGACAACTGGAACGGTTCATGACGTTTCAGTTCCTTGATATACAAGTTACGGAAAGAACATTTACTGCCGTGTGCCTGTAATTCAATCTGCTCAATCGGGAAGATAGGCTGACTGCGATCCCAGTAGTTTTCCATGATTACGTTATCCACTACGCGTTCACCATTCAAATCTACTGTAACACGGTCACCAACCATCTTGATGTAGAATGTATTCCATTCGCCCAATTTGTTATCAGCTACTTTTGTAGGTTTGCTTTCATTCTTCTGGTTGTTATACAAACCACCAGAACCAACCTGAGCACCTACGTTTACACGTGCTGTATCCCAAATCTGTACCTGAGGCGTACCACGCAAATAAATACCAGCATCAGCTTCCGGTCCGGCCGGATCAAGCATCCATTCTACATACATTTCGAAGTCGCCATATTGCTTTTCGGTACACAAGTTATCAAAACCGGAACCTTCAAATACCAAACAGCCGTCTTCAACCTTCCAATCCTTACGCATCTGCTCATCTGCCTTCGCCTGAGCTTTTGCCAACTGAGCAGGTTTCATCTTCGCACGAGCAATCGGATTTTCAACCAAACCTTTCCAGCCAGTCAAATCCTTTCCATTAAACATGGAAACAAAACCTACTTCATCCGGCATTTCAGCCAAATGCTTCTTAATACCTTCTTTCTGATAATGAGCATCCGGATTATCCAGTACTTGCATAACCTTTTCCAGCAGAGCCTTTACATTCTGTCCGGTATATTCCTTATGTCCCAAAGCAATGTTCATTACAGCATTGGCAGCCGGTTGTTGAACGGACTTATCATCCAAATATTCTCCTGCATACAACAAAGCCAAATACGTACCAGTATCCTGAACCTTGGATAAAATCAAACCTTTTACTTCGTTATCCTTAGCAACATCCATCGCCTTACGCAAACGAAGTAACTTGTTCTCACCCGTCATATCGGAAGAAGAAATCAAGTTCACATAGCGAGTCAATGCCTTAGAAGCTATCTGACCACCAGATTGAGCTACTTCATACAGATAATCAGCCGCTTCAATACCTTTCCATTCCAACAAAGCTCCTACAGCAGCATCTTTTCCGGCACCTGTATTCTTTTCACATCCGTCAATAATGATTTGTAAAGCCTTCGGTTTACCAGTTGAAGCCAATACCTTATAATATAAATGCTTCTTAGCATCACCAGCCTGATACATCCGGCGTGTAACAGTTTCTACCTGTTCTGCTTCCGGCATAAAATGTACACAAGCGATAACGGCATCCTGCAAAGCTGCTTTTTCATCAGCTCCAGCAGATTCCAACATTCCACAGATCTGAGTAAAGTCTTTTGCAGCGACAACACTCTTTAAAGTAGCATAGGCTGTTTTCTTCACTTCTGCCGATGAAGATTTCGTCTGTTCCAACACCGTATTGATCTTAGAATCTGCCATCCGAACAGCCAGCAACTCCATTCCTGCAATCTTTCCTGTATCCGAAGCCTTATTTATAGCTTTAGCTACTGCATCATCAATATCTCCAGGGAAAGCCAACAAAGCATCCTGTGCCAACAGAACAATTTGTTTATCAGAATCTGTCAACAGATTAGCTAATGTTGGAATATAACCTTTATCTCCTATTTTTACCATCGTCCAAACTGCAGCCTGTTGTACCGCAAAGTCGTTTACATTCAACTGCTGTGTCAAGACCTGAGCCAGTGATTGATCGAAGCGAAGCATCAACTTCTGAACAGTATCATGTTTCTTCGGGCACTTAGCTTCACGACCCAGCCAATTCAATATGTCAACCTTTACTTCAGGTTTGGCCTTTACCATCGTTTTCGCTATTTCGATATAAGATGCTTCATCTACAAAATCAGAAGCATATCTTAATGCCGCATTCCGATAATCTTTGCAATCATCTTTCAATGCTGTCAAGACCAATTTAGTAGCAGCCTGTTTATCTGCCGCAACAGAAATCAATATCTGCAATGCTGCCTCACGAGTCTGCGTCTTACCAGCCTTCGTCGCCCGCTTCAACAAGTCCTTTGCTGCCTTCTCTGCCGCCTTGGGATCTTGTTCTGCAATCCGTTTAATTAATGTAATATACGCTTCATTCGCACCGCTTGGTTCCATCGTATAATTAACAGCCTTGGCTGCGTCAGCCAACACGGATAAAGAAGCAACAGATCCTACCCGGCTTAATGCATAACGAGCTACTTTCTGCATATTGGGATCTTCATTGCTTACATAGACTTTCACCAAATCTTCTGTTCCGGCCACTTGAGCCTCTGCAATGGCTTCCAATATATCTTTCTGTGTCTCGGCTGTTCCCATCCGGCGCATCAAACCAGCTTTCAAAGCTTGTCCGGCATTCTCTGTACCGATAGCAGCCAATGCACGTGCAGCAGGTCCGCTTAATTCCGGATTACCTAAATAAGCAGAAAGTGCTTCAACTGCATCATCTTGTCCGACTATCTGCAACTGACGGATGATAAATGCTTTTGTTTCCCGTTCTTCCACTTTATCCAATGCCTGAATATAAGCTTTAGCCACTACCTGACGCGCATTTTCCTGTCCTTTTGCCATTACGAAATGACTCAAGCCACTCAGTGCATAATCAACTTTAGCATTGCTGCCCTTACCCGGAGCATTGATCATATTAATCAACGTAAACACGGCTTCTTCGCCAGCAGCACTCAGTTCACTGATTTGTTTATTGTATTCAGCCTGTTGTTCTGCCGGCATCTGAGCCAACACATCTGCAGCAATAGTCTTTGCAGTACGATTCGCCGGAGTTTGAGCAAATGACAAATTAGCACACAACAACAAGGCGCTGATTGAAATATATACCTTTTTCATCTTTCTTCTTTAATTTATGGGTTAAATATTCCATGGTGCACGCATAGGTTGATCCAACAACCGGTTAGCGGCCTCATCGTTGATAAACTCTAATTTCACCGGATCAAATTCCAACGTACGATTCAAGCGAAGAGCAACAGCTCCCATATTCACAATCGTAGCAGAGCGGAAACCATTCTGTTCATTTAAAGCAAATGGCTGGCGAGTCTTGATACATTCAATGAAATCTGTCACCTGCGGTTCCGGTTCCGGATAGTCTGATAATTTCTTTTCCCAATCAGGAATATCACATACAAAGTTCTTATAAACATTACCCTTCGGTCCTGCAATATACGGTGTATTCGGATCTCCGAAATCACCACCCCACAAAACAATCTGACATCCGTCTTCGTAGGTATAAGTAATCGAACGCCATGTACCCACAGCATCCGGGTGTTGTTGAGGAGCATCTACTTCGACTTTCACCGGACTCGTATTATCTTTTCCTAAAATATACTGTACCGGATCGATATAGTGCTGTCCCATATCACCTAAACCACCACCATCATAATCCCAATAACCACGGAATGTCTGATGAACACGATGAGCATTATAAGGTTTGTAAGGAGCCGGACCTAACCACATATCGTAATCCAATTCTTTAGGTACCGGTTGCGGTTCGAGATATTCTTTACCTACCCAATAGAATTTCCAGTCAAAACCTGTGTGTTTGCTGATCGTTACCTTCAACGGCCAACCTAATAATCCACTTTGTACTAATTTCTTTAAAGGCTTAACTGGAGTTCCCAAACCATAAAATTGATCGGTAAAGCGGAACCAAGTATTCAGACGGAACATACGTCCGTACTGTTTCACTGCTTCCATCACACGCTTTCCTTCACCAATTGTTCTTGTCATAGGTTTCTCACACCAAATATCTTTACCTGCTTTAGCTGCCTCAACCGACATAATACCATGCCAATGAGGAGGAGTGGCAATATGAACAATATCCACATTCGGATCCAATATCAAATCTCGGAAATCATGATAAGCAGCAATCTTTTCTTTTACCAGATTCTTTCCCAACTCCAAATGATTCTTATCTACATCGCAAACGGCAACCAAACGAGTTCCACCGTAATTTAAATGACCACGGCCCATTCCTCCCGTTCCAATAATACCTTTTGTCAATTGATCACTCGGTGCAATGTAACCGTTCCCCAATACATGACGCGGCACAATCGAAAATAGCGCTACGCCTCCCAGGGTTTTTAGGAAGTCCCTTCTATTCGTTCCCATAGTAACTATTTTTACTGATTAACAATTAAATTCTGTACAATTTTTGATGTATCTGCTAATAATTTGTCAAATATATTACTTATCTAACAATTCCTGCAAATATTTACGAGTTTTAACCACATAATCATGGCGCGTTCCATTTAATTCACATTCTATCGTAACAGCACCTTTAAAACCTTGTTTCTTCAATTCGGCAATAACAGCCGGGAAATTTACTTCACCTGTAGGAATTGGAACTTCTGCTCCTAATTCATACGGATTATTCGGATCAGGATATTTTCCATCTTTTGCATGAAACTCCTTAATCAGCGGGCCAAACAGTTTTACAGCATCCAAAGAGTTAGCCTTACCATACATCAATAAGTTGGCCAAGTCGCAATTGATAAATACATTACCCGTACCTATGTCCTTTATGGCACGAATCAATGTAGTCGGTGTTTCCTGACCTGTCTCAAAGTAAATCATGACATTCCGTTCTTTCGCATAATTAGCCAGATCCTGCATGACTTTGATGAAATCTTTATACTGAGCAGAAGACGGATCTTCCGGAATAAATCCAAAATGAGAATGCATGGCTGGAATATCTGCCATTGCACAAAAATCTATCATTTCATGGTAAACTTTTATCTTTTCAGCTCTTTCTTCTGTCGGAACCAGACCGATCGTTGCAGGTCCCTGTCGGAAATTCCAAACACTTTTAGAACCAGGAACACCCACAACTGTAGTTACTTTAATCTGATGTTTCTTGGATGTAGCCTTAACTTGTTCTGCAAATTCTTTCGTCAAAGTATTACTTCTATAATTAATCTCACAAGAACCAAATCCCTGATCATGTAAATCCTTAAAGCTTTTATCGATATCACTCAAATCATACTGAATCACTCCTATTGTGATTTCATTCTCTGCCTGAATCGTTGTAAAAGCAAACAGCAAAGCTGCCGCCAATAATGATAATTTCGTTTTCATCGTATTATATAGTTTAGTATTGATTCTACAAATTTAAGACGGGGAACTTGAATCAAGTTCCCCGCACCTATTAAATATAGTGAAAAGTCTTTCTTATTCCATGGTAGGATTAAACGTTCCACCCCAATTATTATTCTGTTCCAAATTAGGATTTTGATCGATGTTACTCTTCTGGATCGGGAAGAAATAGAAAGATTCTTCAATTACAAATTCTCGTTCAGCTGCTTCCGTATAAGGAACTTGATGAATTACATAACGAAAATCGCCAGTAGTCAATTCGTTGTTATTTATTTTTTCTCTAGCTGTATTCAAATCCATATCAGTTCCATCCGGATTAATAGCAATAGCCTCAATGCCATGTTTAGTCCAACCGTCAAGGTGCATCATGTTACGAGTTCTACGCAAATCCCAAAAACGATGTCCTTCAAAACACAATTCTATATTTCTTTCGTCCAATATAGCTTTTCTGATTTCCTCACGAGTACTAACCTTCAGTCCATACAGTCCATCAGAACCCGGTTCGATTCCGGCACGTTTACGAATCTGCTTCAACATATCAACAGCCACATCTGAATGTCCCGTTTCATTTGCAGCCTCAGCGTAGATAAACATAACTTCTGCAAAACGCATTAAAATATAGTCTATATCATACGTCATTACCTTATCTTGAGTTAATGTCAAATCTGCTCCTTTGTAGATATAAAGTCCAGAATAAATATCATTGTTCACAGCATTTGTATGCGCATTGGGATTCACGCCATATTGATCATCCGGACTAGTTACTCCAAGCGCATTATACTGTCTGTAATTTGCGGGTTTACCTGCTACAGGATACTCACGACCATTATATAAACATACATCATTAAAACGGGGATCTCTGTTCTTCCAGAATGACTTTAATAAAGCCTGTTCATCTCCAACGTAATATTTACCAGTTGGATCATCATATGATTTTCCATCCAACATAGGAAAACTCTTCACAAATTCCCAAGTAGGATTACTATAAGGTTTATCACGACTAATTGAAGCCGGACGAGTATTGTATTCCCATGTAGAAACTTTATTCGGATTTGAATTTACTACCGGGAAAACAACTTCCGGTCCTTGTTCCTGAATCCAAATATCAGCATAATTAGGTGTTAAAGAAATCCCTTTCGCTACACAAAAATCATACGCTTCTTTTGCTGCATCATACGCTTCTTTCCAATAAGCATTATTCCATTGATTACTTGGATTAAATTGCGGAGAACATTTCAATAATAATGTTTTCGCTTTCCAGGCCTTGGCAAAACATTGATCAATACGCCCATAGTCAGCAGAACTACCTGCTATCTTCTCAGGTAACAATGTGATGGCATGATCCAAATCCTCAACCATGAACTGAAAACATTCCGGAGTTGAATTACGTTTCACATATAAATCATCAGTATCTTTGTCTTGTGGTACTTTAATATAAGGAACACCACCATGATGAAGAACCATCCAATAATACATATAGGCACGCATAAAATAAGCCTGACCTAGCAAGCTATTAGCGGTCTCACTATCCAACTGTCCCTCTTCCAGACGTTTGATCGCTTCATTAATATGACGAATCGCTGTATAATTCCAGCTTTTATAAGCACCTCCTGTTTCTGTAATAGTGCCTAAATACCAAGGCATACCTGTAACTTGTTCGGAATTATTGTCAGCTCCGGCATTCCAGTTACCAAAACATTCTGTATAAAGATTGTTCACATATGCAGTTGCCAAATTGACATCATTCCAAACCATTGATTCATCATAACTATTCAAGTTATCAATATCCAATGTATCGCAACTGCTCATCATTCCACCTAAAACTAGAACTGTTCCGATTATTCCATATTTAATTTTTTTCATTTTCATATTTTCTTCGATTTAAAATTAGAATGAGAAATTAAGACCAAAAGAGAAAGTACGCATCAACGGATAAGAATCGTAATATTCCTGCTCCGGATCCAAGAATTCTGTTACTGCAGAAATACAGAACAAATTGGTTGCATTAACAAAAACCTGAGCATGAGTCAATCCTAACGGATTAAGAACTGCTTTGGGCAAATCATAACCAATATTCAAGTTTTTCAAACGAAGATAAGCTCCGTTACGAATCCAATAACTAGTATTTCCAGTTCCTGATTCATACCAATTAGTACCTGTAATACGTGGATAAACACCATCCGGATTATAATCTGGATCATAGACCTTATCACTTGTCCAAATCGGGAAATAAGGACGAACAGCTCCACCATGTTGATTGAATCCTCCATCTACACCGCCAACAAAACGGTCATATTTACCAACACCTTGGAAATGTACATCTACCGTAATTCCTTTCCACTTGATATTACCACCGAAACCATAATTAATTCGGGGTGTACCGTTTTCACTCAATAAGTTATAAGTATCATTACCATCTATACGTCCATCCGGTCCCTCTACATATCCATCGCTTCGAGTATCTTTATACAAAATACCACCCAAATAAGGATCACGACCAAACTGCTTGAAACCTTGAGCCTTCAGAGCTTCCACTTCAGCCGGGTCTGTCAATAAATGATCCGCAATCAAACCTGTCAAAATTCCATCAGACTTTCCAACCGGAGACAATGCATGCAAAGCACCTCCTTCTTGATAGGTAGCTGAGACATCCAATACATCCCAACGGTCACGAGCAAAACCTAAGTTTACGTATGCTGAATAGTCTATCGTACCATTAGCTGCCTTATCCATCCAAGTCAAAGCCAACTCTCCACCTCGCCAAGAACGTTCAGCATAGTTTTCTGGAGCCAAAGTCTGGCCATATGTATTAGGAAGTGTTACTGTACGAGCACCCAAGATATCAGTTTCTTTGCGGTAAAACGCGTCAAATGTTCCTGACAAACGATTGTCGAAAAAGCCGAAATCCAAACCACCATTGATTGTTTTAGAAGTTGCCCAAGTCAAAGTTAAGTTTGGAGTAGCTCCTGGCGTAATTGTATTAGCCAAATTATTGCCAAACACATAAGATCCACCATTGTTATACTTCTGGAGATAAGAGAATGCTACAATTTCCTCATCATCTACATTCAAATCGTTACCTGTCGTACCATAAGATGCACGCAATTTCAAATTGCTTAACCAATCAGAAGTATTCTGCATAAATGATTCCTGACTGATACGCCATGCAGCAGACACAGACGGGAAGAATCCCCAACGATGTCCATCCGGGAACAAGGTGTTACCATCATAACGGAAAGAAAACTCAGCTATATATTTTTGATCAAATGTATAGTTGAAACGTCCAATCCATGAAAGACGTCCTCCTGTATATTCTTCAGCGTCACCCCAACGACGTTCAGCATCCTTTGAATAATTAAACATCTGATCCAAATTAGTCAACGGCTGTTCACCTTTAGCCTGTATCCATTCACCTCCATTAGAAGCCTGCTCGAATACAACCATTGCATTGACATCATGCTTACCGAATGTATTGGCATAATTCACAAACCAGTTAAACTGTTCTGTCCATAACTGTTTTGCCCGATAATCCAAGTTCTCATAATTCTGAGAGAAGTTGAAGGTATTATACTCATTTAAATTCAAAGGAGCCGGTAAAAAGCGATTTCCTTCAGGATCCGCCTGCTGGAATTTGTAATTCTTTTGGAAAGTCATAAACCTTTTACGGTTGTAATCATGACCAAGGTAACTTCCCACAATCTTCGTACTCAAACCTTTTGTAATAAAGTCAAGATTGAAATCGAACGAAACAATTCCATTCATATTACGCCGACGAGTCTTCAAATAACGGTTACCGACAACCTGATCTACCGGGTTCCATCCTTGCCATGAACCATAATCCTGATAGATTGGATAATCTGTAATCGTAGCAGAAGGGGTTCCATCCAAATTAGAATAGAACGGCATTGTTTTCATTGCATTAAAGGTACAGCGGTACAAATCATATACAGCCTGGTCGTCATCATCCGAAAATGGCCAGTAGAAACGTCTGTCATTCGATTGATTCGCATCCAAATTCACATTCATTTTAATGTACTTGCTCAACTCAACCGTCAAATTCGAACGCAAAGAAAATTTCTTATTTTCCAATGAGACATACGAACCTTCTTCTGCCAAGAAAGATCCCATTACATAATATTGAACTTTTTCACTACCGCCCGTCACACTTAATGAGTGTTTCGTATTCCAAGGATTCTGCCAGATATAATCATTTACGTTATAATTGATGTTATTATCACGGAAATAAGCATATTCAGCTTCTCCATTGGGTTCTTTCGTTCCCTGAAAACGTGCGACAGCATTTTGATAATCCAAATCGTCAATAGCAGTCCAACGATCTGCAAACAATTCTTGAGTCGGTTTACTAAAAGCATAAGAACCTTGATAGTTAAACACCGGTTTCTGATTCTTTACACCACCTTTTGTTGTTACCAAAACAACGCCATTACCTGCTGCAGAACCATAAATAGATGCCGTTGCCGCATCCTTCAGGAAACTCAACTGATCAATTTCGTACGGTTCCAAATTATCAAAGGCTTCTTTATCACGAATAACTCCATCGATGACAAACAACGGGTCTCCAAATCCACCACGCATACGAATCTCTGAAGAAGCACCCATCAATCCTGAATTACCCGTAATAGTTGCACCTGGAGCACGTCCTGCCAAAGAATTAGACAAGTTAGTATTAGGTATTACAGTCAAGTCATCAGATTTCACATTAGAGATAGAACCTGTCATGTTTACCTTCTTCTGAACACCATAACCAACAACGACCAATTCATCCAAATTCTGAGAATCTTCTTTCAATGTTATGGCATAATCGGTCTTTCCGGAAACAGTTATCGTCTGGTCTATATAACCAATATATGAAATTGTCAACTTTGCACCTTCATCCACTCCATCGATCATAAACCGCCCATCCATATCGGTAATAGATCCATTCGTAGTCCCAGCAACAATTACATTCGCACCAATAACAGGTATTCCGGATGCATCTACAACAGTTCCTGTAATTTTTTTAGACTGTTGATCTACCCCCCCCAATTTTGTATCTACGTAATAATCAACAGAATAACCCTTACCTCTTTCTTTTAAAAAGATTCTGTTATCAACTATTTTATATGAAATTCCTGTGCCTTGAAATACTCGGTCAAGAACGTTTTCAATCCGTTCATTCTTCACATTCACTGAAACGTTCGAAATTTCTTTATCCAGAATAGAAACATCATACGAAAATTCATATCCTGTTTGTTGGCTAATACTTTGTATAATAGTACCAACTGTTGTTTTACTATGGACTAGTTCCAAATTAACAAATTGAGACAAAGCTCTAGGCGAAACTGCCATAGCCGGCATTCCGGCCGCTAATAATAAGGCTAAACTTGTAAAAATAGGTTTCCTTTTCATGATAAAACCATTTGATTTAAGTTGTTTAAATTGATTAATTAATACTATTTAGATTTTTAATTGAACTTATTAAAACATGTTTTTCATTTTATCATAGGCATTTTATTTTAGTAAGTTATTTATTTCTTTGAACATACAATTTATTTTCCTTTATCTGACATCTTATCTGAGTCATGTACTCCAAATGTTCACAAACCTCCTCAACTGTTTCTCCTTGACTAAAGACAAAACGATATTGGGTTTGATCTGATAAGACAAGAGAGTCACAGTGAACTGTCATCCCGTACACTTCCCCAATGTATTGACAGATCTCCCGAAGAGTTTTATCTTCCAATTTGAATTGTTCGTATCGCCAAAGCCCCTGTAAATTCAAATCAACCGTCTCTAACTCTACAATGTTCTGATCTGCATTCCAAGTAACTTTATCTCCGGGAGACATATCAGCCAACGTTTCTTCAGCTTCGTTTTGCATAATGACATGACCTGAGATCAATGTGGCTTCAACTTCACGAATCTTGGTATCATGTTTTAAATTAAAGGTCGTTCCCAAAACCTTGATATAAGAATCACCTGCCTTAACCATAAATGGAGATAAAGAATCTCTCTTTACAATAAAATAAGCTTCACCCTCTAAAATAGCACTACGTTCCGCTTTCGAAAAAGTTGTAGGTATTTGCAATCGGGTTCCACCTCTCAGCCAAACCTCTGTACTATCGCTCAGCAGAATTCTTTTACTAACCTGGGTTTTGTCAACAACGTATGTCAAATATTCTTCTGTCGGTCCATTCCACAAAAGATAGGCTAATGTACCTGAAATCAGGAGTAGAAACGATGCTGCATATTGCCAAGTACGACGAAATAATGGAATCGTTTTCTTGGCTTTCATCTTCTCTTCAATTGCCAATAACGCCTTTTCCACTTGATCGGGAGAACTGAAACGATCAAAATTTTCTTTGATCCGTAACATTTGCACAGCCTTCCAGATACGTTTGTTTTGGCCTGAACTCTTTGCCCAAACCTGAATAACCGATAATTCTTCTGCCGAAATCTGACCGGTCAAATATTTAGCTAATATGCTATAATCAAAATCCATTTTATCTTTCTTCTATAAGCTAAACGTACGACAAGCAAAAACTACGGAGCTAAAATCAAACTTTTTTTGAAAAATCTTCATTTTTATCTTCATACATTCATAAGAATCTGGTAAAATTTAATATAAAATATTCCTTCCACTACAGCCCCATGCATATTTTCTAATGTACACCAATAGTAAAATTGTCAATATCTGAACCACTCCGATACTGCGTATTACGTTTCTTCTTCGTATTCCGGAATGTATAAGAAAAACCAATTGTCGGAATCCAAGATTCATATTTACTATATGAGCCTTAATTCCGCAACACTTTGATTTAACTTTATTTATAAGTTCCTGAGCAACAAA
>OGYF01001570.1_pt1 | contig 19005 bp, 16 predicted proteins | sample 1576451 | NCBI WGS metagenome assembly OGYF01 (sample SAMEA3541505, study PRJEB24748) | human gut metagenome | biome: human gut; feature: human-associated habitat; material: faeces | place: China | collected 2012
CGAACGAGCATTTTAAACACAGCGACTACAGAGCAGATGGGATATGGTATTTTTTCTTTTTTCGTCTACATCAAATCTACAAATTAGTATTTTTTTATGTTTTTTAATAGGATTGAAGATACTCTTGGAAGGGTGATATCCAGCACTCCTGACGTTACCGGATGCACCCTCTTCTCCATCGTATAGCCTTCCTCATTACTCATGATAACTTCCACCATATCCTCGTTATCTGTAACGCCGACTTCCCATACGGAAATTTTGACTCTTGCTTCATCAAAACCGGCATTGATCAAGACGATCATTTTTTCGGTATCGGTAAAACGCCCATAGCAGATTACCTTGAAGCCGCCATGGAGGTATTTGAGTGAACCTCGCATCAGTGCAGTTTCTGCTTTATGAATTGCAATGATATCTCTGTGATACTGGATAAGTTCCTGATCTTCTCTGCCCCATGGATAGGTTCTCCTGTTATCCGGATCAGTCCAGCCGCATAGTCCGGCTTCATCGCCATAATAGAGGGTTGGTGCGCCTGGCCAGGTCATCTGTATCATTACTGCTGCCCGCATGATTCCTTTATTAACGTTTTGATTGGCAGCTTCTGGTCCAAGGCTTGCGGTACGTCCTACTGTTTGATTTGTTCTGGTCAGGAAACGGGAATGGTCATGATTGGACAGCTCATTCATGGATACCATAAGTGACGGATACTGAAATCTTGACATATGATATACCATTGCATCGACAAATGCCTGTGTGTTGCCAAGAAGATCTCCTCTTCTTTCATCGCTGTGCTTTTCCATTCCGGTTAAGAACCAGGTAACCGGCTCCATAAATGCACTGTAGTTCATGATAGTGTCCCACTGATCTCCCATCAGCCAGGAGCCTGCATCATCATAATGTTCTGCCAGAATGATGGCTTCCGGATTGGCTTCTTTTACTGCTGTTCGGAAGTCTCTCCAGAACTGATGATTGAATTCTCCACTCTGTCCTAAATCGGCTGCCACATCAAGGCGCCATCCGTCTGCATTATACGGAGGGGAAACCCATTTTCTTCCGATATGCAAAATGTAATCATAAAGCTGTCTTGACTCTTCATAATTTAATTTTGGCAAAGTTTTATGCCCCCACCAGCCGTCATAATCATCGTTATACGGCCATGCATTCTGGTTATAAAATTTAAAGAAATGGCGATATGGACTGTTTGCATCAACAAATGCACCTTTTTCATAGCCATACTGATTCTCGTAAATCCGCTCTGCATCCATCCATTTATTGAAGGATCCGCAATGATTAAATACACCGTCGAGGATAACTCGCATTCCTTTTTTATGCACTTCTTCTACAAAATGTACAAAGAATTCGTTACTTGCCTCAAGATTGCGCTTATCTGTAACACGAGAAATATATTTGCTCGCATTCATGTTATTATTTTCCCAGTCAGGTAATGTAGTTCCCTCATCTACGACAATCTTTCCATAGTGTGGATCAATATAATCATAATCTTGAATATCATATTTATGATTAGATGGAGAGACGAAAATCGGGTTGAGATAAATGACATCCACGCCCAGTTCTTTTAAATAGTCAAGATGATCAAGCACGCCCTGCAGATCTCCTCCATAGAAGTTCCGCACATCCATCTGTTCCGGATAACAATACCAGTCATCGATTTTCTTCGATGGCTCCTTTATATAAATATATTCTCTGTTTAAGACATCATTTGACGGGTCGCCATTTGCAAATCGATCTACATAGATCTGATAGAAAACTGCTCCCTTTGCCCAGTCCGGTGTTGAAAAGCCTGGTGTTACTTTATAATTAAAGAACGGCTCTAGGTCTCTTGCCGGACCCTTCTTATTGAAATAGCAGCAGATACCTCCGGAATGAATCTCAAAATAGTAATCCGTTATTTCTGTTCCCATAAGGAAACTGCTCTCGTAAAAGTCAAACCTCTCTGTTTTGGATGCGATGCGCATTTCCTTTTTCTCACCATTGACCCATAAATATACATGTTCTGCATTCTCTCTTGCAGTCCGGAAGCGAACCGTTACTTCATCTCCTGTTTTTGGTTCGAGTGGATTCATATAGTTGCTGCTTCCATCTGTAAATAATGCCTGAAAATTCAATACCGGTTTTGTATGATAGCTGTGAAATTGCAGTTTTTCTGCTACAGAAAGATTCCGTATTAGATTTTGAACCATCTCCATAATAACTACCCCTCTGCTGTTTGTTTTCTGTCTACTTATAATCTATTCGTAATTACTTTGCACCTTGCAAATAAAGCTTTTCTTTCTTACTTACTTTCTGTTTGCAGGCTCTACGTTAACGGATTTACCTTTAATCTTTACATTTTTCATTGCTTCTAATACATCAGAAGCAACTTCTCTTGGTACTTCTACAAAAGTATACTTGTCGTACATATCAATCGTTCCTACAAGATTACCTGAAATTCCGGATTCTCCTGCGATCGCACCTAAAATATTTCCCGGACGGATTCCCTGTTTCTTTCCGATATTGATAAAGAGACGAACCATTCCTTCTTCTGCACCAGTATCACCGAAATCTTCTTTATTGCCGACATCCCTGCCATCTGCAGTTCCAAGGATCTCTGCAAGGAAAGCTGCTGCTACATCCATTGCTGTATAATCTTTTTCATTTACGAAATCTTCTACCATGGAAATGTATTTATTTAAGTTCTGATCTTCGATATAATTGTCAATACGGTCAAAAATCTTCTCTACTCTTGTTTCTGTTACATCATTGATGGATGGAATTGGCTGTGCTTTGATCTTTGCCTTGCAGTAACGGCGGATATCTTTTAACTTATAAACTTCTCTTCCTACAACGAAGCTGAATGCCATACCGGTTCTTCCCGCACGACCGGTTCTTCCGATACGATGTACATAATATTCCTCATCCTGTGGAAGGTCGTAGTTAAATACTGCATCTACATCATCCACGTCAATACCTCTGGCAGCCACATCTGTCGCTACAAGAATATCGGTCTTACCACTTCTGAAACGGTGCATAACACGATCACGCATCGTCTGCTTCATATCTCCATGAAGTCCTTCTGCAAAGTAACCTCTTCCCTTAAGATCAGCTACTAATTCATCTACACCCTTCTTTGTATTACAGAATACAACAGACAGCTTTGGATCATAAATATCAAGAAGTCTTGATAATACCTCGCTCTTATTCTTAGGACGCACTTCATAATAATACTGTGTGATATTCGGAACTGTCAGTTCCTTTCTGATTACTTTAATTGTCTCTGGCTCTGTCTGGTAAGCTTTGGCAAGCTCCATGATCGGCTTTGGCATTGTCGCAGAGAAAAGCATCGTCTGTCTTTCCTCAGGCACTCCGTTTAAGATTGTCTCGATATCTTCACGAAATCCCATATCAAGCATCTCATCTGCCTCATCTAAAACAACCGTATGGACATTGTCAAACTTCACTGTTTTTCTTCGCATATGATCCATCATACGTCCCGGTGTTCCGATGATGATCTGCACACCTGACTTTAACGAACGAATCTGTTTGGAAATCTCCTGTCCTCCGTAAATTGGAAGAATCTTTACAGATGCCATATATTTTGCAAGCTTACGAATCTCATCCGCAACCTGAATCGCAAGTTCCCTTGTTGGACAAAGAACGATTGCCTGTGGTTTTTTAAGCTTCGGATCGATCTTCTGTAAAATAGGAATACCAAACGCTGCCGTCTTACCTGTTCCTGTCTGCGCCTGTCCGATCACGTCTCTTCCGGAAAGCTCTACCGGGATCGCCTTGGCCTGAATCGGGGACATCGCCTCAAATCCCATATTGGCAACCGCTTTTAAAATCTCCGGTCTTATATCAAGTTCTGTAAATTTTACTGTCTCCATGTAATGTCTCTCTTTCTATATTAAGGATGCAATAGCTATTCTCTATCGCAAAAAAAAAGCTCTATCATCCAACAGGAAATAGAGCTAAGTTAACGGCACTCTTGTCTTTAACTGTTATCTACATTTTCTTCTTAAATATCATAGCACAGGTAAAAATAGCCGTCAAATAGAAAATTCCTTCCTTTTTCCCGCTAAAATACAGCACTTTTCCACATTTTTTTCTAAAGCATTGAGTTTTTCCACATTTTAATGTAAAGTTCTTCTCTTCTGTCATTCTTCATAGGGAATGTTTTACGCATTTCTTTGATAACTCCGGGATCGATATCCCCAATAAGAAGACATTCCTCTTCTCGAATTGTTGTTATCACCTCTCCCTCCGGCGAATATATCGCAGAATGTCCGTTATAATGCAATCCATCCCCATCTCCTGTCCGGTTCACGCCAACCATATATACCTGGTTTTCAATCGCTCTTGCTTTAAGAAGTGTATCCCACTGATCAATCCTTGACCTTGGCCAGTTCGCTATCACAAATATAATCTCACTTTTTTCTGAACTGATCTGAAAAATCTCCGGAAAACGTAAATCGTAACATATAAATGCCCCCAACGTTGTATCTTTCCATTCTACTGACTTTAACTTTCTGCCTCCCTGATAATAATCCCCTTCAAATCCGTAAGAAAATGGGTGAATCTTTGCATAATTTAACTTCAACTCCCCGTTCTCTGCAATCCCAAGACGGTTATAATAATGATTCCAATCCGGATGTTCTTTCAAGCGCTCCTCCGGTACTGGTTCTGTATATCCAAAAACAGTCAGCATCTTGTACTTTCTGCTCATCTCCTCAAAAAAATGAACCTGTTTCTCTGCTTTTTCTCCTGTTTCTTCCACATTCATTGAAAACCCGGTCAGTGTCATTTCCGGAAATACGATACAATCCACCTGATTCTCCACTGCCTTCTGAAAAAACTCTTCTACTTTCTTTTTATTATCTTCAATATTCTCCCAGCTTATATCCATCTGGGCCATTCCAATTCGCATATACGTCTTTTTCTCCTTTTTTCTGTCTAAATCTAAGTTATCCTCTTTATTTCTTCTCTTTACATTTTTTCTGAAAAACCGCTCTTGAATTCTCAAACCTTCTGTGCTAATATCCATAATAACAGTACATAGTTTTCAAAACTACATCATATAATATTTATATGAATTTTATACTCATTTTACGACAGGAGGTTATTACTATGAACAAAACAAGCAAAAAGTTTAAAGATCCCGGCAGTGCCATTACTCATTTAATCGCTATGATCGGTGCAGTTATCTGTGCCTTTCCTCTGATTGGCAAGGCGGTACACACAAATAATTCCATCGTCATATTTGCTATGTGCATCTTTATCAGCAGCATGATTCTTCTCTATGGAGCAAGTACCCTTTACCATTCTTTAGATATTTCCAAGAAGGTAAATCTCTTCTTTAAAAGAATCGATCACTCTATGATCTTCGTACTGATCGCTGGTTCCTACACACCTGTCTGCTTACTGGCACTTGATAAAAAGCAGGGAATTCCACTGCTCATTCTCGTATGGGCTACTGCGATCGTCGGCATTATTATAAAAATCTTCTTTATTAACTGCCCACACTGGGTAAGCTCCATCATCTATATCGGAATGGGCTGGACATGTGTACTTGTCTTCAAGCCACTCCTTGCCAGCCTGCCAGCCAGTGCATTTGCATGGCTCCTTGCCGGAGGCATCATCTACACTGTCGGCGGTATTATCTACGGATTAAAGCTTCCGATTTTTGATAAGCTTCCAAAAGACTTCGGCAGCCACGAAATCTTCCACCTCTTTGTTATGGGCGGAAGTATCTGCCATTTCATCTTTATGTATGCCTATCTGATGTAAGACTCATACTGCCTGAACATTCTTGAATTATCCGGCATAACGAGCAATTATGTATCTACCTACTTAATATTCTATAGATAACTTATAACACACTTTATATCCGTAAATCAACAAAGATTAAAAAAAGCCCTCTCTTATCCTTTATTATCAGAGTATATTTAAAAAATACTCTGACAACATCGAATAAGAGCGAGCTTTTTTTCTCTGGAAAGCTGCTTAATCGCATACTCCCTTTTCATCGCTTCCTGTTTCGTATCATACTTCTCAAAATATACCAGCTCCACCGGGCGGCGATTCTTCGTATACTTAGCACCTTTTCCACTGTTGTGTGCCCTCAACCTCTTCTCAAGATCATTCGTCCAGCCTGTATAAAGAGTCTCATCGCTACATTTTACAATGTATGTATAATTCACCGAAGATGTATTGGGAATTTTATCATCTGTTTTTTCTAATCTGCTCTCTTTCATCTGTTACCTTCTAATTGCTATCTTCTAATTGCTATCTTCTAAATACTATCCTCTAATTGTTCTCTTTTCATTGCTATCTTCCAATGGTTTCTTTCCAACATACTTATACTTTAGTATAACATATTTTCTCTTATCTGTATTTTCTTTTTGGGAAGCCCACATCAATGGACTCCCCTATTTTCATCAGCCGGAACGATCGGTAAATCAGACGATATGGCAAATGACTGGCTGTCACCTGTAAAATATAGAAAATAAATAAGAAGGATACACATGTTGGCAGATTCCGGCTGTATTTTTATTACTGTATGCAACTACTATATGCAAAATAAATTCGGACGTTCCTCTAGGAACGCAAATACTTCACCGGATTTACCGCTTTTCCTTTATATGTCATCTTAAAAAATACATTTGGTCCCTCTAAAACAAATGATCTGGCAGGCTCTGCCACCGTTCCAATCACATCGCCTTCCTGAATGTCATCCCCAATCTCATAGTCAACATTCTCAAGTTGTCCACAATATGCCTTATAGTAATTCCCAAGTAAGATTGTCACCATTTTTCCATAACGATCTGTATCTTCTATATTAACAATCCGTCCATTTCCCGGAGAAACAACTTCCTCTCCTACTTTCGCTCCGACAATAATTCCGTCATTGCAGGCATACTGGTCAAGTGTTGTGTAATACACCGTCGCATCCATACTATAAGGAAGGATAATATTTCCCATCACCGGCCATGTCAACTTCTTTCTTCCATTATAGTTGTACACAGCATCACTGCTTTCTGTTCCACTTTCACTTCCACTTCGTCCACGATCTGTCGTTTCTTCACCTTTTTGTTCATCCGAATCTTCTTTCTCTGTAACTGCTCTGTCATTTGTCTCAGTCTTATCATTCGTTTCTTCGCCCCATTCTGCATCCATATCATTATTCTCTGTAGAATCTGATGTAGAATCTGATGCAGAACCTGCTGCTGAATCCGTATCACTTCCAGACACCGGACCTATCACATCATTACTTTTTTCCGTATTCTCTGTTTTTGTTTTGTTATCAGACTTTCTCCCATCGGCATTCCCGATCTTAATATTGTAGGCAGTAAGCACTGATAAAACTAAAAAAGCTGCAATCACCAAACTTGAAATATATTTTTTTTGGAATAAATTATTTGGTCTTTTCATATCATCACCTCTGGCTATAGTCTTTACCAGAAAAATGAAATTTATACACCAAAAATTAATTTAAAATTTTCGTTCCAGGATAATAATAGGATAATATCGTTGCCGCAGAAAGCTGCTTCTTTGCCAATGTATTTGCCCCGTAAAGGCTCATTCCCATATCGTGGCCTTTTCCGACAGTGACCATGCGAAGTTTTCCATTATAGTTTTCTAAATAAAAATTGGTGGAGTTTAGACCAAAGATTTTCTTCCATTCTTCTCCTGTCCATTTATTGTCTTGTGCCATAATTTCCTGCACAAATCCATTATCCGTATGTTTTGTGATTTTCAAGCCGCTTTTTAATATTTTTATATTTTGTTTTTTATCGATTTTTTCCAGCCTGCCATTCTTATCCGCTTTGATAAGCTTCTGTAGTACTTCATCATAAGGAAGAATCTTCACATCCATATAATCGGACGATTCCACATCCTGACTGCTATCCACGCTAATTAAATACGGTACAGCCACAGAATAGATTTCTTCCGAGGAAACCGTTTTCCCAATACTGACTTCATGATAAAGTGCATCCGCATATTTATTCTCGTAAGTAAGCACCTGTCCAAAAGTTGCATCAGAAGCATCTTCGAGCTTTTTCTTTATTTCTAAATACGCTTTCCGCCCATTATTTTCCTCTAATTCTTTCATGGAAACATAATCGAGATTCAGATTTTTTTGCTTTATATTTTTTATTATTCCTATGTTTGCTACATCTGCTACATTACCTTCATTCTGTGTAGCTGCTGCATTTTTGCTGCTATTTTCACCGGAGGCTGCCTTCACAAAATTTGTTCTGCAAACAATCATCCACGCTTTCAATGCTTCCTCCTCTTTTATGTAGGATAACTCGGAAGCAGCCATGCCGATGACAAATTGTTCTCCGTCCATTTTTTCTCCATTTTTCATCTCAACAGTAATTCCCATCTTCCTGTCTACGATACCCATATTCCCGGAGATAAGTATTGTTCCGATTGTTGGAATGAAGAGACCACCGAAGATGAAAAGGAGGTATAACGCTAATTTCTTCATTGTATAATATATGCAAAAGATGGGATTGGCAGAACCGGTACATGGGCTAACAGACGAAAATAGAAAAATTCCAATATAGAAAATGTAAAAATAATCGCTGCGGCTTGAATGCTATACCGCATCCAAACCTTGCTCCGATATTACATTTTCTATATTGGAATTTTTCTATTTTCTGTGCTTTGGCTCCGTCTGATATATTTTTCAATTTTTAAATAGGTCAGTCTTACTCATGTATGGAGGTTACAATACCATCCTCGAAATAAATATAACGATAGTCCGAATAGCACCACTGTTCCTTTACTCCCCAAGAGTATGTTGATTTATTAATATCATCTGGCTCTCCCCATATTGATTGGCGAACTTCATCAGCTGTCATACCGATTTGTGGCTCTTTCTTTTTTCGGTCTTCCAGAACTTTTTCGATGATTTCATCATCCGTCACTGTATTATTTTTTCCATCAACAGATTGCATTAGCCGCTTCATATCGCTTGCTTCTTTACTGCTTTCTATACTCTCATCAAATTCCCAATTCATTTTTATTGTATTTTCACTATACCAGCAAGCCACATATGCAGAATTATCATAATCTTTCCAGACATATGTTTCATCAGACCTATTATCATAACTTCCAATTTGCCCCTGCTCTCCCCAGTAATCATTTAACAAGGATATAAATTCTTCAAATTTTTTCTCGGTTGTTTCATTGTTATCTCTCCATTCCATGATTCTAATTTGTGTATCCGATGTTTCGGTCATTCCATGGTTTACCGTTCCTGTTCTTCCCATAATATAGACATTACTTACATTGTCTAAGAATTCATCAGAAACATTGATATTTCCGTCCTCGGTTTCCGTTCCAATCAAATCAACATACATTTTTAGAGACTCGTCTGTTTTCTTTTTCATTTTCATCCTCTCCCCTTATATGTATTCGATTATCAATATCGAATTAAGAATATATTATATCCTATCATAACAAGGTAAAATATCCAATACAATGGGAGGTTGTACAATGGCAAAATTTATTGCACGCAAGCCGGAAAAGGAAGTCATTTCAATGCGAATATCGGTTGACATTCTGGAAGAAGTTGATCGTTGTGCCACAGAAGCACAAATAAGCCGAAACGAATTTCTTGTACAGGCTATCCAGTTTGCTTTATCCAATATGGAAGAACCAACTAAACAAGATACAGATTAACCATTGTCATTTTTTCTATGTGACAGTGGTTTTCTTTTTCTTGCCTTTATCCGTAACAAGTAGGAAGCCACCGTAATTAAAAAGTACACTTCAATTTTTCATATAACAGAAAAGAGACGTTTTCCCGTCTCACTCCTGCTTCCACGAACTCTGGAAATTGTAATTAGTTATAGATACTTTGGTCAGTATTGTTTATAGTGTCATCATAGCTTATCAATGCATTTCTGCACACTTTAAAAACAGACATCTTGACTTTAATTTACTACCTAAAAAATATCACTTAGAAAAGTGAACATAGAAAAAGCACTGCCATAAAACAGTGCTTTTTCTAGCTTTTCTATATTTGGATTTTTCTATTTTTTGCTTATTAGCTTTATCTGATTCTTACCTTATAATTTCTCTCACTCTATCAACGCTGATTTCTGCTATAGCTGCTATTTGTTCTATAGGTAATTTTGCTTCATGCATTTTATTTACCATTTCAATCAATTTTTGCTCCTGTCCTTTTTCCTGTCCCTTTTTCTGCCCTTCCTCAAATGCTTTTTCTTTAATTCCCTGACTTAAATTACACATTTCTTCCACTTCCTCTCTTATATCGTTCTCTAAAGGAATTCTATATTCTTCCATAATTTTTAATTTTTCGTCAACCTCTAAATTAGACGATAAAATAGCCGATAATAAACGATGTAATTCGTATTTTTCTTCTTTCTCTGGCAATATTTCTGCAAGTCCTATCATTATAATATTGAAAAGTTCTAAATCTCCCTTCCAATTATAAGAACCAATAATATCATCTTTTGCTAAATGAATATGAGTCAAAGTATTCTCCCTCATATTCATACATATCCAGATAGAATACACTCTCTTCATATCATTATATTCGGAATTCACAAAATCTCTTTCCTTTTGTGACGATATAATTCGACTTACATAAAATATTGCTCTGTTTAAAATATTATATTTAGATGGTTCTTCTTTTTGTGCTTCTATATTAATAATCATCTGCGTGAGACCGTCTTTCATTCGAACATAAAATATAATATCAAAACGTATCATCCCTTCATTAATCTCACTATTTTCTGTATTTAATCCGATAATCTGCTTAGGTATTCTTTTCTTCTTTACAGTTTTCGATTTATTCTTTTCCTTTGGTTTATTTGTTATTCCGGGATTAACAGGAGTCACACTAATATAAGGTTCTCCTTCTATATAGTTTACTACATCCTTGGGATTCATTCCCCGAAATTCTTCTACTATACTTACTAATATGTGTGCCAATATGATTTTATGTCCCAAAATCTTCTTCACTTTATCATCATACTCGGCTTCTTTATCTGACGCTCGTATTGTATCTTTGATAGATGCGTCCACGAATACCTCCTTTTTATAAACAGTTCTAATTTTACCATATTTTTACTATACACTAACCTATACATTAATGCAAGAGAAAAATCCCCATTTTCACAGGCAATAATCTCCTGACTAAATCCCCCCGGCTCTCCATAATAGAATAACAATTTAAGTAATTTCTTCTACAGCCAAAAAACAGAACCGTGAAAAAGTCCAATATAGAAAATATAATATGGGAGCAGCAAAAATGCGACTGAGCATTTTCTGCGTCCGCGACGACTTTTATATTTTCTATATTGGACTTTTTTACGGTTCGTCTGTTTGTTTGTTAATGAATTAAATTGTTATTCCCCTTCCTCTCTTCTTGTAAAATCACAAAAGAATACTTGTAATTTATGACGGAGTTGCATTTACTTTAGGGACACATTTTTATATAATATACACATATAGCATAAATCATGATGGATTAGTGTGTGCATTGGTCTGCTTTTTACATTTATTTGCATTGATATGACAAATCTTGTTCTCTGTGGCTACTTTTTAGCTATAGAACGGTTTACTGATATGCACGAAAAAAGCAGATTGATGGATAACGAAAGGAGGAATCCATGACGAAGGATATGATCAATAACGGGGTTAATTCAGATGATAAGTCCCGTATTATTCAGGAGTATGTTCCGGGTAAGCAGATTACGCTTGCTCATATGGTAACCCGTCCAAAGGCTTCTGTTTATAAGAAGCTTGGTCTGCCGGATGATTATCATGATGCGATCGGTATTTTGACAATCACTCCTTCTGAGGCAACAATTATTGCGGCAGATATATGTACGAAGGCGGCTTCTATTAAGTTAGGCTTTGTAGACCGTTTTTCCGGTTCTGTTATTATTGTAGGTTCTACTTCTAATGTGGAGTCTGCATTAAACAGTGTTATTACCACCTTCTATAATAAGCTCGGTTTTGATACCGTTTCTATTACAAAGACTTGATTTAGATACACTTTAGTTTGGAGATTATTTTTTTATGAAAATTATGTTGATTGGTCCGTCGGCAGCGGGCAAGACTACGCTGATTCAGCGTCTTATTGATGAGGAGATTAAGTATGATAAGACGCAGGCAGTGGAGTATATTGGCAATTTTATTGATACACCGGGGGAATATATGCAGCAGAGGGGATATTGGGGTTCTTTGACCATCACTTCCCACGATGCGGATATTATCGGACTGGTACAGGATTCCAGCAGTGAAGACTGCTGGTTTTCCGGTGGGCTTACAAGTAAGTTTGAAAAACCAGTTGTCGGTGTTATCACGAAGATTGACAAGGATGATTCGAATCCAAAGCAGGCTCGTTCCTATCTGGAGCTTGCCGGATGTACGACTATTTTTGAGGTGAGTTCCTATACCGGAGAAGGTGTGGAGGCTTTGTCTCAGGGATTCCACGATATGGTGAATAAGTACAGGGAAGAGAATAAAGGCCGTTATGCCGATGATTATTTTGATTAGAACAGGGGGTGGTAGGCTTGATTACACTATCAAAGGAGAATGTCGTTGATTATGTGAAGTCAAGGCTCGATTTTTTTAATCCTGATGGAGATATTAAGGTTTCTGCAATTGGAGAAGGTACTGTAGAAGAAGATGGAGATGGTTTTATTAACTTTGTCTATCGTGTTTCTGACGGAGTGCATCATCTGATCGTAAAGCAGTCTACTTTGGAAGCTCGTTCTAAGGGCAGTTTTACTTTGGATTTAAACCGCTATAAACTGGAATACGATGCTATGAAGATCTGTGCTGCGATCGTACCGGACTTGATTCCAAAGTTATATGACTGTGATGAGGAGAATCGTGTATTTATTACCGAAGATGTTTCCTATCTTCGAATCTCCCGCTTCCAGCTTTTAAAGGGTGTTACTTATCCAAAGCTTGCAGAACAGATTGCAAGATATATGGCAGCAACACAGTTTTACACATCTGAATATTATTTAGATACAAAGCGCTTTCGTGATCTGAGTGTTCATTTTATGAATACAACTATGCGAAAGATTATGGAAGTCGGTATGTTCCTCACAAGTGTAACACCGGAGGATACCGTCGGACGACCTCTTGACCCGGAATTTATTACATTTTCCAAGAGAATCTGTGCAGACCCTGCTGTTCTCTTAGCAAGACAGAAGCTGAGACATCTTTTTATGTCTAAGGGAGAATGCCTGATTCACTGTGACCTGCATACCTCCAATATTTTTGCCAGCCAGACTGAAGCAAAGGTAATCGACATGGAGTATTCCTTCTTCGGACCTTTTGCTTATGATATGGGATATTTTACTGCGAACTTTATCGCACAGTATGCTGCCGCTGCTTTCCGTCCATTTGAGACAGAAGAAGCTCGTAAGGAATTTAAAGCATACTGCCTGTTTATGATTCGTGAAACCTATGTGGAGTATTGTGAATATTTCACACAGTACTGTAAGGAAGATTGCAAGCCTGAGTACCAGAATATTCCGGGTCTTGCCGAAGACTTCTGCCTGACAGCTCTTCGCGAGTTTATCGGCTTTGCTGCAAGTGCAATGCTTGGTCGTATCTGCGATCTTATTCCATATCCGGATTACGATGATATTGACGATTATGTACAGCGTCACAACGCTAAATGTTTCTCTATCATTTTAAACAGGGAAATGCTTGTAAAATGGGAATCTTATAATTCTATTGATGAATTTATTCAGGACATCCTTACTATAGAAGAAATCTACTGTAGAAATATTAAAGATTTGAAATTATAAAAGGGAGGCACATTATGATTATTCTTACAAAGGAAAATATTCTTTCTTATATAAAAGAGCATGTGCCTTCCCTGCAGTTAAAAGAACCGGTTAAAGTTTCTATGATTGGGGATGGCGACCTCGGTGAAGATGTGGAAGGTGATGGTTACTGTAACTATGTTTTTCGTGTCAGCGATGCCGATGGCCATTCTTACATTGTAAAGCAGTCTACAGAACAATTAAAACGGCGTGGACGTGCCCTCACTCCGACTCGTAACCGTTTCGAGTACGAGATTATGGAACTTAGGGCAAAGATTGTTCCGCAGTATGTTCCCTCTCTGTATCTTGGCGACCCGGAAAATAATGTATTTATTATGGAAGATGTTTCAAATCTGAAACTTATTCGTTTCCAGATGAATAAAAATCATCTTTTCCCGGAACTGGCAAAGCAGGGCGCACAGTATCTTGCCGCCACACATTTTTATACTTCGGAATTCTATCTTCCAACAGAAGAATACCGCAAGCTTCTCGCACATTTTATGAACGCAGAACTGCGTGTTGTTATGGAGAACGGCATCTTCCTCAATATTTTCGGAGCAGATCAGTACGATCCTGCCTGCGGTCCGGAATTTGAAGAATATTGCAAATCGATTCGCTTTGACCCAAACCTTGAATTCCAGAGATATAAACTGCGTCACCTCTTTATGAGCAAGTCAGAAACTCTGATTCATGGCGACTTCCATACTTCTAATATCTTTGCAGATGATACACATTTGAAAGTTATCGATATGGAATATACCTTTGGGGCACCATTTTCCTACGACCTCGGATTCATCATTGCAAATATTATTTCTCAAGCCTGCTCCGCAGCCGTCCGCCCATTTGATACGGAAACGCATCGAAAGAACTATGTCGCTTATCTCATCTCCCTTATCGAGATGCTCTATACTTACTATATTGCGTTCTTCTTTGAATACTGGGAAAAAGATGCGAAGCTTGAATATAAGATTACAAATGGATATAAAGAAAGCCTTGCTCTTGATATTTTACGAGAATGCTTTGGCTTTGCAGCCTGCGTAAACTTCAGCCGCGTATGTGGTGATATGGATACAGCCGACTTTGACTGCATCAAAGATAATACACTCCGCACAAAGGCGAAGTTTGCTTCTGTTACAATCGATAAGGTTCTGTTTGAAAAATGGGATTCTTATAATGATATTAAAGAAGTCATTGAAGATATTGTAAATGTATTATTCTAGGAAAATAGACGAAAAAGAAATGAATGCAATAGTTTTTGGGATTCAAATTACCTGACAGGTATTCTTTCAGAGTAACAGCAGACTTCTGACCTCTTCCCCTTTTTCCCTCCCTAAAGACTATTGAATACATTCCTTCTGAAACCAACAAACAGAAAATAAAAATAGAAGCCCATAGCCAATGTAATGTGAGAGCAAGTAAAAATGCCGGACAGGCATTTTCTGCGCAGTGATATCTTTACATTGGCTATGGGCTTCTATTTTTATTTTCGTCTGTTTCCTCCTAATGAATTAAATAATAATCTTAGAAAGAAAATACGTTAAATTTTGATGTTTTTGTCTTGAATTCAAGACTATCTTTTTCGATTCTGTAAGAATCTAAATAACAGTATGTTTCTCCCGCTTTCGATGCCGCGCTGTCATGAAAACGTACATCGCTGTCTACTTTAACTGTCATATTCCAGGATGGTTCTGTGATTCCTCTGCAGCTATAGAATACATCAAAGATTACTGTTCCGATTTCTTCTCTGTTATCTTTAAATGAAAATGATGGCTCTGCCATTCCTTCTAAACCATTCATGCGGCACATACCGATGAAATTTAAGATGTTCTTTTTGTTAGCCTCTGTGATTGGAATATATGTTTTCCCCATTTTGCTTTTACTCCTATCTTTCTATATTTTTGTTATATATCTGTTTATATTTTTTCACATTATTTTTATTTTATCTATAGTGACATGCCCCACCTGCATAGGAAGGAGAATTCTTGCTATATTATGTAAAGTTAAGACTCCGTCTTTCTTCTTATATTCCTTTTATAGCTGAAAAAGGCTGCCCGCCTACGGGAATCTTTCCCTCCTGGCCCTGTATGGCTGAGGCGAAAGCCCGATTTATGCGGACAACCTTTCTTATATACTTAAGTTGATTATAACTACTATAATTAACTATCCATGATGTGAGGGCTTATTACTTCAATAAACTTTCAACAATCTGTGGATGTGGACGTGGAATAATTGAAGTAGATGTTACTTCTCCACTGATTCCTAATTTTGCAAGACATGCATTAACTGCTGATCTTACAGAGGATACTTCTCCTGTGATTACTAAGTATCCTTTACCGCCTAAACCTCTGGCAATTCTTAAGTCAACGATGCTGACTTTGGAAGCCTTTACTGCTGTATCGGCTGCAATAATTGCTGTTAAAGCGGAAATTGTCTCAATTGCGCCAACTGCCTGGATCTGCTGAGTTGGAGTTACTCCAGCAATAGCTGGGAGAACTTCTTCACGAATATTGTCAAGGATATGTGTGTCAATTAAGTAAATTCCGCTTACGAGTTCAGCTTTGCTCATAGCAGCTTTTACAGGACCTACATGTCCGCCAACAATAATCACATATTTACCAGGACAAATTGGTGTAGACAGTAATAATTCTACATTACCTGCTTTAACCATTTCATCTGCTGTCTGGATACCAACAGGAATGCTTTTAATTTCTACGAATCCAACTGCTTTTCTCACTGTGTAAACACCATCCTTTATTTTTCGATTGAGATACAACCGTCAGCGATTGCTTTGACTGTACCGCTGATACTAGCATGAATACAAGCACCTAATTTACCTTCTGCAGGCTGAGCGATCACATCGCCTTTTGCAACGGTATCACCAACACTTACACATGGAACTGCAGGTGCGCCGATGTGCTGTCCTACAGGAATAGATACGTGATCTATCTCTGTTGTTAATTCTGTCAGAGGAGCTGGCACATTATACTGAGTCAGTCCAAGACGAGCAATTAACGTCTTAATAGGGAATCGTTTGTACTCTCTCATTGGATGTACTGATTCTGGCTGATTATGCAATGTACTCTTAATACCCTGTTTTGCCATGATACCTTTCAGTTCATGATTTACCTTCCAAGGCTGGAGGTTCATGATACATGCATACTGACAAAGACGACACTCTGAACATAAGAATGCGATCATTGGTGTATCAGAACCATCGCATAAGCTTCCGTAGCTTGCAAATCTGATAGTCTTGTTTGGTTCAATTCTATGTCCGATCAGATGACGAGGACATACTTCTGAACACATACTACAGTGACAACATGCAGCTTTTGCCATATGAAGCATCTTAGGTATTGGAAGTTTTACATCCTGAATTAACGGATGGTCTTCCGGTAATACGATTAAGCCTTTTGTTGTTTTTGTAATCTTAGAATCTAACGCAACATGTTTACCCATCATAGGACCACCGTTAATTACGACATATGGTCCGTTTACGGTAACTCCTCCAGCGAGGTCTAATGCTTCTTTTACTGTCATACCAAGTGGCAGTTTCAGTGTAATGTGGTTCTTTACTTCACCGGCAAATGTTACATAAGAATCTGTAACTGGTTTGTCTTCAAAGTAAGCATTATAAATGTTAAGCATGGTCTCTACATTGGACACGATAACGCCACACTGCAGAGGAATTCCACCTTCTGGTACAATTCTTCCCGTAACTTCATATACTGTAATCTGTTCATCACCAGCTGGATAGAAGTTTGGAAGGAGATGAAGGCTGATGCCTTCATACTCTCCCAAGAGCTGGTTAAAGCTGTTAATTGCTGCTTCATAATGACCTTTTAAGGCAATTACACCCTTGTCTGCACCTACTGCTTCCATGCAGAGCTTTAATGCATCAAGAATTTTCTTTGTCTCAACGGCCATAAGCTGCTGATCGACTCTTAATAACGGTTCACATTCAGCACCATTAATGATGACATATTCAGCCTTAGCATTCATTTTTACATGAGTAGGAAAACCTGCACCACCGGCACCAACGATACCGGATTTTGCAATGATATCAATAAGGTTTTTTTCCATTTAACTCACCTCTTAATTATTTCATTCTGATATGGAGACCGTCCTGTAATACACATCTTCTCTTACGGCAGAATGATTTAGCAGATGTTAAACCTTCACCTGTAGGTCCGGCAATTGTGAATGTTGTATATCCCATTCCGCCAACACCGATACCTGCATAAGATGGACCATTCTTTACGAAAATAGTTGTTTCGATTTCTTTTGCCATCTTTGTAAGTTTATCTACATTCTTAGAATGCATCATAGCTGTATGTCTGTTACCATGTTCTACTTCTACAGCGAAGTCGATAGCTTCGTCTACGTTAGGAACACGAACGATAGGAAGGATAGGCATCATTAACTCGATCTGTACGAATGGATGATCCTTAGGAGCTTCCATGATGATACATTTAACTTCTGGTCCAACCTTGATTCCAACTTTGTCAAGGATGTACTGTGCGCTCTTACCTACGAAGTTAACAGCTGGTTTCTTTCTGTCTTTTGTTACAAGATCAACCATCTTTTCGATGATTTCAGGATCTTTTACTTCGTATGCGCCATTGTTCTTCATGTTGAAGATTAAGTAGTCAGCGATCTGATCTACAGCGATAACTTCTTTTTCTGCGATACATGGAAGGTTGTTATCGAAAGAACATCCGTTAACGATGTCTTTTGCTGCTTTTTCGATATCAGCTGTCTCATCTACTACTACTGGAGGGTTACCAGCACCAGCTCCGATAGCTTTCTTACCTGTGGACATAACTGCTTTAACGATTCCAGGACCACCTGTAGCAACAAGCATACGAACCTTTGGATGGTTCATCATGATGTTTGTGTTTTCGATAGATGGTTCTTTTACAGTTACGATTAAGTTTCTAGGAGCGCCCAGTTCTTCTAATTTAGCGTTCAGTTTTTTAATTAACCAGATGGAAACGCCTTTTGAACGTGGATGTGGGCTAAATACTACAGTGTTTCCACCAGCGAGCATTGCGATGGAGTTACAGATAACTGTTTCTGTAGGGTTTGTTGTAGGAGCGATAGCACCAATTACACCGAATGGACAGTACTCAACTAATGTAAGTCCGTCATCACCTGATAAAGCTTCTGTTGTTAAATCTTC
>OGYF01001571.1_pt1 | contig 19004 bp, 15 predicted proteins | sample 1576451 | NCBI WGS metagenome assembly OGYF01 (sample SAMEA3541505, study PRJEB24748) | human gut metagenome | biome: human gut; feature: human-associated habitat; material: faeces | place: China | collected 2012
TTCTTCGAAGAATGGAACTTCATTTAGATGAACTTTCCGCAAATCTTGAAGAGGATAAAAATAAACAGCTTATATTCCAGATGATTGAAAAACGTCGTCATCATTTGGAGATAGAATTAAAACAAGAAAACCCAGAGATATGGGAAAAGTTGGTAGAAAGTAGAGAGCATTTAGAACGAAGACTGCAAAAACAGAATCCGGAAGCCGCAGAAAAATTACATGAATTAGAGAAAAAATTACTAATTTGATTGGAAGAACAGACGAAAAGCAGAAATTTTATATCAAATAGAATGTGAAGATAGTCGCTTCATAGAAAATGCCTGCTCGGCATTTTTACTCGCTCCGACATCACATTCTATTTGATATAAAATTTCTGCTTTTCTGCTAGCTGGCTTCAGGTGGAAATTAGTATTTGGGGGTCTGGGAGAAAGAAGGAGATACTGTAACTTCTATATTAAGTAAGCCATCTGAATTATAGGATATTTCTTTGAATTTGGCATCATATAAAAAGTAAATTTTAAATTAAACGAATAATACACAGAACAAAATAAACTATATAAACAGTAAGTATATTAAAAAAACAGTATGAAAAGAAGAAAAAGAATGTTTAAGAAAAATTAATAACATTCTTTTTCTTTTTGGTTGTATAATAAAAATGTTAAAGGTGGTATAATGGTTAATAATTTCAGGAGGATAGAAGGATGTCAGATTCTATATGGAGGAGTATCGACACAGCAGAGAAGTCTGATTATGGAAAGATGGAATGCATGGAGATGACCGATGTAGCGATTGTTGGCGGAGGTTTATGCGGTATACTATGTGCCTGGTTTTTAAAAGATGCAGGAGTAGACTGTATTCTTTTAGATAAAGATCGAATTGCTGAAGGTACAGGGAAAGATGCGATGGCACAGGTGACTTCTCAACATGGTCTGATCTATAGTAAGTTATTAGAACGAGATGGTGAGGAGAAGGCAAGGATGTATTTTCAGGCGAATGAACTGGCAATACAGAAGTATCGGGAACTTTCTGCACAGATTAACTGTGATTTTGAAGAAACGAGTTCCTATGTCTATTCTAAGAATGATAGAGAGAAGCTTGAAAAAGAGATCGATGCTGTCAGTCGAATTGGCGGGAAGGCAGAATTTTGTGAAACAACAGAATTGCCATTTGCTACATCAGGAGCAGTACGTTTTCAGGGGCAGGCACAGTTAAATCCAGCGAAATTGATGAATGGTCTTGTAAAAGAACTGGAAAAGTATCAGAATATACATATATATGAAGGGGTAGAGATTGATGACTGGTTCAGACGTGCGATATGGTGTGGAATGCATGTTACAGTGGCAGATCATATTATCTGCACAACACATATTCCATTTTATGAGAAGCTTGGCAAGTATAACAGAAAGCTGCATATGGAAGAGTCCTGTATTCTGGCACTGGGGGATGCGCAGAAGATGCATGGGATATATACGGATGAAGCGCAGGGAGGACTCTCTTTTCGAAGTTATGAGGATTTACTTTTAATGACAGGAGGAACGTATAAGACAGAAGGTAGCAGAGAGGTTCAGGAATGGGAGAAGCTAAGGAAGGCAGCAGCAATGTACTATCCTGAAGTAAAAGAGATGGCGAGCTGGAAAGTGCAGGATTGTTTCAGCTTGGATGGCATACCGTATATCGGGTCGTATGTTTCTAAAAGAAAAACACCGGGCCTGTACGTAGCAACAGGATTTAACGGTTGGGGAATGACTTCTGCGATGGCTGCCGCTGTGCTTTTAACGGAAATGATTTTGAAAGATAAGTTTGGAGAAGAGAAAGAAACTGTCAATTGTCCATGGAAAGAAGTGTTTTCTCCAGAGAGAAAGATTTTACTTCCACAGTATTTTTCTAATATAAAGGATACGATTTCAGACAGATTTTCATCCAGACCTCAAAAATATAAAAAATAAAATATTGACAAACATTTTTAATAGTGCTACCATACACTCGAAACAGTGAAAAGCGATGAAGGAAAAGAGTAATATATCAGAATCATACAGAGAGAGTAACGAGTGCTGAGAGTTATTTATGAGGAAATATATGAAAACCATTCCTGAGCTGTGATGCGAAAAGAAGTATTTTTTGAGATGTGTAAGACATTTTAGGATATTTCACAAGTGTTGCCGTATGCCCGCGTTAAGGGATAGGATTTAATCATAGAATCTGAAGTGAAATAATAAGGTGGAACCGTGTATTTACTGCACCCTTAGATTATAGTCATACTGTAATCTGTGGGTGCTTTTTTACTTTACAGGAAATTGCTTTCCTGTAAAGTAAAAAACGCTCCGCAAGAATGTGCCAAGGCACATTCTTTGTTTTTTAATAAAGCAGAATGCTGTTTTCGACATTATTATCTGGCGGGATTTATTATAATGTTTCCTAGGTTGTATGTGGAGGGGAGCATTATGCATAATAGAAATTATACTGAGCAGGATGCCATACAGCGCCTGCTCCTTTTTGAAGAAGGACTTTCTGGAATTATTGGTCTGATGAAAGAAGAAAAAAAGGATGTTTCGAAAGATGACATGGACTTTTTATGTCAGTCCCTTACACAGGATGTATGCAGAAAATGTCCCAAATATAGAGAATGTTATGGAGTAAAGCAAAAGGAAACGATTGGAGAGATCGCATCTATATTAGAACAGGCTTACCAGTGTTCCGGTGTAGATGGACGTATGGCTTCAGCAAAGTTTCGCAGAGCCTGTGTGTTTTTTCAGCCATTTATGGAGGAAATCTCCTGGCTGTACCGCCTCATTTATCAAAATATTTACTGGGAACAGCGATATGATGAGTTGAGGCAGGTGATGTGCAGGCAATTAGATGAGCAGCGTCTGTTTATAAAAGAATGCAGAGGCCATATGAAAAAGGGAGAAGAGATACAGGGGAGAAAGAAGATCGCTCTAAAGAATCTTTTTTTCAGGAATGGACTGCGCTTTATAAGAGGACGGGAATATGTGGATGACAGCGGGCTGTTACAGCTTACGGTACTCGTATGCCCGATTTTGGGGACGAAGAAGAGTGTACTTGTAAAAGAATGTCTTGAGAAATATTATGAAAAGGCCTTTTATAAAGGGATGGAAGGAAGCTGGCTTCATCCGGGAGAAAATCGTCTTTCTTTTATAGAAGAAAATGGATTCCATATTCTTTTTGGACAGAAGTGTTGTAATAAAAAGGGTGAGAATGTATGCGGAGATACGTTTTCATTTACGAATTTTGGACGAAAGAGGGCAGTGATGCTTCTTTCAGATGGAATGGGAACAGGAAAAAAGGCATATGAGGACAGCCGGAGACTGATCGAGACATTAGAGGACTTGTTAGAGGCTGGGATTTCCGAAGAATTTGCGCTGGAAATGATACAGGACGCCTTGCTTTTTCAGGACAGGAAAGCATTTTCTACCATTGATGCGGCTGTAATTTCGTTAAAAACAGGAATACTGAAACTTTTAAAAGCGGGAGGGATGGCTACATTTATCCGGCATCGAAATTCAGTAGAACGTATCGTGCCGGCGGCACTCCCCCCAGGCTGCCGAATCAACCAGCAGTTTGACTTGAAATATAAAAAGCTATATGATGGGGATATGGTCATCATGGTGTCAGATGGAATGTTGGAGTTTGAAAGTATGCCTGAAATTCCATTTCGCATGGAAAGCCTGATTGAAAAAATAAAGACAGATAACGCACAGGTCTTTGCAGATCAACTGATAGAGGCTGTTCCAGTGCTTGAGGACGGTTATGATGATGACCGCACAGTACTGGTGGCATCAATCTGGGAGAAAGGACACAGAAATGTGGAATAAACAATGGGAGCGCGTGGACCGCTTTTTGAAAAAATGGAAGCTGATAGAAAGAGGAGACCATATTTTGCTTGGTATTTCCGGCGGGGCAGATTCTGTCTGTCTGGCGAGATATTTTCTTGCAAAAAGGGAATCTCTTGCTTTAAATTTGTACGCAGTACATGTAAATCACATGCTTCGGGGAGATGAGGCAAAAAGAGATGAAGAGTTTGTCCGGGAATTTTGCCGGCAGTGGAACATTCCTTTGCATGTAGAATATCGTGACATAAAAAAAGAAAGTCGTGAGAAAAAGTGTTCAGAGGAAGAGGCGGGGAGACTTGCCCGATATGAGTGTTTTACAAACTATGCCAGGCAGCATGAGTGTAGTAAGATCGCAGTAGCCCATCACCAAAATGATGTGGCGGAAACGATTCTTTTTCGGATGATACGTGGGACGGGCGTGCAGGGAATGGCGGGGATCTTACCTGTAAACGGAGAGATTATTCGACCGTTTTTATGTTTGTCCAGAGAAGAAATCATAGATGTTTTAAAAGAATTAAAGCAGGATTATGTGGATGACAGTACAAATAAATGTGAGGAATATAGCCGGAATTATATCAGGCACCGCATTTTACCGGAAATGGAACATATTAATAAGAAAGCAACGGTACATGTCAGTGAACTTGGAATGCAGATGCAGGAATTATTAGCGTATATTGCGCCCAAAATGGATGCATTATATAAGGAAAAGGTAGTTCACAGGGAAAATGGAGAATTGTTTCTGGAAGAACAGGTATTTTATGAGATGGATTTGTTTGAACAAAAGGAAATCTTGCGGCGGATGCTTTTTGAAACATGTGGACATCAAAAAGATATTTCACTTGTACATATTGAGCAGCTTCTTACGCTCATGGGGAATCAGGAAGGAAAACAGCAGGATTGTCCTTATAATGTTCTCGCAAGAAAGACAGGAGAAGGATTGGTTCTGACAAAGAAATCGAAATCTGCGAAATCCGCAGAGCATCCGTTAGAAAATTCCTTAGAAAATCCGCTCGAAGATTCATTAGAAGTAGAATTTTCTATTTTACCATGGAATGGCGGTAAAGTTGCAAAAAGGGATTGTGTGAAATACTTCGATTATGATAAAATGAAATGTAAACCCTGTTTAAGAACCAGAGAGAGCGGAGATTATTTTATTATGGATAAAGAAGGCCACCATAAATCTCTGGCACGTTATTTTATTGATGCGAAAGTTCCTTCTGCCGATAGAGAAAAGCAGGTTTTGCTGGCAGATGGATCCCATATCATGTGGATACTGGGAGGACGGATCAGTGAGTTTTACAAGGTAAGCAGCGACACAAAGCGAGTGCTTAAAGTATCGGTGCAAAAAAGAGAAGAAAGTAAAGAATTTTAAAATGGAGGACACAAAGATGGCAGATAAAATTAATGTTTTAATTCCAGAAGAGACAGTGGATGCCAAGATTAAAGAAATCGGAGAACAGATCAGTAAAGATTATGCAGGTAAAGAAGTGCATTTAATCTGTATTTTAAAGGGCGGTGTATTTTTTGCATGTGAACTGGCAAAGAGAATCTCTGTACCAGTTTCTCTTGACTTTATGCAGGTATCTAGTTATGGTAATGCAACAGAAAGTTCAGGAATCGTACGTATTAAGAAGGACCTTGATGATACGATGGAGAATAAAGAAGTAATTATCGTGGAGGATATCATTGATTCTGGAAGAACACTTCATTACCTTATTCCTGTATTAAAACAGAGAAATCCGGCAAGTATTCGTCTGTGTGCGCTTTTAAATAAGCCGGATCGTCGTGAAGTAGAAGTTCAGATTGATTATCTTGGATTTGATATTCCAGATGAGTTCGTTGTAGGATACGGACTTGATTATGCGCAGAAATATAGAAATCTTCCATTTATCGGAGTTGTAGAGCCGGATGTAGCAGAAGATGCTCCGGAAACAGCAGAGGGAGCAGAGAATGTTACCGGGGAAGAGAAAGGAGAAAACGTTGAATAAAAATATGAGAAATACCGCCATTTTACTGGTGGTATTCTTAGCGGTATATATGTTTGGCAATTATTTTGCCGAGAAGAGCCTCATGTCAGGAGGCAGAAGCAGCTCGTATTCTTATGAGAGATTCGAGTCCGATATTGCAAAGAATAAAGTAAGATCAGTGGAGGTAGTGCAGAATGCACAGGTACCGACAGGTTCAGCAATCGTAAAGCTAAGTGACGGAGAGAAAAAGGTAGTGCATGTGACAGATGTGAATAAAGTCATTGAACTGGCACAGCAGTATAAAGTAACCTGCCATGTAGATGATGTAAAGTCATCTGATGCAGGCTGGCTTTCTATGATACTTCCCTGGATTGTTATCGGTGTGATTCTTATGTTTATGTTTGCTATGATGAGTCGTGCATCCGGAGGAGGCGGCGGTGGAAACAAGATGATGAATTTTGGAAAGAGCCGCGCAAAGATGCAGGATCCGGGAACACAGAATATCCGCTTTGCTCAGGTTGCCGGATTACAGGAAGAAAAGGAAGAATTAAAAGAAATCGTAGATTTCTTAAAGAGTCCGCAAAAGTATATTGAAGTGGGAGCCAGAATTCCAAAAGGAGTTATCTTAGTAGGCCCTCCGGGAACTGGTAAAACATTACTTGCCAAAGCTGTTTCCGGCGAGGCAGGAGTACCATTTTTCAGTATTTCCGGTTCTGACTTTGTAGAAATGTTTGTCGGTGTCGGAGCTTCTCGAGTAAGAGATTTATTTGAAGATGCGAAGAAGAACGCACCATGTATTGTTTTTATTGATGAGATCGATGCAGTCGCAAGAAGAAGAGGAACTGGTCTTGGCGGCGGTCATGATGAAAGAGAGCAGACACTGAACCAGCTTCTTGTAGAAATGGATGGTTTTGGTGTGAATGAAGGAATCATCGTGATGGCAGCAACAAACCGCGTAGATATTCTTGACCCTGCTATTTTAAGACCGGGTCGTTTTGACCGTAAAGTAGCAGTTGGCAGACCAGATGTAAAAGGAAGAGAAGAAATTCTTAAAGTTCACGTGAAGGGCAAACCACTTGCGGAAGATGTAGATTTACATCAGATTGCCCGCACAACACCGGGATTTTCTGGAGCAGACCTTGAGAACCTTATGAATGAAGCAGCGATTCATGCAGCAAGAAATAATGCACGCTTTATCCGTATGGAGGATATTAGAAAGTCTTTTATTAAAGTAGGAATCGGAACAGAGAAGAAGAGCCGCCTTGTACCGGAATTAGAGCGTAAGATCACAGCCTATCATGAGGCAGGTCATGCGATTCTTTTCCACCTTCTTCCAGACGTAGGACCTGTTTATACGGTATCGATCATCCCTACTGGTATGGGGGCCGCAGGCTATACGATGCCGGTACCGGAGAATGATAACGTATTTGAAACAAGAGGCCGTATGATCCAGGAAATTAAAGTAGGTATGGGTGGACGTATTGCCGAAGAATTAATTTTTGATGATGTAACTACAGGAGCTTCTCAGGATATCAAACAGGTAACCGATACTGCACGAAGTATGATCACGAAGTTTGGTATGTCCGAAAAGCTGGGCTTCATCAACTATGAAGAGAATACAGACGAAGTATTTCTTGGACGTGATCTCGGACATTCCAGAAGCTTTAGCGAGGAAGTTGCAAGTATCATTGATAAGGAAGTAAAGAAGATTGTGGATGACTGTTATACAGATGCAAAGAGAATCCTCACAGAGAATATGGACGTTCTTCATTCCTGTGCAAGTCTTCTTCTTGAAAAAGAACGTATAAGCAGAGAAGAATTTGAGGCATTGTTTAAAAATAACGAAGCAGACGAAGAGAATTTATAGTCTTTTCGACAAATTGACAAAAGGCGTCAGAATTCGAATGAATCTGCACAAAAATTTTTTTCAATTAAATAAAACTTTATGCACACTTTCGGGTGACCCAATGCTATTATAATACTCGTAACCCCCCCCCAATACATTATATAGTTTTGCTACACCCAATAAGTAACAAAAATACCTTCTCCAAAAAGATGACCGTTCGTTGGTCATCTTTTTTTGTGTTTTTCTCAAATTATTTCATAGATTTTTTCAGAATAAAATTTACATCATTTTGACCAATCCTTTACTGTATCCACCAAAAACTATTTATTTCTATATTTATATCAAAAACGGAAAACCAGAAATGATATACAGCATAGAATCTGATGACAGAGCAAATAAAAATACCGAACAAGATTTTTTGTGTTGTGACAATCTTCACATTTTATCCTGTATATCATTTCTGGTTATTGTTTTTTTCTTCATAAAAAGTATTTTTACAAGTACAAAATTGGTGTTTTTTGTTGAATACTGTAGGAAGTTGTTATATATGAACAAAAGATTGAGTTTAATATTGGCAATGTGGGGTATTTCATTGCAAAAAATGCATAAAAAATATTTTGAAATTTCTTCATGTTTATGCACACTTTCGTGGTAGGAGATGCTATTATAATACTCGTAACCCCCCCAATACATTATAAGTTTTGTTGCATTTAGTGTAACAAGAATACCTTCTCCAAAGAGAGCAGCGATCGTGGCTGCTCTCATTTTTGCATTTATGAAGAATTAATTATTCATTTACTCATGGAGCTTCTAAGTTAAATAATATCGCTTTATAACGACACAGTAAATATAGTTCCGTATCCAGGTTTACTTTTTACGACGATACTTCCATTGTGAATATCTACAATAAAACGCACCATAGAAAGTCCAAGTCCAAAACCTTCCCCGGTGCTTCTGCTTTTATCAACTCGATAAAAACGATTCCATATTTTATCAAGATGTTCTTTTTTGATACCGATTCCATTATCTTTGATGATAATATCAGTATTTTCTTGGTTTTTTATAAGATTAACCCAGACACATCCACCATTGATACCATAATTGATCGCATTTTCTATAAGATTATAAATCATACGCATTAGGAGCATGGTGTCTCCTTGAATGATATATGATTCATTTTGGGGGATATATTCAAATAAAAGAGAAATATTTTTATAAGCTGCCTTTTGTTGAAGTTCTTCTATGACAGATGCTATTAAAAGAGTAAGGTCTACTTCTTCTTTTTGAGGCTTAAAACTATGCTTATCTGTGCGGGATATAGTAAGAAGCTGAGAAACTAGCTGACCAATGTAGGTTGTTTTTTTATAAATGATCTCAATTTCTTCCCGAACACTATCGGTGAGCTTTAGTTCATCAAGGCAATATTCACAGTGGCTTTGTATTACTGAAATTGGTGTTCTTAGTTCATGAGCTGCATCGGATGTGAATTGTTTCTCTTTTTCAAAAGACTTTTCCAGTTTAGCAATCATAGAATTAAATGCATCAGACAAGTAAGAAAATTCGTCATGAGTGTTTGATGTTTCAATACGTTTTGAAAGATTGACGGAAAAAGATATCTCTTTTGCCATATCACTGATCGTGTAAATTGGTTGTAACGCTTTTTTTAATATATGGTAGCCGACAAAGGCGGAGATGAAAACAGTAATAGGGAAAAGAACAGCAAAAATCCATAGCATATTATAAAGAATTCTTGACCAATGTCCATAAGAAGCAATGCTTCGAATCCATATGGGATCTTCCGGAGATTCTTCATAACAATAGTCATATACTAACCAGATGTTTTTATCAGATTTTATCTGTCGTATCTTATTCTTGATAAATGGAACTTTATCAGGAAAATCTTCTGGCGAAACACCATTTATAAAAGAACTGTTTTTATCATATAAACTGATAGAAACATTATCGTCATAGAATTTTGTCCAATCTGCATTATATAAAATATCATTCCTGCTGGACTTATCATATAAACTTTCCAGCATATCAGCGGATTCATCTTTTAGTTCTTCCTGAAGATCATGGACACTGTAGCTTTTAGAAAGAAAATAAATATAAAAAAATACGAGAGCCAAAATAAGAGAAAACACAAGAGTATACCAAAAGGTGATTCGAAATTTTATTGATAGTTTTGAACTTTTCATATTTATTCTCCTAAACAATATCCTTTACCATATACAGTGTGAATTAATTTTTTTTCATAATCGGAGTCAATTTTTTTTCTAAGATAACGGATATAGACATCAATAATATTAGAACCTCCCTCAAAAGTACTGTCCCAGCCTCGTTGTTCAAGTTGATCACGTGAAAGAACATGTCCGGGATTGCGCATCATATATTGCAGTAATTTATATTCTTTTGTAGTAAGGGAAATTTCCTTACCATTACGGCTGACTTTTTTCTTTTTCGTATCCATTACAAGGTCTTCATAAATAAGAATGTCGCTAGGGTCTGCTATTATATTTCTTCGAAGCAAAACCCGAAGTCTGGCCTGTAGTTCTTCAAAAGCAAACGGTTTGATTAAATAATCATCTGCACCGGAATCTAAGCCATTTACTCGTTCTTCAATAGAACTTTTTGCAGTCAGCAAAAGAACAGGTGTAGTCTTCTTTTGGTTTCGCAGCCATTTTAAAAGAGTGATTCCATCTATTTTAGGGAGCATAATATCAAGTAAAATAATATCATAAGTATAGGTATTCAGATAATCTTTAGCAATTTCGCCATCCATACAAATATCGATAGTGTAGTCTTTTTGCAATCGTTTTTTTAAAATATTACACAAATCTTTTTCATCTTCAACAATCAACATCCTCATAGATTTATACTCCCTTCTTAACTTGATTATTTGTCCTTTTTAAATATGCTTTTTAATGATTTTCTCATTTTTTGTGAGTATAATCAAGATATAAAATAAAATCTTAAAAGATTACAAAAAGTATGCGAAATGAAAGGAGAAAACTATGAGAAAAAGAATGTATTTATTCCCTAGTATGGCAGTTGTATTATTATTTACTATTTTGTTTGCGGTAGGTTATACCACTTCTGCGATTGGAAATGTTAATACTGTGCAGGCAGCTATAAAGAAAAAAGACATTTCAAGAGAGGGAAAAAAGAAACGTAGCATTATTAAAGGAAAGATATTTGAACTAGAAGTAGATAAGCCAGAGTCTGTTAAAGATAAAAATCTGACTTGGAGTATTAAAGATTCTTCTATTGTAACATTTGCAGGAAAAGAAAGACATGATGATGATATTAAATTTAAGGCACTAAAAGCAGGCACAACAAAAATTACCTGTCGAAATATAAAAACAGATAAAAAAATTAATTTTAAGATTACAGTAAAAAATGTTAAAAAAACAACGAAAGGAGATTCCCAAAATAAAACGATTTATGCAAAAGGCTCTCTGAAACGTAGTATAAGAGTAAATGACGAGTTGGAACTTGAAGTTAAAAAAACAAGAGGGGTAAAAGATCATCAGTTAAAATGGGCAGTAGAAGATTCTACGATTCTTGCATTCGAAGATATGGATGATGGAATATATGATGATGAAATGGAATTTGTCGGGATAAAATCTGGAAAGACAACAGTTACGTGTACAAATACAGCAAATAAAGAAAAAGTAACATTTACGATTACTGTAAAATAATATTCACGTCAGCAAAATAAATATGGTATGCAGCTTAAATGGCAGGGAATTCTTATATGATATAGAATCCCTGCCATTGTTGTAAACTTCTTTACACTTTTTTAACAGGTGTCTTGTCATATGTAAACTTTGGTGTTATAATGGACAGAAATTTGGCAAAAATCAGAAGGGGTCTTTGAAGGCCACACCTTACAGGAGGGTATTTCATGACAATTGTAGAAGAAATAAAGAAGTTAAAAGAAGAAAAAGATGCAGTGATTCTTGCACATTACTATGTGCGTCCTGAAGTGCAGGAGATTGCTGATTACATAGGAGATTCATTTTATTTGAGCAAGGTTGCTACAAAGTTAAAGGAGCAGACAATCGTTTTTTGTGGTGTTTCTTTTATGGGCGAGAGTGCAAAGATTTTAAATCCGGAGAAGACCGTTTTAATGCCGGATATGAATGCGGACTGTCCAATGGCGCATATGGCAGAAATCGAGACGATCAAGAAGGTTCGTTCAGAATACGATGATCTTGCAGTAGTATGTTATATCAATTCTACTGCAGCGCTTAAGGAGTATTCTGATGTTTGTGTTACTTCCGCAAATGCAGTTAAGATTGTAAAGGAACTGCCGCAGAAGAATATTTTCTTTATTCCTGACCGTAATCTGGCTCACTATGTTGCCAGTCAGGTACCGGAGAAGAATTTTGTTTATAATAATGGATTTTGCCCGACACATGAGCGCATTGAGTCGGAAGATGTTGCGAATGTAAAGACACAGCATCCAGATGCACAGATTGTTGCCCATGGAGAATGTCAGGAGTCCATTCTCTTAATGGCAGATTATGTTGGAAGTACTTCCGGTATTATTAATTATGTTACAGAGAGTGGCTGTCAGGAATTTATCGTATGTACAGAAGAAGGTGTTGGTTATAAGTTAAAGACACAGAATCCAGATAAGACATTTTATTATCCGGACAGGCTTCCAGTCTGCCCGAATATGAAGAAGAATACTTTAGAAAAGATTCTCCACGTATTGAAGACCGGAGAGAATGAAGTGCATGTCAGTGATGCTTTAAGAGAGAATTCTAAAAAGCCTCTCGAAAAGATGCTTGAGCTGGCTGCAAAGTAGTAAGCAGGAGGTAAACAGCAATGGATTTTAGGACAGATGTAGTAATAGTCGGTACAGGTGTAGCCGGTACATTTTCTGCGTTAAATCTTCCAAAAGATAAAAATATTATTATGATTACCAAATCAGATTTAGAGAGCAGTGATTCTTTTCTTGCACAGGGTGGTATCTGTGTTTTAACAGATGAGAATGATTATGACAACTATTTTGAAGATACGATGAAGGCAGGGCATTACGAGAACCGTAAAGAGTCAGTTGACATTATGATTCGTAGTTCTCAGGAGATTATTCATGACCTGATCGGCTATGGTGTTGATTTTGCTCATGACGGTGAGAAACTTCTTTATACAAGAGAAGGGGCACATTCCAGACCGAGAATTCTTTTTCATGAAGATATCACAGGACAGGAGATTACGAGCAAGCTTCTTGCACAGGTGAAAAAGCTTCCGAATGTAACGATTTATGAATATACGACCATGACAGATATTATTGTACAGGACGGACATTGTGCAGGTATTATCGCTAAGACAAAGGATGGCGAGATCATGCACATCCACGCAGAGGATACGATTTTTGCAAGCGGTGGTATCGGTGGATGTTACAAGCACTCTACAAACTTCCCTCATCTTACAGGAGATGCGTTAGACATTTCTAAGAAGCATGGGATTCGTTTAGAGCATCTTGACTATGTTCAGATTCATCCTACCACTCTTTATTCCAAAGAACCGGGAAGAAGATTTTTGATTTCTGAATCGGTACGTGGAGAAGGTGCGGTTCTCTATAATAAGAACGGAGAACGTTTTGTAAATGAGCTTCTTCCACGTGATGTTGTTACGAAAGCGATCAAGGCACAGATGGAAAAAGACGGAACCAATCATGTCTGGCTTTCTATGGAACATATTGATAAAGAGACGATTCTCAATCATTTCCCTAATATTTATCAGAGATGTCTGGAAGAGGGATATGATGTATTAAAAGAGTGGATACCGGTTGTCCCTGCACAGCATTACTTTATGGGTGGTATCTGGGTAGACAGTGACAGCAAGACTTCTATGGATCATCTTTATGCTGTTGGTGAGACAAGTTGTAATGGTGTACATGGAGCGAATCGTCTGGCAAGTAACTCTCTCCTTGAAAGTCTTGTCTTTGCAAAAAGAGCCGCACGTAAGATCTGTGGTTTAGAACAGACCGTTAAACCAGTAGACTTCAGTGAATCTGCAGCCGTATAAATTTATGTATTATTTATATAGAAAGGAAACTACCTATGAATACAATTTCCATGAAACTTCAGGCAGACGAACTGATTCGTCTCGCTCTGCAGGAAGACATTTCCAGTGAGGATGTTACAACCAACTCTGTTATGAAAGAGGCTGTAGAAGGTGAAGTACAGCTTATCTGTAAGCAGGATGGTATTGTTGCCGGGCTGGATGTATTTAAAAGAGTATTTGAATTATTAGATGAGAACACAAAGACAGAATTTCTCTGTAAAGATGGGGATGCCGTACAGAAGGGACAGCTCATGGGAACAGTTACCGGAGATATTCGTGTGCTTCTGTCCGGTGAACGTGTTGCACTGAACTATCTTCAGCGTATGAGTGGAATCGCCACTTACACACATACGGTTTCTGCTCTTTTAAAAGGAACAAAGACAAAGCTTTTAGATACAAGAAAGACAACCCCTAACATGCGTATTTTTGAAAAATATGCAGTTCGTGCCGGCGGCGGCTTCAATCACCGTTATAATCTTTCCGATGGGGTTCTTTTAAAGGACAACCATATCGGTGCAGCGGGCAGCGTAGCGAAGGCTGTACAGATGGCAAAGGAATATGCTCCATTTGTACGTAAGATTGAAGTTGAAGTTGAAAATCTTGACATGGTAAAAGAAGCAGTAGAAGCTGGTGCGGATATTATCATGCTTGACAACATGTCTGTTGAGGAAATGAAAGAAGCAATCCGCATTATTGACGGACGTGCCCAAACAGAATGTTCCGGCAACGTAACAAAAGAAAATATTGACCACCTGACTTCTCTTGGAGTAGACTATATATCAAGTGGTGCGCTAACTCATTCCGCACCTGTTCTTGATATTTCACTGAAGAATCTTCACGCTCTGTAATTAATGAAAGGGAAAATGATACACAATGACTGGTTCGAAACGAAGAGAAGAATTAATTAATACAATAAAAAGCAGCACTTCACCAATTTCCGGTAAGACTCTGGCACAGCTTTATGATGTCAGCCGTCAGGTAATCGTGCAGGATATCGCTCTGCTTCGTACCGCAGGTTATGACATTATCTCTACCAATCGTGGATACATTTTGAATGCTCCGCATACAATTACAAGAGTATTTAAAGTCAGTCACACAGATGCCCAGACAGAAGATGAACTTTACTCGATTGTGGATCTGGGCGGCACTGTTGTAAACGTAATGGTCAATCACCGGGTATACGGTCATATGGAAGCCCCACTTGGCATTTCTTCCCGATTAAAGGTAAAGGCATTTATTGATGATATTAAGAACGGCAAGTCAAGCCCTCTTAAAAACATCACATCTAACTACCATTACCATACAGTAGAAGCAGATTCCGAAAAAACACTCGATCTGATTGAAAAAACACTTGAAGAAAAAGGATACTTGATTACAGAAGTATAAGTATTTTGTAATGACTTAAAATAATGCTTCATAATTAAAGAAACGGACAACGCATATCATTCAAGCATTGTCCGGTTTTTTTAATATATGATAACTTCTATGGATTTCGCAGCCGATTCTATATATTCCTGCTTTTACTTTTCATTGGTATCTATTATAATGAATGGAGATTGCGGGAGTGCAAGGCACGTAGCAATCTGGTATCAAAGAGGCAGTGTACAATTATAGTAATACTCAGATATACAGGCAGGTGAAATGATGAATGAAAAAACGGTCGGAATGCTTTCTAAATTTACCGGCGTATCCGTCCATACTATTAAATACTACGAAAAACTGGGGTTAATTTCCTCAAGCAGAAGAGAACAATCCAATTATCGTTCCTACGATGTAAAAAGCTGTACTGATATTTATGAATGTATGAAATATCGAAATATGGGATTTTCCTTAAAAGATATCCAGCTCCTTCTTAAAGAAGGGGATAATGCTCTACTTTCTTCACTTCTTGAAAAAAGAAGTCAGGAACTCGCCACAGAGGTAACGGAATTATTAAATACTCGTGAACTTATAGAAAATTATCGGAAGGAACTTGCCGATTTAGATCGCAGACTTGGCAAATGGTACATTGAGGATTGCCCTGACTTTTATTTTCGCCGCCAGACAAAGGGACTGAACTACATGGATGAGGCCTCCTGTGAATCCGATGGAATCAATCTTGCAGAATATGCTCCTAAAAGCAGCTCTGTACTGGAACTTTCTCCCGAATACTTCAAAGGAGATCTTTCTGCATTTTCATGGGGTCATGGAATCTCTATAGATACGGATAATGATTTCATGAAAGATAAAAAAGGATTTGAAAAGATTTCCGGAGGCAGAATGTTTACTGCGTACATGTGCCTTGGAGGCCATTACGCTTCTGAGGGAGACTTGATTAACGAGTTCCTTCGTTATTATAATGAATATAAATCCGGTATTCCTAAAGCTCCTGTGTATGGCTTTCGCCTGAGGATTACTCTTGATGAAACTGGGGAAAAGAAAGATTATTTCCGTTTCTGTGTTTTGGCTCAAGAAGGAATGAATCAAATAGTTATTTAAAAAACTTGTCATAGATTCACCTGATTTTATCAGATTTCTTTCGGATTATATCAAAATCATATCAAAAAAATACTGTGTTCTATCAAAAATAGGAAATATCTTGTTCAAAACCTGTGAGTTACTCACAGGTTTTTTGTTATCTTATAAATTATTCCTAAATTATTGGTACACTTAGAAACTATTTTTCTTCACTCAAAAAATTTCCTAAATTGAAAGAAAAAGCTCAAACACTTTCACTGTTAATCATAAAAAAAATCGTTAATTTATACAAAAATTATTGTGATTTTTATACATTTTGACAAATTGACCTGTGAGCAAGACATGGTTATATAATTAACAATATAAGCTGTTTGAGTTTATATCACCTGTAAGTTGAATACATATTTTGCTGTATATACTCCGGTATAAACAAGAGTTAGAAAGGATATACAAATGACACCAGAAGAAATTAAAAACACAGATTTTGAAACCTTTTTTCAGGCAGTTCCACAGATGAAAGAAGTTCATCATATAAAGGCAACTGGTCAGGAAATTTACCATGTTTATAAACATGACATTGTTTATGTTACACGTCCAGAGGGAGAGCGTACGTTACAAATGCTTGTACCAGAAGTAAAACCAGAATCTGCACAGCAGAAATATCCGACGATTCTTTATGTGCAGGGTTCTGCATGGCTGAAGCAGGATCAGTATAAACGTCTTTCTGCCATGGCTGATCTTGCAAGAAGAGGTTTCGTAACTGCTATTTTACAGTACAGAGAAAGTGACCTGGCTGTTTTCCCCGCACAGGTTCAGGATGCAAAAACCGGTGTAAGATTTTTAAGAAAACACGCAGAAGAATATCATATTGATGTAGATAACATTTTCGTCATGGGGGATTCCAGCGGCGGTCATACTGCTGTCCTCGCCGGAATCACCGCTGGACAGGACATTTTAGATACGGAAGACTACAATGAATATTCCTGCCAGGTAAAGGCCATCGTTGATTTTTACGGTGTGACAGACGTTCGTCAGAAAGAGGACTTCCCTACCACTTTAAACCAGGGCGAGCCAGACAGTCCGGAAGGAAAGTTGATCGGCGGCAATAACGTTTATGAACATCCAGAACTTTCTGTCCCGGTCACCTGCGCTAATTATGTAGAAAAAGCCACACCAATTCCTCCAATCCTTATGATGCATGGAACAGGTGATGACACTGTATCCTGGAGACAGAGCGTACGTCTTTACAAAAAACTTCGCGAAGAAGAAAAAGACGTTACATTTTACATGCTGGAAAATGCGATTCATGGCGATAATGCTTTCTGGACAACGGAAAATCTCAACATTGTAGATGAATTTCTTAAAAAACAGATTTAAGTAAAATAATTATAATAAATGAAAGGATTTATTTATGAATACTACTTTAATCATGGCATTTATTCTGATTCTCATTGTAGTTGCCACTGTTATAACAAAAAAACTTCCATTTAACTTTGTTCTTTTCATTGCACCGGTTCTTTGTGCGCTGATTCTTGGGCATTCCATAGAAGAAACAAGTACTTTCATCGTAGAACAGCTTGCTTCCATGATGAAATCTGCCGGATTTATGCTCTTGTTTGCATTTCTGTATTTCCAGATGCTTACAGAAGCCGGTGTATTCGATACGATTGTTTCCGCTATCACAACAAAACTCGGAAACAAGATGAATGTAATCGTTATTATGATTCTGACAACCCTCATCGGCGGTTTCAGCATCCTGACAGGTAACTTTACACCTGCATACCTTATTACATTTCCGCTGATGGTACCTCTGTATAAAAAGTTTGACTTTGATAGAGAAGCAGCTTTCATCATTGCACAGACAGCCATGTCCGCAATGTGCTTTATCCCCTGGGGAATCGGAATGGCATACACTGCTTCCTCTGCCGGTTTAGATGCCAATGAGCTCGCAGCTGCATCTATGCCTTGGGGATTATGTTTCATTCCGGCAATCATTTTCCAGTGGATCTACTTTGGAATCAAACACAAAAGACGTGTCGGAACATTCCAGGCAGTTACTACAAACATAGAAGCTGCAGCACAACAGGAGGAGAATCCAAACCGCAGACCAAAACTCTTCTGGGTAAACCTTATCATTTTCATTCTCTGCCTCGTAGCACTCGGAATCTTTGGTATTGCACCATACTTCGTATTTATTTTTGCAACAGTAATCACTGCAATGCTTAACTACAAAGATAACTTTGGAGAAATATTCAACAAAGTTGGACCAATGTACTTAAATATCCTAATCATGCTCCTTGCGATCAATGTATATCAGGCAGTATTTAATAACACAGGCATGGTAGAAGCCCTATCAAACGGGCTTATGCAGGTTTGTCCATCTTTCCTGTTAAGATACCTTCACGTTATTATGCTTCTTCTGTGCGTTATCATCATCTACGTTGTACCATTCCAGATTTTCAATGCCCTGTATCCGGTATTTATTTCCATCGGCGCAGGATTTGGAATTCCAGCTGTTGCAATTATCGCACCGTTTGTATGTAACCTGTCACTTGCAACAAGTTCTACACCAACGAACTCTTCTACTTATACCGGATGCGCATTGACAGAAACGGATGTACAGCACTACTGTAAGAAAGCGGTACCGATTCAGACAGTTACAAATGCAATCGTTGTGTTAACAGCAGTACTCTTCCATGTACTAAAACTGTAAATCTTGATTTGATGGATTAAAGAGACGAAAATCAGAAACTTTATATAGAATAAAATGTGAAGATAGTCGCGGCGTAGAAAATGCCTGAC
>OGYF01001572.1_pt1 | contig 18999 bp, 14 predicted proteins | sample 1576451 | NCBI WGS metagenome assembly OGYF01 (sample SAMEA3541505, study PRJEB24748) | human gut metagenome | biome: human gut; feature: human-associated habitat; material: faeces | place: China | collected 2012
CAGGAAAGGAGGGGTTGGCCGAAAGATTTTAGAATTTTTCCTTGAGCCGCTTCAGCAGCTGATTGCGCTTATACACAAAGGTGTTCCGGGGCATCTGCAGCCGCTCTGCGCCGGCGCGTTCGGAAAGCCCGTCCGCAATCGCCATGAGGATCTCGTAGCTTTCCGGGTCGGATGACTGAAGCTCCGTGAGCAGGCCGTTCAGGATCAGGGAGTCGATATCGATCTCCGTGGTCAGCCTGCTGTCCGCAAGAAAGCTGGTGCGGGAGACGCCGTTCTCATAGGCGTTCTCCATCTCCGTGTCGATGGAGAGATGCTGGGGAGCGTCCTTCGGGATACAGCGGAACTTGCAGGTATCGCAAAGCCCGTCGCACTTGTAGCTCTTTTTGTACGGAATGCAGCAGGCTCCGGCTCTCTGCTTCGCCTTGCGGGTAGTCCCTACGAACCGCTCCCAGTCGCGCTTCTGCTCCGGGGTGACCTCGATCCACTGCTTGAGAGGACGATAGTAGATGGTTGATGTGCTCTGATTTGCTTTTTTTGACACGTTCTTTTCCTCCAATGGTTTTCAGATTTGCGGAAACCACCGAAGGAAAAAGGTCCTGTGGGGTTTCCACAAGACATATCCAATCGTTCAGAAGGTCAGCTGCCATAGTTGCTAAGGTTAATAAGGTCAGCGGACAAAATAATATTTAGACTCTCGCCATATAGAGTTCATTGATCGGGATTGTGATTTCGAGTTTTTTGTGATATACTATGTTTTAGTGGGGTTTGTTGGGGTTTAAAGCCGATGCGGCCACCACTTTTCGGCATGTAAATGACTGTCAATTGGAGGGACAACCTGTGACAATAAACGAATATCCTCGCCTATGCGGAGGCACCTTCTTCACGTTGGTATTACAAGCCCTCCGGCAACGAATGAAAGCGAGAGAACATTATTCTGGTGATAGCGACGGCCTGTCCGATCCAGAAGTGCTGGTTGGTCTGATCAGGGTAATCAATCCTGACTACGTAGATCCCGGCAAGGGGAATCTGAAAGGGACGGCAAACAACTATAAAGCTTGTAAGACATCAAGTAGTACATACCTGCCTTTTGATGACGAACAGGTAATATCGGCATTTGACACCGAAGTGAAAACGAACTATCAACCCGTTCTGAATAGAATGATCGCATTTGTGAATGACTTCCTTGATATAGGCGAGACGGTTCATAAGGATGTAAATCTGGTAAGAGCTCTCGTTGACCTTATTCAGCAGGATCAGACTATCAAGACTGACGACGAGTTTTATATCGGAGCAAATGGGGAGAAAAAGAAAAAGGCCGCACTTGGCGACCTTAAGAAAGTATGCCTCCCGTCATTCCTTGTTGGCGTTTGGCACTATGTTGTTGTGAACCGGAGAGACAATGCCGTAGGCAAAAAAACCTATGATGTTTGGTGCCCATCAAACGGCCGAGCTCCAAGAAAGTACACCGCACATTTGGGTGAGGGCCTTCTTGATGGCCTGATGACTTACACTGTTGATACAAAGGAAACGATAACAGCAGAGGTCGTTGATGAGCCTATTGAAGATGATCCTTCGGATGCAGTTGGTCAGGATACACCTCCGGCGACCCAGCAGATGGTGAACAACAATCCGACGTTTTTTAACATCAATATCTCTGGCGGTAACAACAGTTTCTATCAGCACGTTGATAAGCTGACGATAAACAATGGAGGAAAACAAGATGAGTGACAATTTACCGGTCAATTCCACTGGAAATCTCCCAGTTCCGGGGAAGGCCGCCGAGATTACTGTATCCGGAGGCAATAACAGTTTCATTGCTCATGCCGATACTGTGGAGAACAACATCACAGTTGTGCTGAATGATCCCAGATCAAGGCGTGGTGAGAACAGAGCACGAATAACTTTTAACACAGACTTCTATCATCTGTTTGTGATTCTTGGCGAGAATTTTGAGGACAACTATTTTCTTGTTCCCAAGGATCGTGCTTTGACTGAGAGCACAAACGATGAACTGAAAACAAAATATGCGTCCCTCTCGCCAGAAGCTATCGAGGGGCTGAAACGATATCCGGCCATCTTCGCTGACGAGAACCATTCTTACGGGAAGACGGACGATGCCCAAGATGCTTATTTCGGGTTTGTGAAGGATGTTAAGATTCAGGACAACGGGATTAAAATCTACTACACGATTATAACGGCGATCCCGCAACAGATTTTAAATGAGCAGTGCTTTGAACTCGGCATCTGCGGGACCAGATCTTTTAATGAACTGAACCGCACACATTGGGCACTGAAACAAATAAATCTCATTGAAGCATTGCAGAAAGCTGGAGTTCAGATTATTTGAATCGTAACTCTTGTAGAAAAATGGAGGTAATACGATGAGCCGCGAATATGAAGAAATGCAAGTTGAGAAGTGGGTTAATCTGGAAGATGTGGCTGAGCATCTAAGCATTAGTCAAGATACAGTTCGCACATGGATAAAAGAAGGAAAGCTGCCTGTGTACAGGGCCGGTAAACGATATAAATTTAAAATTTCCGAAGTGGATGAATGGGTTCGGAAAGGGAGAATTCAGGAATGAGATTAGATACAGGAATAGGAGGGTAAAAACGGATGCAACGTAAGGTTCCTTCGGCAATTACGAATATTACGCTCAATAGAGCAACATTTACAGATGTTTCGATAGACGGACTCACATTCGTCAACTTTTTCTATGGTAATAACGGAGCGGGAAAATCTTCTATCGCTCACGCTATTGAAGAGGATGACGGCATTGTATGGGCCGATGGCAAAACCGCCGACGACTTTGAGTTGCTCGTTTATAATCAGGATTTCATCAACGACAACTTTGTAAATTACGGTGATCTCAAAGGCGTCTTTATCTTCGGTGAAGAGGATATCGAGGCCAAAAAGAAAATAGCTGAACTCACAGATCAGAAAAAGCAAAAAATGGATGCTCGTCAGACCGCTCTTGATGAGCACAAAAAGAAGTCAGACGGTCTCGCGTCTGCACTATCGCAGTTCCAAGATGCGTGCTTTTCAAAGACGGCCAGTATTCGACGTCGCTTTGAAAAGTGCATGGACGGTAAGAAACAGAAAAAGAACTTTGCAGAAGCCGTTCTCAGTGAAGGAAAACCGACTAACCACGATCTGGCAGAGTTGGAGCGCCTTTATGACGTAGCCTTTGATGATTCAGCCAGAGCGTATCCAGAGTTTAAAAAAGCGGCGGCTACCACCTACGGCAGTCTTCCTGGGAAAGATTTGCTCGACAGGATGATTGTCAGTAGCAGCGATACGCCTTTTGCAAGATTCATGAAGGCTCTCGGTGACACAGCTTCCGATTGGGTTCGTGATGGTCATAACCATTATGCAGGTGCAGCTGGTGGGAAATGTCCGTACTGCCAGCAGAAGCTCCCGGCAAACTTCGAGACGGATATAGCTGCTACATTTGACGCTCAGTACCAGCAGGACATTCGTGATCTTGGTCAGTTTCAGACTGCATATGAAAGAGAAACCAGAGAGATTGTCCGGGTACTTCAGGCAAATGCCAGCGATATTATGCCGACAATAGATCTGACGGCTTATCGGGAAAAGCTCGTCTTGCTGGAAAGTAATTTTGAAATTAATCGCCAGCGTATAGCTGAAAAGGTCAAGGAGCCTTCAAAGACCATCTCCCTCGAGGACACCGACACTCTCCTGCTTGAGATCGGCTCCATGATCGACGAGATCAATAAGCAAATTAAGGCGAATAACGACGTCGTTTCCGCCAAGCGATCCAGCAAGGCGAAGTGTAAGACGGATATCATGCAGTATCTTGCATTCATGCTTGCCGCTGATGTGAAAAGTTATCGGGAGGAAGTGACACGTCTCCAAAAGGAAATCGAAGATGTCACTGAGCGTGGCAGAATGCTCAAAAGAGAAATAGGAAACCTGACCACGGAGATTTCTGCCCTGAACAAGCACAACGCAAACACCGAAGCTGCCATCGACAGCATCAATAAAATTCTGAGGGATTCTGGTTTCCAGGGATTCAGCATTCGTGCCAAAGTCGGCGTAGAAAATGTATATGAGGTTATCCGTGAGGATGGCTCTATCGCTGAAAACCTCAGTGAGGGTGAGCGTAACTTCATCGCATTCCTGTACTTTTACCATCAGGTTCGTGGCAGCATGAGCAGCGAGGAACTCAAAGAGAAGATCGTCGTTATCGATGACCCGGTATCCAGCATGGATAGCACCGCACTATTTCTCGTCAGTGCAATCGTCCGTGAGATGATTAACGTCTGTCGGAACAACACCGAGTACCTGAATCCGAAGGTTCCCGGCGACTACATCAAGCAACTGTTTGTGCTTACACATAACGTGTACTTCCATCGTGAAGTCACTTACCAGCAGGTTGGGTATTATAACTGCACGTCGTTCTACATGATTCGGAAGAACGATAATATCTCCACCATCAAGCTCTGCAAGCGACAGAGCAAGGAAATTCCGACAGAGGATGAAAACTATAATCCGGTCCAGAACTCCTACGCTGCACTCTGGGAAGAGCTCCGGGACATCCAGTCTACTATCCCGGCCCTAAACGTGATGCGTCGTATTCTCGAATACTACTTCTTGCAGCTTTGCGGCTATGAGGGAAGCGACCTTCGAGAGATCGTGCTTGATGAACACCGAAATGAGTTCATCAAGCAGGTTGAGGGCGAGAAGCCGGATATGACTGATTATCAGCTGGCATCCTCCTTGCTGGCCTACATCAACAATCCCAACGGTATCAGTGACGGTCTGAACTATGTGGAAGATTGCGAGGATGTTGAGGCTTATAAAAGGGTCTTTGAGATGGTCTTCGATGCCCTCGATCAGAGCCAGCACTACAAGATGATGACTGGCCAACGGATCAAGTCCTGATAATTGGACATATGACTATGTATAATCAAGGCAGCAAAGCGCAAAGCTCTGCCGAATGAAAAGTGAGGTAACCAGCATGGCTGATAAAAAGATAATTGATGCAATGTGGGACGATTCTCCGGTAGACGTTTCCACAGAGGTGAATTTTATATGGTCCATCGCAAATAAGCTGCGTGGTACATATCAGAGTGACAAATACAAGGATGTCATCATTCCGATGGTCATCATTCGCCGCTTTGAGTGCGCCCTCGCACCCACGAAGGCCAAAGTCGTGGAGACCTATAAGGCGAATCCGAACTATCCTGCGAAGGCGATGTACCGCCTGTCCGGCTTCCAGTTCTACAACACCAGCGAGTTTGACCTTGCGGAGCTGGTCAACGACTCCGATCACCTGGCGGCAAACTTCAAGGCATACATCCAGGGCTTCTCCGCCAATATTCAGGACATCATCCGCAGCCTGGACTTTGATAAGCAGATCGACAAGATGGACAAGAATAACCGCCTGCTCTCTGTAGTAAAGGCGTTCTCTGAGCTGGATCTCAATCCGCACACCATCGACAACGTGAAGATGGGCTACATCTTTGAAGACTTGATTCGCAGATTTTCTGAAAATGCTGAGGCTGGCGACCACTACACTGGCAGAGATATCATCAAGCTGATGGTCAATATCCTGTTGGCAGAGGGCTGCGATGACATTTTCGATGACGGAAAGGTCATCACCGTATTGGATCAGGCCTGCGGAACGGGTGGTATGCTCTCCACCAGCTATAATTTCATTAAGCGATATAACCCTTCCGCCGATGTGCGTCTGTTTGGTCAGGAGATCAATCCGGAGTCCTACGCCATCTGTCTGGCCGAGATGATGATCAAGGGGCAGAATGCGGAGAACATCTGTTACCAGGACACCATGAAGGCCGACCGTTTTAAGGGCACAAAAATGCGCTTTGTTATCGAAAATCCGCCGTTTGGAACCCCGTGGGGCGGCAAAGACGCCGCCGAAGGAGTGGAGCAGGCGGTTCAGGATGAGTACAAGAAAGGCTTTGATGGACGCTGGGGCGCAGGCCTGCCGGGCTCTGGCGACATGCAGATGCTGTTTTTGCAGTCTGCCATCGATAAAATGGATGACCACCTGGGGCGTGCCGCCATCATTGAGAACGGCAGTCCACTTTTTTCCGGTGGCACATCTTCCGGCGAGAGCCAGATCCGCCGCTGGATGCTGGAAAATGATTTGATCGAGGCAATCATCGCCCTGCCAGTGGATCTGTTTTACAACACGGGCATCGCCACTTATATCTGGGTGCTTTCCAAGAACAAGCGCCCCGAACGCAAAGGAAAGATCCAGCTCATCGATGCCTCCAGCTTTTTCAAGAAACTGCGCAAGGCCCTGGGCGACAAGAAAAACGAAATCTCTCCCGAAGACCGCACCGCCATTACCAAGCTGTATGCGGACTTCACTGAGAACGAATATTGCAAAATCTACCCCAACGAGGAGTTCATCTACCGGGAGTATGTGGTGATGCAGCCCCTCCAGCGCAGCTATGCCATCACCGCTGAGCGCATTGAGGCCATGCTCTCCAAGGGGGCTTTGTCCTCCCTGTATGACCAGGCGAAGGTAGACGAGCTGGAAAACGCCGAGGAGCTTACCGGAAAGGAATTGAAAAAGCTGGAGGCTTATCAGAATAACCAGCCGGTCTATGAGGCAATTCTCGCCGCATTGAAAGACGCCGTATCGGATGAAATCTACCTTTCCCCAGCGGCATTCATGCCGGTGCTGACTCGTGTGCTTGCCAATGTGACCGCAGACAAGAAGCTGCTGGAAAAGATCGCAGACGGGCTTTCTGCGATGGATAAGGCCGCCGAGATTCAGCGGGACCGCAAGGGTAACATCCTATACGACAAGGAGACCAAGGATACGGAGATCGTCAAGTGGGAGGAGCGCATCGAGGACTACATGGCCCGTGAGGTGCTGCCCCATATCCCGGACGCCCAGTGGTTCTTTGAGGAGAATCTGGGGGCCAAGAAGCCGGTGGTAAAGACTGGAGCGGAGATCCCCTTTACCCGCTACTTCTACAAGTACCAGCAGCCGGCGCCCAGCGAAGAACTGGAGGCAAAGTTTATGGAACTGGAGCATTCGGTATCAGAACGTGTAGCGAAGCTGTTTAGGTGAGGCGATGATGATATGAGAGAAATGAAGGATAGCAGGATTCCGTGGCTCGGTGAATATCCAGCTGCTTGGAGCCTTAAAAAGATAAAGTATTGTTTACAAGAACGCATAGAGAAAAACAATCCTGTGAGGACTACAGATATTTTGTCGCTGACCGCAAAGCAGGGGGTCATTCCATATGATCAAAAGGAAGGTGGCGGCAATAAGCCGAAGGAAGATGTTAGTGCTTATCGGTTGGCTTATCCCGGCGATATTGTCATGAATAGCATGAATATTTTGTCCGGATCTGTTGGGTTGTCTCAATATTTTGGGTGTGTGAGCCCCGTTTATTATATGCTTAGGCCGTTAGATGCCAAGGAAGATGTTAGGTATTATAATTATATTTTTCAAACCACTGTGTTTCAACGCAGTTTGTACGGTTTGGGAAATGGGATTCTTATTAAGGAATCTGGAAACGGAAAGCTTAATACCATTCGGATGCGAATCCCTATGGATAAATTCGGCGGATTATTCATTCCAGTAGCATCCAAAAGTGAACAAAAGATAATAGCTGATTACCTTGATAAAATATGCGCCGAAATCGACGTCCTCACCGCCGACATTCAGACTCAGATCGACACGCTGGAGCAGTACAAGCGCTCTGTCATCACCGAAGCGGTGACCAAAGGGCTGAACCCGGATGTGGAGATGAAGGACAGCGGGATTCAGTGGATTGGTAGTATGCCAGCCCATTGGAATTGTATTCGAGGTAAATATGTTCTGAAGTACATCCAGAAGCCAGTTCGTGAAGATGATGGCGTGATTACCTGCTTCCGAGATGGCGAGGTCACTCTCCGCAGCAATCGTCGCGAGGATGGTTTCACAATGGCGGACAAGGAAATCGGCTATCAAGGCATCGATGTTGGAGATTTGGTCGTACACGGCATGGACGGCTTTGCAGGGGCAATCGGCATTTCCGATTCCAGAGGTAAAGCATCGCCTGTTCTGAATGTTCTTGATACAGAACAGAGCAAGAGATATATTATGTACTTCCTCCGCAGCATGGCTTACAGCGATGTATTCCTGGCGCTTGCCACCGGAATCCGCGTCCGCTCGTGTGACTTGCGGTGGAACAAGCTTTCAGAGTTGTTCTATCCCGTCCCTCCGTTGGAGGAACAGGAAGCAATCGTGGATTATATCGATTCCGTTTTGCGCAGAACAGATGAAGTGATTGCAGCCAAAAGAGAACAGCTCTCCACATTGGAGGCTTACAAGAAATCTCTCATTTATGAGTACGTGACTGGGAAAAAGGAGGTGCCTCATGAAGGTTGAATTCATAGAATCTGAGATCTGGGGTGCAGCCTTGTTCGTTGCTGAGGCAGACTTCAAATTGGCGAAGACGAAGGAGGCTGAGTTCGACAGCTTGGCCCATGCTACAACAGCGTTTGCTAATCTGTTTGGCGTGGAATATACCATTAAGCGGGATGAGTACGATGCGGCTTTGGATGTGCTTGAGAAGAACGGGGCGGTTATCTTTACGATTGGCTCCTCACATTATCCAGAGCGTCGTTGGGTCGAGATTCAGGTATCAAACAACAATCAGCCACAGCGCATACTTTACGCCGATGATGATGGGTTTCATCTGATGCGACACGCACACTTTAATCCCAAGGCGGTTGCGGCTATACGAAAACGGCATGAGGGGGCACGGAAGAAATGACAAACATTTTATCTGAAAAAGATTATCAAAAATTTCTGTTGGAACAACTGGAAGCCAACGGGTATGTCATTCGTAAGGCCTCCCATTACGACCGTCTTTTTGCTGTAGACCGGGAGATGCTCATGAAGTTTCTGGCTGACACCCAGCCCGACACGATGGACTATCTGCGGAAGATTTACAAAGACGATCTGGAGGACACCATCGTCAGCTTCATCAATGCAGAGACTACCAAAGCCAGAGGCAGCCTGATCGATGTGCTGAAGCACGGCATTGAGATATCCAACCGGCAGCTCGATTTGATGTACACCAAGCCCGCAACCACCTTCAATCCGGAGCTGACAAAGAAATATGGCCAGAACATCTTCTCTGTCATGGAGGAGGTCTGGGCCAGCGACAAAGAGCGCATCGATGTGGTCATCTTTCTGAACGGTCTTGCCATCATCTCCTTTGAGCTGAAATGCAATACCGCTGGTCAGTCCTACCAAGATGCCATCTACCAGTACCGAACCGAGCGTAACCCTAAGACACGTCTGTTCTTGTTCAAGGCGGGCTGCCTGGTGAACTTTGCGATGGACCTGGAGGAGGTCTACATGACCACTAAGCTGGCGGGAGACGCCACCTTCTTCCTGCCCTTCAACATGGGCAATGGCGAAGGTGTGACTGCCGGTGCAGGTAACCCGGCCTTCCCAGACAAATACAGCGTCTCTTATATGTGGGAGGATATTCTGACCAAGGACACCGTGCTTGACCTTATTAGCAAGTTCATTTTTGTAGAGGTCAAGGAAAAGGTGGACGATGTGACTGGTAAAGTGAAGCGCTCTGAAAACCTCATCTTCCCGCGCTACCATCAGCTGGATGTTATTCGCCGTGTGTTGGCCGATGTCCGGGAAAACCGTACTGCCCAGAATTACCTGATCCAGCACAGCGCCGGTTCCGGTAAGACCAATTCTATCGCATGGCTGGCACACCGCCTGACTTCCCTGCACGATGCCGACAACAAGATCATCTTCGACAATGTCATCATCGTCACTGACCGTGTGGTGGTGGACAGGCAGCTTCAGAAAGCCATCATGGGCATGGAGCATAAGGCAGGGCTGATCCGTGTGATGGACGATAAATGTAACTCCGCCGATCTGGCGATTGCCCTCAACGGCAACACGAAAATCATCGCTACCACCATACAGAAGTTCCCGTATATCGTGGACAGCGTGAAGGGACTGAAAAGCAAGCGGTTCGCCGTCATCATTGACGAGGCCCATTCCTCCACCGCAGGTAAGGATATGGCCGCTGTTACCATGTCCCTGGGCTCCGGCGAGCAGTTTGAAGGCGATGTTGAGGACATGATCTCCGATGAGATCAAGCGTAACGGTAAGCAGGCCAATGTGTCCATGTTCGCCTTTACCGCTACTCCGAAGCCCACCACCATCCAACTCTTTGGCCGCCTGAACACAAAAGGCCAGCGGGAGGCTTTCCATGTCTACTCCATGAAACAGGCCATCGAGGAAGGCTTCATTTTGGACGTATTGCAGAACTACACGGAATACTCGACTTTCTACCAGATCAACAAGGAGATCGAGGATGACCCCCGCTGTAAGACCAATGCGGCCAAGCGGCAGATCGCCCGTTTTGTGGAGTTGCATGACACCAATATTTCGCAGCGGATCGAGGTCATTGTAGAGCATTTCCGTACCACGGTCATGCAGGAGCTGGGCGGGCAGGCCAAGGCAATGGTCATTACCGCCTCCCGGCAAGCCGCCGTGAAGTACCGTCAGGCCTTTGAGGAGTATATTGCCAAGAAGGGCTATGAGGGCATTCATGCCTTGGTAGCGTTCTCCGGAAAAGTAAAGCTGCCGGACGACGAAACGGAATACACCGAAGCCTCCATCAACGGCTTTCCGGAGGACAGGCTGACAAAAGAGTTTGATACCGATGCTTACCAAGTGCTTCTGGTAGCCAATAAATATCAGACTGGATTCGACCAGCCGAAACTCTGTGCCATGTATGTGATGAAGCGGCTGCGGGGCGTAAGTGCGGTGCAGACGCTGTCCCGCCTGAACCGCATCTGTGCGCCCTACGATAAGAAGACCTTTGTGCTGGACTTTGTGAACAGCTACGAGGATATAAAGGCAGCATTTGCTCCCTACTATACAACCACGCTGCTCTCCAACTCCGTGACGCCGGGGGCCATCTATGACCTGGAGGCAAAGATCGACGCCTATGCGCTCTTTGACCCGGCGGATATCGACAGTGCCAACGAGATCCTGTATGCGGAAAAAGTCACCGGCAAGCAAAAACAACGCCTGACCTTCTTCCTGAAAAAGAGCAAAAACCTGCTGGATCACTACGAGTATGAGGAGCAGCGAGAAGCGGTGGCCGCCATGCGCAGCTTTGTCCGCTACTATGAGTTCCTGTTGCAGGTGTCCTGCTTTGAGGATACCGAGCTGCACAAGAAGTATAACTTTATCGCATACCTGCTGGCATACATCAATATCAAGCATCCAGGCGCTGGCTTTAACCTTGACGGTAAAATCAAAGCCTCCAACTTCATTCAGAAGAAAGGCGAGGAGCATATCTCTCCAAACTTGGTGGCAAAGCCGGTGATGAAGCTACCCACGGCTGAGCACTTTGGCCTTACGGAAGACAAGGAGCAGCGGCTGTCAGAGATCATTGATGAGATCAACAGCCGTACCGGAAAGTCCTACGATAATGACGTGGTGGTCAAGGCTATGCTCCAAATCCGGGATATTCTGATGAAGTCGGAACGCCTCAAAACCAGCGCCAAGAATAATACCCAGAAGGACTTCGAGTTCTCCTACTTCGATGACATTGACGATGCGCTCATCGAAGGTCTATCCCAGAATCAGGACTTCTTCTCCCTGTTGCTTTCCAATGAGGAGATGAAACGTCAGGTGTTGGGTATCTTTTCCGAAGAAATCTATAAGAGTTTGCGAAATGCATAGTGAGGTGATCGTATGTTTGAGCAGTTCCGTTTGACAGAGGTACTGGTACAGTACAAACAGAATTTCGTTTCAAAGTTATGGGGCGAAGAAAAATATAAATGGGAAGCTGTGAAGTGGTTCCAGGATAATTGGGATGTGAATGCCCCTGACTTTGCAGAAATGTTAAATCGCTCCTTGGACAAGACCTATAATCTACTGGCTTCTGCAAACAATTTCCCGAAAGGTATGATCGTTGGATTTGCCAAATCTGCGCCTGAAGAAGTGCGCGCCATGTTTTTATCTCTGTATGATGAAAGCAAAGATGTGTACGAACGGATCAATGCGTTCAAAATGCAGTCAACAGTTCTGCTGGAGAAGTACGGAAACGGGGCTGCACAGCACTACCAGTATGAAAACGCCATCAGCACATATCTTTGGCTTCGTTTTCCGGACAAATACTACATTTACAAATTCGGCGAGGTAAAAACGGTCGCCAGCGAGCTGGAATCTGACTATCGCTTCAAGAAAGGTGCTTATGCCGATAATATCCGGAACTTTCTGAAGCTCTATGATGAAATCAGCGTGGCCCTCAAAGAGGATACCGAATTGGTGAACCTGTTCCAGTCGCAGTTGACTGACACTTGCTATCCCGACCCTGAACTGAAGACGCTGACCATCGATGTCGGTTTCTACATCAGCCGGTATTACTCTCAGAAGGATGCAGTCTCTCAAGAAGAAGCTGAATGGTTCCCAGCCACCTACTCACCGGGATTTAGCGTTGACGAGTGGGTAAAACTCCTCAAAGATTCCGAAGTCTTTACTACCGGTAGCCTTGAAATCATGAAGCGCATGAAGGATTATGGCGGACAAGCTACTTGCACACAGCTTGCCGTAAAATATGGGGAGTCGAAGAATTTCTACAACGCTGGTTCATCTGCTCTTGCGAAAAGAATAGCTGATAAGACCGGCTGTCCTGTCATGGAAGGAGATGCGGAGAACTCAAAGTGGTGGCCAATCCTCTATGTTGGACGTTCTGCGGCGAAAGAGGAACAGGGGGCCTACATTTGGCGACTTCGTGATGAGCTCTCAGCCGCACTGGATAAGGTTGATCTTTCCAGTATTGAACTGTATGTGAAAGCTGCTCCCGGAGAGGAAGACCGTGGTTACTGGTGGCTGAATGCAAATCCGAAGATATGGAGCTTTACAGACATTGCGGTTGGCGAGGTTCAAGCATATACGCTTTATAATGAGAACGGAAATAAGCGTCGTATCTTCCAGAACTTCCTTGATGCGAAGGCCGGGGATATGATCATCGGATACGAATCGAATCCGGTGAAGCAGATTGTTGCCATCGGTCGCGTCAGCGCTGAGCAGGACGGCGAAAAACTGTTCTTTGAGAAGGTCGAAGGCCTAACTTCGCCGATTGATTATGCGACCTTGAGAGGATGCCCGGAACTGGAGCGCATGGAGTATTTCCAGAATCCGCAAGGTAGCCTGTTCAAGCTCACCAGAGGTGAATTTGACTTCATCCTCGATCTGATTCGTGAGGAAAATCCGGTAGCGCAGGAAGCCTCCATTGATGCTTACACAAAGAGCGACTTCCTCGATGAGGTGTACATGACCGAAAAACGCTACGAGAATCTTGTGGCTGTTCTCCGTAATAAGAAGAACATCATTCTGCAGGGGGCTCCCGGTGTTGGTAAGACCTTTGCCGCAAGACGTCTGGCCTGGTCCATGATGGGCGAAAAGGACGATAGCCGCATCGAATTCGTACAGTTCCACCAGAACTATTCCTACGAAGACTTCATGATGGGCTATAAGCCGGTCGAGGATGGCTTTGAGTTGAAGTACGGTATTTTCTATCGTTTTTGTCAGAAAGCCGCAAACCAACCGGATAAGGAGTTCTTCTTTATTATCGACGAAATCAATCGTGGCAATATGAGTAAAATCTTTGGTGAGTTGCTGATGCTTATCGAAAAGGACTACAGAGGCACAAAAGCGACTCTCGCTTATAACGGACTCTCATTTTCCGTTCCGAAGAACCTCTACATCATCGGCATGATGAACACGGCTGACCGCAGCCTTGCCATGATCGACTATGCGCTTCGTCGTCGTTTCAGCTTCTTTGAGGTGGAACCGGGCTTCGATTCCGAGGGATTCATTCATTACCAGAACGGTCTGAACAACGAGACGCTGAATGAACTCATTAACAAGGTGAAGGACCTGAACCGAGAAATCTCTCTTGATAAGTCGTTGGGTAAGGGCTTTTGCATCGGCCACAGCTATTTCTGTGGCAGGGATGTATGCACCGAGGAATGGCTGCACTCCATCGTTGACTATGACATTCTTCCGATGCTCAGTGAATACTGGTTCGACGACGCCAATAAACTCCAGCGTTGGGAGAACATTCTGCAAGGTGTGTTTCAATGATTAAGGACAAAAGCATCTTCATAAAAAACATATACTATATGCTTTCATATGCCTTTACTACGCTGAATCAAGGCGGCTATGAGGATGTTGCTACTGAAGAGTTTGAGAACATGCACAACCTTTTTGCCGCAATTCTGGCGAAGGGCATCAGCAGACAGTTGAAACAGGGCCTGTATCGGGAGTACCTGAACAGGAAAGAGAATGTTGCTGTTGTTCGCGGCAAAATCGATATGCCGGGAACCATACAGAATCGCCTCGCCAGGAAACGGGTACTAACCTGCGAGTATGACGAGCTTTCTGAAAACAACCTTCTAAATCAGATACTCAAAACGACCGTTATGCTTCTTCTCCGACACACGCGAGTAGATCAAGAATACAAAAGTGATTTGAAGAAGGAAATGTTGTTCTTCTCGAATGTTGACACAATCGATCCAACCTCGATTCGCTGGTCAGCTATTCGGTTCCAGCGGAACAACAATACCTACCGTATGCTCATCAGCCTGTGCCAATTCATTTTGGAAGGAATGCTTCTGACGACTGACTCTGGAGAATACAAGTTGGCTTCCTTTATTGATGAACAGCGTATGAACCGCTTGTACGAGAAATTCATCCTCGAATACTATGTGAAGGAATGCCCGCAGGTAACAGCAACAGCCTCACAGATCCCTTGGGCCTTGGACGATGGTATTGGAACAATGCTGCCGGTGATGCAGAGCGACATCATGCTGACCAAGGATGATAAGGTCCTCATCATTGACGCCAAATACTATACGCATACGACGCAGACGCAGTACGACGTACACACACTGCACTCTGGCAATCTGTATCAAATTTTCACTTACGTCAAGAACAAGGATACAGAGTTTGGTGATAAGCCGCATACGGTTTCTGGTATGCTCCTTTATGCCGCAACGGATGAGGCGATCCAGCCGGACAACAGCTACCAGATGAGTGGAAACAAGATCAGCGTGAAGACGCTTGATTTGAACCGGGACTTCTCGGAGATTGCTTCACAGTTGAATGCGATAGTGGAGGAGCATTTTGCTTAACTTTTTAATTTTTCCCCACCTTTTAACTATTCCAAAATCACTACACCGCAAGGCTGTCACTCCTCCACATTACCGAGCGGCAGCAGGACAACAGAACACATAAAACAAGGGCTTCCAAAGTCAGCGCACGACCTCGGAAGCCCTTATTTCAAGCCTTTTTCGGCGGTTTTTGCCCCGGAGAGGGCTTTTTCTTTTGTATCAAAATCAGTAAGAACATAGAGCCATCGTACAATACTGAAGAGAGATAGGTTGAGACGATGAAAATGTCATGCACTCGGCGCTGCAGCTAGGTTGAAGCGATGGCGCAATCCCTCTGTTTGGTATATAATAAGGAAAAGATGTTATAGTTGACGTGTTCCCATTTACTGACAGGCTCGAAGCGAAGGAAAAATCCAGTTGATATGTTCTTATTCACCTATGTGGATATGTTTCCGCTAACAGACGAACTATCTGACATCAAAATGAACGTATCGAGCCATGTGGAGACGGTTGTCTTGTTGGGTAGGAAAAAATCCACTGAGGATATGGTATATGCGTATGTGGATTATGAACCAGAAGATGATGCGTATTTACATGGCATGAAAGGCAATGCAACGTATCGGGAAATTAAGGAATGGATAAAGGCAGAATATGGAATGTCCGTATCTTCTCTTTATGTAGCACAGATAAAAGAGAAATGTGGCTTTGAGAAGCGTCAGAATTACAATATAGGCGAAAATAAAGCTCATGTGCCGAATTGTCCGCCTGAGAAGGAAAAGGCGATTTTAAAGGCATTTAAACACTTTAGAATGATATAAGAGATAGTGGGTAGGAAAGGTTCGACAGGAATCAGGATACTGAGGAATGTCGAACTCTTTTTTTATGCTTAAAATAGATACAAAGTAGATATTTTTAGCTATAAAATTAGTGATTGGCTTCGATGTAAAATCAGAAATCCCGCATGGGCACTGGATAAACGCACGATTGAAAAATAATTAAAAAAATGGGTAGGAAAATATGACGAAATATGATATAATATAGAAAAATCAAGAAAAATATCAGAATAAACAGAAAACAAACAGGAGGTATAAAACTATGGCTGCCAATAAAACGATTGGAAATATTCCATTGGGTGAAAAAATGAATCTCTCTATTGCAGAAGCATCTGTTTATACAGGAATTGGACAGGTCACATTGAGAAAATGGTTAAGAGAACCAGATTGTCCATTTTTGATTTGGGTGGGTCCGAAGAAAATGCTGGTTCGCCGACAGGAGTTAGAGGATTATATTCATTCTAAGACTATGTTCTTTGACAAAGAAGAAAAGAAAAAGTAAAATACAAAGAAAAAACAGCTACGAATGGGCGTTCGTAACTGTTGGTTGATTTATGGCATTGTGGATAAATGCAATATTTTATAAGTTAATTATAGCAAAAAAATGTCCATAAATCAACCGATTTTCAAAATTTAATATGAGAATTATGAAAAGGAGTTGAAAGCTATGGGAAATGATAGAATCTCAATTATGCATAGAGTAACAATGGAAACATTGGAAGATATTAAATCAAATATGCAAAGTGTGACACCGGAAGAAGTAAGAAATCAGATTATGGAAAATGTCCGTGGTGCTGTGAAATTGGAAAATGTGAATCGTGAAAAAGGAGAAAAAATAAGGCTTGCAGAAACCTTATTACCACAACAAGTCGCATGGGTATTAAACACATTACATCCAATTTGCTTAATCGAAACAATTGATGGTCGTAATGACGATACAGGTAACATTCTGGGATTGTATCAGGAAGATGGACTGGACGAAGGTATTTATATTACTTCAGAGGATGTATTTATTAAAATAGCGAGAGAATATCATCCATTTATTTCAACAGGTGACTTGAATGAAATGTTTGCTTGTTTGAAGGATTGTGCTCCACGAAAGCAAAAATGCAAAGCAAAAAACTTGATTGCCGTAAACAATGGAATCTTTGATTTTGACACGAAGCAATTACGTCCATTTACACCGGACCTGGTGTTTCTGTCAAAGTCCAGAGTAAGTTATAAAGTAAATGTACAGAATCCAGTGATTCATAACAATGACGATGGAACAGACTGGGATGTAGAAAGTTGGATGGCAGATTTATCGGATGACCCAGAAGTTGTGCATCTGTTATGGCAAATCTTAGGGGCAATTATCCGACCGAATGTGGCATGGGATAAGACGGCTTGGCTGTATTCTGAATCTGGAAATAACGGAAAAGGAACCCTTTGTGAATTGATGAGAGAGTTATGTGGAAAGAAATCCTATGCAGCGATTCCACTTGCGGATTTCGGTAAGGATTTTTATCTTACACAACTCTTAAATGCCAGTGCTATTATCGTCGATGAAAATGACGTCGGAACGTATATTGATAAAGCTGCAAATTTAAAAGCAGTTGTTACGGGAGATGCTATTATGATTAACCGTAAATTCAAAGACCCGATTACTTATCAGTTCCGAGGATTTATGGTACAGTGCTTAAATGAAATGCCGAGAGTAAGAGATAAATCGGATTCTTTTTACAGAAGACAGATTTTCATTCCATTTACAAAATGTTTTACTGGAGTAGAACGAAAGTATATCAAACAGGATTACTTACATAGACAAGATGTATTGGAGTATGTGTTACATAAAGTATTACACATGGATTATTATGAATTGGATGTTCCAGCAAGTTGTCAACAGGCATTAAATGAATACAAGGAATTTAATGACCCGGTACGACAATTTGTTTCAGATATTTTTCCAGAATTACAATGGGATTTGGTTCCGTTTACATTCTTATATGATTTATACAAAGCATGGTACGTAAAGAATGTCGGAAGAAGTGACGTTGTTGGGAAACAGGTATTCATTAAAAATCTGATAGCTGTATTAGATGAAAATTCTGAATTTATCTGTGAGGATAAGTCAAAAAAATACAAACCGAGTACAAGAATGGACAAAGCAGAACCGCTGATTGCGGAATATAATTTACAGGATTGGATGAATCCCATGATGTCTGGTAGTCACGACATCGAGAAACGATGTCATCCTGTGTTACAAGCCAATTATAGAGGAATTATTAGAAACGATAATTAAAAGATGGAGACGGCACGATGTGCCGTCTCTAGTTAGGTGTCCAGCTACGCTGGACTTATAGGCTTTGCTTCGCAAAGCCGGACATAATACAGAAAAAGCTTAGAGGTAATGCTGTAAGAGCATTACTTTTTTTGTGGAAACGAAGGGCGGTACCATTTTTGAAAACAAAAATGGTACCCGCAATCCCTGATGTACACTAGGATTTCTTAAAAAGTACCATTTTTCCATATATATTCTCTATAATATTACGCGGGTGTACTATTATCAATACTTTGTGTAATGTATTGATTTAGGTAACAAATATATATATTATAGGAGAGAAATGCTGGAAAAACGGTACCGAAGCACTTTTCCTAGTGCTGGTGCGGTTTTTCTGGTACCGTTTTTGTTTTCAAAAATGGTACCGAGAAATTTCACAGGCACTCCTCATTTTGAGATTTATTTTGTATCACTGCTTATTACCTGATGCCCTGCCCTCTGGGCAGAGCATCGCCTATCTTCCCCTTCCTTACAACTTTCCCTTTTAGAACATTAAGATTAAGCGAAGCAGAACAACGCTATGTTCTGCTTGATTACCCTTATTCACAGGCAAATACAATGTCAATGGGTCCGAGGACGGCGTAGCCCTTGCCATTTACATTGTATGTGGTCTGTGATATTGGATTTTTCTTTCTTAATAGGTTGACAAATAGATATTATTATCTATAATATAGATAATAATA
>OGYF01001582.1_pt1 | contig 18880 bp, 13 predicted proteins | sample 1576451 | NCBI WGS metagenome assembly OGYF01 (sample SAMEA3541505, study PRJEB24748) | human gut metagenome | biome: human gut; feature: human-associated habitat; material: faeces | place: China | collected 2012
AGGACACATACTTGCTGGAATTGCGCAGCTGGTGGATGATACAGTTCTGGATCTCGGTCTGTGGGAAGGTGGCGTGAATGGCCGCATCAAAGCTCGTCAAATTGTCGGTGCAGGCAATGAAAATATCCGGCACCTCGAAATGCCGCACATTCGTTTCCATGATTTACGGCATACGGCAGCTACAAATATGCACCAGCTTACGGGCGACTTTTATACCGTAGGCGAGATATTGGGGCATACACTAAAAGGCATTGGTATGTCGCTTGGTATCTCAACCAACCTTGAAGCGGTAACGGCACAATACGTCAATGTACGGCTGGAACGAAAAAAAGCTGTCCTTGAAACCTACCACAAAGCCCTGCACCCGCAGAAGCCCACGCCGGATAATGGCAGCGAGCAAAAAAAATCCAAAAAGAAAAGCAGCGAAATAGAGCTGTAAAGGACGTATCTCTTTATAGCTCCACGCTGCTTTTTATATGCTTTTAGAAGTTCCGGGCACCATTCGGGCACCACGGCATACATTTTTTATGAATAAGATGTATAAGAAGTTTGCCGCAGGGCACCACAAATCAGGGCACCACGGGCACCATTCACCCGGATTTGCCTGTTTTCAGCAGGGCAAAATTACCCGCAAAAAGGCATAAGAAAACCCGCGTAAACCCTTGATTTACGCGGGATTGTTGTTGGCGGAGACGGTGGGATTCGAACCCACGTGCCCTTTCGGACAACTCGATTTCGAGTGTTTTACTCCCAGCACACTTTAGCGGTAAATCACCGTTTTTGATGCCTTATATAAGAAGTTAAAAATGATGAAAAGTACAGTAAATTCAAGGGATTATGGCTCGTAAGTCCTGCAACTGCAAGGAAAATTCGAACCCACAGTTAAGAAGCAAAAAATGGCTCAAAAAAAGCAAAAAAGAGAGAACTTGGAGAGAACGGAGAGAACTCAGGAGAGAACAAAACCCCTTTTCCCGCCTACTTTTCAGGCACTCTCAAAATACTATTGGAGAGAACTTTTACACCTTTCTTCTGCTGTTGACCAAAAAGCGCAAAGAGGTGTAAGTGATGATTACAGAAAAATATTGCAACGAGATTTTGCAGCAATACCCCGAATACATAACCAAAGACCAGATGTACCGTATCTGCCATATCAGCAAAAAGACCTGCTTGTTTTTATTGGAAAGCGGTCTTGTGCCGAACATAGATAGCGGCAAAAAAACACGCCGCTTCAAAATCAAAACGGTTGATGTTATTCAGTATTTGAAAGACAGAGATGATTACCCAGAGCTATTCAAAGCTCCAGACGGCTTTTACAAAGGAAAAGGCGGAGATAAAAAAGCTCCGTCCTTTGATGAAGTGTTCACACACGAGGATTTAATCCGTATGCGGCAGTATTATGAACGACTGCTAAAAAATAACCCAGATGTTATGTCGGTTGAGCAGGTAGCTCAGTTTACGGGCTACAATAAAAACTCGGTTAGTCGCTGGTGCGGTAAAAAAGAGCTGAAATGCTTTTATATCAAACAGCGTTATCAAATCCCAAAAGAGTATCTATTGGGTTTCCTTGTAAGCAGATATTTCATAGGAATTGCTGTGAAGTCTGTCAAGCACCAGAGGTTTAATGAGCAAATACGAAAATTGCGTACAGGCAGCGATGACACAATGGCGTAATTTCTTAAACATATCTATAATGAAAAACGAAACGGAGGTGTTCGTTATGAAAGATAAAACCTACCACGCATATCTGGATAGCCACGAGCGACAGTTGGTAATACATAGCCTTGTAGAGCTGAAAAACAGACTGATACAGGAAGGCAGATACACGGACTGCATTGATGAGCTGATTTTCAAGGTTATCAACGCTCCTGTTAGGAAAATGAAAATCAAACATATCTAAGGCATATCACACATAGCCGCTTATTCTTATTCAACTAAGAGTAAGCGGCTTTTTTGCGTTCTCTCACTCTTAGTAAACTACACCATCAATTGCTTTAAAGCTGTTCTATTTACTGCATTGACTTTACAATAAAAATTGAGTATAATGTATTAAACCGCACCATCGTTAATCAAAGTTGAGTATGATTTAGTGCAGAGGTGAGATTATGCTTGAACAGAAAGATATAAAAATTCTTAGAGAGATTTTTTCGGATTATGATTATATTATGACGACAGCTCAACTTAATGCTGAAAAGCTATATTATAGGGATATTCAGCGAATGCTGGATGAAGGACTGATTGAAAAGATTAAGCGAGGTTATTATCATTGGATTGAGGATTATGATAATAGTGAAATCGTAATTATCAATAGCCTGTTCCCTGATGCAGTTCTCTGTATGGAAACTGCTTTGTTCTATTATAAATACAGTGACAGAAACCCTGCTGAATGGAATATTACAATAGACAAGAACACTTCTCGTCAGCGTATAAAAATAGAGTATCCTTTTGTTAAGGCTTATCGAGTTGAGCCTGAACTGGTTACTTTGGGTGAAACCGAGGGTGAGATTGATTTTCACAAAGTCCGTATTTATGACCGTGACCGTACCATCTGTGATGTGCTGCGAAATATGAACAAGATGGATAAGGAAATTTTTAATAAAGCGATACAGGGCTATGTAAAAGACCCGAAAAAGAATATTCCTAACCTTATGGAATATTCGAAAGTTTTGCGCGTGCAGAAAAAAGTAAAAGAATGGATTGGAGTGTGGTTGTAATGGCGGATATAGCGGCTTCCGTTTTGGCAAAGCTTAGAAACAAAGCAAAGGCTTCTGGTATCAGTTATCAGCAGTGCTTACAACTTTTTATGCAGGAAGAATTTTTGCGGAAACTTTCGAAGTCTGGATACGATGACTTTCTGGTACTAAAAGGCGGCTTGTTTATCTACACTCTTACAAACTTTGAAAGCCGAGCCACGATTGATGTTGATTTTCTGCTCCGTGGATACTCAAATTCCATAGACGATGTTAAAGATTTGATATGCAAAATTATTGACATACCGACAGGTAACGACTATATCAAAATGACTGCTAAAGGCTTTGAGGAAATTTCTCCACAGAGAAAGTATCACGGTATCAGCACACAGATTATTGCTCAAATAAAAAATGTGCGTGTGCCGTTCAATGTTGATATAGGCGTGGGCGATATTATAGTCCCCCGTGCAGAAGAACGCACAATCAACACTCAACTTCCAGACTTTGAAGCACCTGTAATTAAAACTTATTCCCTTGAAAGCACCATTGCCGAGAAGTTTGATGCTATTTTGCAACGCTTTGAACTGACAGGCAGAATGAAAGATTTTTATGACATTTATTATCTTTCAAGGACATTCGATTTTGAGGGTGCAAAATTGCAGGCTGCAATCTTTGAAACTTTGCAGCATCGGGGTACTCCCTATGATAAAGACAGCTTTAAGCGTGTTGTTGCACTTGCCGAAGACGAGGATATGCAAAAACGGTGGAAATACTTTTTGAAGACCATACAAGGTGATACGCTTGAATTTTCATCTGTTATTATAGAAATTCAGACTTTTCTTGAGCCTATATTCAATGCAATTACGAATCAGAAAGAGTTTCAAAAAATATGGTACTCTAAAGAGAATAAATGGAGTGTGATTAGGGAAAATGAGTGATTTATTATATAGTACTGATTTAGGAAAGTATTATTTAGGAAAATGCGAAGATACGATTCGAGAATTGGATTTAAAGAATAAAGTCCAATTAATTCTTACTTCTCCACCATTTCCACTAAACAACAAAAAACAATATGGAAATTTGAACGGAGAAGAATATCTACAGTGGTTTACGGATTTGGCTGAATTGTTTTCTAGTGTATTAGCTCCAAATGGCTCTATTGTAATAGAGATGGGTAATGCATGGGAGAAAAATCGTCCTGTTCAGTCTTTACTTCATTTAAACAGCCTTCTTAGCTTTGTAAACAATGAAAAAGCAGGACTTAGGCTATGTCAAGAGTTCATATGTTATAATCCAGCACGATTACCGTCTCCTGCTCAATGGGTAACAATTAATAGAATAAGAGCAATTGATAGCTTTACACATGTATGGTGGATGTCTAATTCCGATTACCCTAAAGCGGACAATCACCGAGTGTTGCGACCATATAGTAAAAGTATGAAGAAATTACTCAAATCAGGCAAGTTTAATTCTGGCAAGCGTCCATCAGAACATGTGATTAGTGAAAAAGGGTTTCTAACAGATAATCATGGAAGCATATCGCACAATGTTTTAGAATTGGAGCAAATAGATGAGGATAAGGAGTTACGATTGCCTTATTCAATGTTTAGTATTTCAAATACAAAGTCGAATGATTTCTTTACAAAAACTTGTAAAGAACGAGGAATTGTACCTCATCCAGCACGAATGCCACTTGAATTAGCCAGTTTCTTTATTGAATTTTTAACCGATGAAGGCGATTTCGTATTAGACCCATTCGGAGGCAGTAATACGACAGGATTCTGCGCTGAGAAACAAAAACGCAAGTGGATAAGTATAGAAGCAAACATAGATTACGGTAAGCAATCCGCTATTCGTTTTGAAGAACCATCATTAAATTCTGGTATTAAAATGGAGGAAATATAATCATGAGTTTGACACAAGAATTAAAAAATTTGGCTATGGTAGATATTTTTTCTGAAGCAAAAAAAGCAGATTTATTTATTGGCAGACCCTATTATCTTGACTTTGATAAGGCATACTTATTGATAACAGATGCATGGAAAGAAAAAGTTGGAGGCATACCACAAGGTACATTCTTACTTGCCTTTTATGAAAATGAAAACGATGATGTCGATGAGTGTTTATTATTAAGAGCAATTAAACCTGCAAAATTGCCTACGGATAACGATGTAATTGCATCTATGGTGGAGTATTATAAAGATAACCTCAAAACATCAGGAAAAAAAAGCCAACTCGATGATTTTACAAAGTATACTTTTAGCTTTTCTGGACTGGAATGCAGAATTTTGGGGACTTTTTATCGTGACAAAGATAAGAAAATTCAGTTTGGTGCTGATGTGGAGAATTATTATAGTGCCCATAATTATGTTGCATATAAACCAGTTGGAGATATTCTGGAGATGATAGTTAATTTCAGGGATGGCAACACTTCTATCGGGTGTAGTACAGATTATAGAATAGGCAAAATTCGCTATAGTTCCAGTCGCCGTTTCCAAGATAAGCATCCAGATGTTCCCGTGTATGTCAGTCCGAGTGATTTTTTGGGTAAGCGAACAGCTTTATTTGGTATGACAAGAACAGGTAAATCTAATACAGTAAAAAAAGTAATTGAAGCAACCACAGAAATAAGTAATAAAGCAACTAATACTTGTATTGATGCTTCAGCCGTTTCATCTATTGATAATGTAAAACAGTTTAAAGATGATGGCACACCAAAGTATAAGGTTGGTCAAATTATTTTTGACATGAATGGTGAATATGCCAATGCTAATCTTCAGGATGAAGGAACAGCAATATTCGAAAAGTATTCTCAAATAACCACTCGATACAGCGTTCTTGATAAGCCAAATTTTAAGGTATTAAAAGTAAATTTCTACAATGAAATATCGGTAGGGTTTGAATTAATTTGTAGTTTACTTGCTGATGAAACTGGGGACTACATAAAGAGTTTTACTTCTATAGATTTAGAGGAACCAGTAGACAAATTTAGCTCTGCACATACCAGATGGGCACGCAAATCTGCTGTATATCAATGTTGCTTGAAAATGGCTGGTTTTACTGTGCCCAGTAATCATAAAGTAAAATTCACAGGAAATAAAGACATAAATAATCGTATAATTGACGGACGAATAATTGACCCTTCTACTGGAATTAGTCTAGATGATGCCATTGCATTTTGGACTTGGGTAGCAGAAAATCAAGATGACCAGTTTTTCACAAATTATCGCAGTAAAAACGGACATGATTGGATAGATGAAGATTTAAAAGCTCTACTTGTATTTCTGACAAGAAAGCGCAATTTGACTGGCTCAGCAAGTTTGACAGGATACAGAAAACTTGTGCCTCTGAAGGACTATCATACAGTTCAATCTGATTCACCATTTGAAGTTGATATTGTTGAGCAGCTTAGAAAAGGAAATATTGTCATAATTGATTTATCACAAGGTGACCCTGTTATTCAGCAAACTTTTGCTGATAAAATTTGTTTAAGTGTGTTTAGAAATTCTATGGACAATTTTGTAAACAATCGTCCTAATAACTTTATTCAATTTTATTTTGAAGAGGCTCATAATCTATTTCCTAAAAAAGACGATAAAGACTTAAGCGGTATTTATAATCGAATTGCAAAGGAAGGAGCAAAGTTAAATATAGGATTAATATATGCAACACAAGAAGTCAGTTCAATCTCCTCGAATATATTAAAAAACACACAAAATTGGTTTATTGCACATTTAAACAATGAAGATGAACTAAAAGAAATCAAGAAATTTTATGATTTTGCTGATTTCTGCGATAGTTTGATTCGCTATAGTTCTGGAAGTGACAAGGGCTTTATCAGGATGAAAACATATTCTAACGCCTTTATTGTTCCAGTACAAATTGATAGATTTACCGCACAGGGAGATAGATAATATGAGTTATGGAAACGATTATTCTAACAAGCCTTTTGAACGGGCAAGCAAAACATCACATACCAATATTATCAACGATGCAGCCGTTCAATCATTTTTGTCAAAATGTAAAATTCCCCCTTATTTCGAGGAAATTGATGATAAAGATGTTAAACTTCACATGCTTGAAAGGATTGATGAAAATCCAATAAAGAATATTATTACTATTGATGGTGGATATACAAATGTATATGTAAAGGAGGATTTTCCCTCATCAACCATTGCATTTTTTCAGTTTGGTGCATTGTTTTTCAAACATCAAGACCTGCTTGATTTAAAAGAAAAGCCATTTATAGACCCAGATGATTTTTCTAAGCTTCAAAATATTCAAAGAATAAAGCTTGTTGTACCAACAAAAGGAATTGCTCTTGATGGAGAGGATGATTTTATTTCATCCGTTAGAAGAACCATTTACGAATTTTTTCTTTCTCAACCAGAGAAAAATGGATTTATAGATGCTTTAAAATGGCTCATTTTTGAAGAGTATAGGTCTGCTGTTAATGATATTGTTTGGCATTTGGCAAGTTGTCCTCATTGCAATGTAGGCGTTGATATAAAAAAACAAGATGTTTTATCTGACTATACTATTACATGCCCTCATTGTGGTAAAAAGATATACCTTACAGATGTTTTGCGCCTTCATGAGGTTATCGACAATGAACTTGGTGCAGGAGGTATTCTTGGCTATTTGACTACTTCGGTAGAGCAGATAATAATCGTATATCTTATTAAGCAAATGCTTAATATAAGACCAAGTTTACTATCACAAACATTATTTGTAAAGGATGGACCCCTTGCTTTTTTCGGTCAAACAGCAAATCTTCATAAACCAATGCGAAAGCTAATAACTTTTTTAAACCAGCATCATTCAATTTATTTAGTTGGACTTGAAAAAAGTGGTTCTTTTGTGGAACATGCAGAACAGGTGTCTAAAAAAATGCTGCCCAAGCAAATGTTGTTGCTCGGTAATAGCTATATTTACAAATATATTATCCCGGGAAAAGAAGAAAATAATGAACCATATGCTAGTTCTTCATATTATGGGCATAAAGTCATCTTCAAATCCGAGCACAATAATGTTTATGTAGCAACTATACCGAATGTCCAAGCAAAGGTTGAGCCACAAATAGATGATTATATCAATATTAATGAAATTCTACACAATATAACGGCATTGAAATGTGATTTGTATTATAACTCACTTGTACCAGTCGTACTTGCAAATAAATTGGTCTCGCTTGCTGACCATCCAAGTTCAGATTTGTTAAAAGCATTTGCACAAAATAAAATAATTAAATAGCTTTTCACGCATATCTGGATAGCCACGAGCGACAGTTGGTAATACATAGCCTTGTAGAGCTGAAAAACAGACTGATACAGGAAGGCAGATACACGGACTGCATTGATGAGCTGATTTTCAAGGTTATCAACGCTCCTGTTAGGAAAATGAAAATCAAACATATCTAAGGCATATCACACATAGCCGCTTATTCTTATTCAACTAAGAGTAAGCGGCTTTTTTGCGTTCTCTCACTCTTTTACATAGCCGCCTTGACAAAGCGGCTAAATTTATGCGAAAGGAGGACGCACAAATGTCAAATTGCAAAGTGATTGCTCTGACCAATCAGAAAGGCGGTGTCGGTAAAACGACTACGGCGGTCAATCTGAGCGTAGGTCTGGTACAGCAAGGAAAGAAAGTCTTGCTCATTGATGCTGATGCACAGGCAAATCTCACAATGGCACTCGGCTACAACAGACCTGACGATATACCCATAACGCTCTCAACCGTAATGCAGAACATCATAGACGATAAATCTTTTGATGTTTCGCAAGGTATCATACACCACAGCGAGGGCGTTGACCTGCTTCCGTCCAACATTGAGTTATCAGGCTTTGAAGTAAGGCTTATCAATGCTATGAGCCGTGAGCGTGTTCTGAAAACCTATGTGAATGAGGTTAAGAAGAATTACGATTATGTGCTTATCGACTGTATGCCCTCTCTCGGTATGATAACGATAAATGCTCTTGCGGCGGCAGACAGCGTGATTATCCCAACGCAGCCGCACTACCTTTCAGCGAAAGGTTTGGATCTGTTGCTTCGCTCTGTGTCAATGGTAAAACGACAAATCAATCCCAATCTGCGGATAGACGGTATTTTAATGACTATGGTAATGCCCCGTACCAACATTTCTAAGGAAATCACGGCAACGGTAAAAAGTGCCTACGGTCAAAAAATCAAGGTGTTTGATACTGAGATACCGCATTCTATCCGTGCGGTGGAAGCTACCGCAGAGGGCAAGAGCATTTTTGCTTATGACAAAAGCGGTAAGGTTGCCGCAGCTTATGAGCAGTTCGGAAAGGAGGTGGCAGAGATTGGCGAGAAGCAGAGAAACCAAAATCGAACTGACCGCTTACGATGACCTTTTTCAGACAGATGAAAGCCGTGCGGAAGCAAAGCTGAGTAAAATCAGAGATATTCCCTTATCGCAGATTGACGAGTTTCCAGACCACCCGTTCAAGGTTTTAATGGACGAGGATATGCAGCAGCTTGTCGAGAGCATTAAGCGAAACGGCGTAATGACCCCTGCTACCGTTCGGCTTAAAGAGGACGGACGGTATGAGCTTGTAAGCGGACACAGAAGAAAAAAGGCTTGCGAGCTTGCGGGGCTTGAAACGCTGAAATGCGAGGTTAAAGAGCTGACCCGTGATGAAGCCATTATTGTAATGGTAGAAAGCAATTTACAGAGGTCAACGATTTTACCGTGTGAGAAAGCCTTTGCTTATAAAATGCGGCTTGAAGCGATGAACAGGCAGGGACAGCGTAGTGATTTAACTTCGTCGCCAATGGCGACGAAGTTGCAAAAGGGTCGCTCTGATGTTGAATTAGGAGAACTCGTCGGAGAAAGTAAAGACCAAATCCGCCGTTTTATCCGTCTGACTGAGCTTGTTCCCGAAATCCTGCAAATGGTAGATGAAAGGCAGATTGCTTTTCGTCCTGCCGTTGAAATCTCTTATCTGACCGAAGAACAGCAATACACCTTGCTTGAAGCTATGAGCTACAACGACGCTACCCCGTCGCTTGCACAGGCTATCAAAATGAAGAAGTTTATGCAGGAGGGTAAGCTGACAGGTGAGGTTATCCAGAGCATTATGGAGGAAGAAAAACCCAACCAAAGGGAAAAGCCTGCTTTCCGTGACGAGAGGATAACCAAACTTATTCCTAAATCTGTCCCCAAAGGACAGGAAGCGGATTTTGTTGTAAAAGCGTTGGAGTTTTACAACCGACACTTGCAGCGAAATAACGCTGTCTTTGGTACTTGCCTTGCCACAGGCGAAAAATCCAGATGGGAGCGGTACGATGTGTTAGGAGAAATCAAGCCCGAATGTATGCCTGATTGGGCAAAGGAAGCTCTTGCAAAAATCAAGGAGCAGCAGAAAGAGAAAAAACAAAAAAATCGGGAGGAACGCTGATATGGAGATACGAGCCTTAACCCCTGCCGAACAGAAATACACCTACGCTCAGAGTATGCAGCTTGAGGGACAGACAAGTAATATCGGACACTTGCGTGGAGATTTTGCATCTTCTGGATATGGCTTTTACACTACTTGGTTTGATACAAGACCGCAATGGAAAACGGACGAGTTTAAGAAAGAGCTTGACGAGGTTATCAATTCGCTTCGTGAGGACAAGGGACTTTTGCACAATCGCTATGATATGAGTGCGTTTGCAAAGCACTATCCCGAAAGCGCATTTGCAGGAAGCTATTGCACCGAGTACGGTTTCCGTGTGGATACAGAAAAACACGCCTTTCTGTTTCGGTGCAACCCGACTAAGGGCGATTACAATTTTTACTGCTATTGCTTTGTGAAAGAATGGCTTGATAAGCATATGGCTGATATAAAGACCAGAGATGCAGTCAAAGGAACAATTAAGACCATTGACAAGGCTGCGGTAGCTTCCGAGCGTATGAAGTCAGCTTACTCCAAGATAAAAAGCAAGGCTGAACAAGGCTATTACGCCGATGAAAACTCCGCCACCGAATATGCCGCCGATAAGGTTTCAGCAGCTTCGGAGCGTATCACGGACGAGGGCGTTCATCAGTTCAATAAGCAAGGTCAAAAAGGGGTAAAAACCACAAAGGATAATGTGGTTAAGGCAAAGGATACGCCAACTACATATCCAGAGTTCAAATCTCAGAAAATTTAGGAGAGAACTACCGATTTTCAGGAGAGAACTCACGGAAAAATCCCAAAGGTGCAGAAAAAAGAAAAAGCCTGCAAACGGCAAAAACCGCTTGCAGACTGAGTTTTCTGGCGGAGTGGGTGGGATTCGAACCCACGGTACCCGAAGGTACAACTGATTTCGAGTCAGTCCCGTTATGACCACTTCGATACCACTCCGTGTATTTATCTTCACATCAGCCCTCAAAAACACCTCGGAAAAAGGAGAGAACTGATGGAGAGAACTAAGGGATATTTACTTTTCAATGATAGCTGAAAAGCCCCGTAAAATCAAGGTTTTTCAGAGGTGAGCTTCCAAAAAGGTCATTCGTTTTCGAGTCGAGCTCGTTATGACCGCTTCGATACGTCTCCATTTAATAATTATTTAGTTTTTGGGGCAAATAACATGATTTCGAGTCAGCCCCGTTATGACCACTTCGATACCGCTCCCTGTGGTTTTTATAGGAGGGGCCGGCGAGGACGCATCCCCTCCAACCCAAGCCTGCGCCAATGATCCATAGCCCATGGGCAAGCATGGGTATTATACCCTATCGATTGCGAAAATGCAATCCTAGCCCTTGGATTACCCATCGCGTATGGCGTTTTAGGCACAGTGGGATTCGTATGCAGGCGTTCCCCGCATCATTGTAAGGCCCCTGGAGGAAATGGAGCACGTAGCGGTAAGGGCCTATTGTATGTTTGAAGGCTTTTCCGCCAATTATTGCAGCATAATCGTTGCCGAGCAAAAGCCATGGGGAAGCCTTCGGACCGCATAAAAAAAGCAGAGCAAGCGATCTAGCGCTTGCTCTAAAGCTGGTGCGGTCGATGGGACTTGAACCCATACGGTCTCCCATACGCCCCTCAAACGTACGCGTCTGCCTATTCCGCCACGACCGCGAACTGCACGAATTATTATACTTATGCCAGGTAGGAATGTCAAGTCCTTGCCGCTTGTTTTCCCGCTGTTTTTTGAAAAACCCCTCTGTTCATCCTGTCTGCGGGAGACTATAATAATATTATCGACGCAGCCATCATCCATTAGAAAGGCATGTTATTATGGCGTTTCCCATCGATCCTTCCGGTTCCGATTTACAGGCTTTCCTGCAAGAGAATTATGCAAAAAAGCTGCGGGTCTCTTCCAGAGCCTTGCGGGATTATTTAAACCAGGGCCACGTATTGGAAAATCTAGCGGCGTTGGATTGGTCTGGCGCAACGGACCCAGCCGCTCTATGTCAAGCCTGCGCCCCTGCCATGGGCCTTATCTGCGCCCAGGCGCCGGCAGAAGGCTGGCTTTCCCGGTGCTATGACTACCTGGCGGACGGCCTGTTCCCGGACCGGGACTTCATACGGCCCCGCCTGGGGGAGCGCAAGGCGCTGGAACTATTTTTATCCATTTTAGAATACTGTATAAAAGGGGAAGCGGGCCGCCTGCCCCATTCCCCGCTGCGGGACCCGTGCCCTGTGACCCAAGCGGAGTTGGCCGCCAGCCGGGTTCAAGAGGAATACCGCCGCTTTATGGAGCATACCGCCCAAAGCCGGTATTTGCTTTTGCTGCGCATTGCCCCCTGCGCCCTCCCCTATGACCCGGAAAAGCATATCCTGGGCGTGCATAATGTGGCCGTCGCCATGGGCCGCCAAGCTGTGCAATGCGGGTTGCCTGCCGATATTCCTCTGATCGCCGCCGCGTCCCTGGCCCACGATATCGGCAAATTCGGCTGCCGGGGCCCGGATGCGGCCCGAGTGCCCACCTTACATTATTATTATACCTGGGAGTGGCTCTCCAAGCTGGATATGCCCCAGATCGCCCATGTGGCTGCCAACCATTCCACCTGGGATCTGGAGTTTGAAAACCTGCCTTTAGAAAGCTTGCTGCTGATCTATGCGGATTTTCGGGTCCGTGGGCACCGTCTGGAAAATGGGACGGAACAGGTATCCATTTATACCCTCAAGCAAGCCCATGATATCATCTACACAAAATTATCCCACTTGACGGAAGAAAAGCGCCGACATTATGAAACCGTCTTTCAGAAGTTGTGGGATTTCCAGGAGTTTTTACAAAGCCAGGGCGTCAATCCCGATCCTGCCGGGACGCCTATCCCCGTGCAGGCCCCGGACCCGGCTCTGCTTACCCCCAGCCAAGCGGTAGACCGGCTACGCTCCATGGCCTTTTTCCACAATGTTCAGCTGCTTCATACCTTGAGCGGCCAGAATTCCATGGAGCAGCTGCTGGAGCAAGCCCGCAGTGAAAAAGATCCTTACCGGCTGCGCACCTACCTTAGGTTGCTGGAGGATTACAGCGTATATATGACCAGGGAGGGTAAGCTGGTAGCCTTAGGGTTCCTCTATGAACTGCTTATGCACCACGCAGGGGACGTGCGCCGGCATAGCGCTGCCATCATGGGGCAAATTTTAGCAGGCAGCGGCCCCCGCTATCGCAAGGAACTGCCATCCCGGGCGCCCAAGGGCGCCGCCGCCCCCTCGGTGACCCAATTGCTCCAAGAGGCGGCGGATCTTTGGGAAACCTATATCCTCCGCTGCCTCTATCCGGACGCTCGGATCTCCCCCAAGCACGCCCTTCGCATCGCCAATTCCCTTAAGGCCATTGCGTCCAGCCTGTTCGCTGCCTGCGAGCCCCAGGCGGCCCCCCATTTCCTTGCGCCGTTGCTCAGGCGGTTTTTTGCTTGGGATGGATTGCCCGCCCATCGGTTCGCCCTATTGGACGCCCTGGCCCTATGCCCACTTTCCCTATTGACCCCCAAGGAGGTTTCCAAGGTCTTTCAAGTGCTTTGCGCCTTGGTCCAGGAGCCTGGCCAAACATTGCCCCTGCTTTTAGCCAGCCTGCGTCTGGCCATAGGTATCCTGCAAGCAGGCTGCCCCGGCGGCAAACAAGGCGTTGCCGCCTTATTGCAAGCCCTGCCCCGGCAGGAGGAACCCGCCATCGCCTACCTGGTTGCCCAGTTGGAAGCAGGCCTAGGCCGGCTTCCCGGTCCTGCCGGCTTCGACGTATCCCAGCTCTACCTTGCCAACCTAAAAAAAGCAGTGCATTGGACGGTAAAGCTTACCTACGTGGATATGCTGGCCGGCTATGCCAAAGCCCATGGCGAGGAAGCCTTCCATATTGCCACCCATCTTTCCAACCTGCTTTCCGTCAGCGAGCATCTTCCGGTCCGGGAACGGGCTGGCCAGGCCCTGGTGGAATTGGCCCCCATGCTGCGGGCGGACCAGCGCAATGAGATCGTCATCGACCTGATCCGGGAATTGGAGAGCGGCCAGGACCCCATCGGCCAATACATCCCCCCGTTTTTGGGGAAGCTCATCTGCGGCCTGCCTCCCAAGGAGATGGCGGAATGCACCGACCTGCTGGAGGCCATGGTCCGTTCCTCCCAGATCCGGCCCGCCAGGTTTGCCCTTTCCACCCTGGGGGTCATGCTGGGGCAGGTATGCGACCAACCCTTGGAGGTTCGCATCCTGGGTCTGCTGCTCACAGGGGTGGCCCATTATGAAAATAGCATCCACCGTACCGCCCTGTATGTTTTATGTAAAGGGTTCCTTGGGCAAACCTCCATTCCGTTGGCGCGGCGGCAACAGGTTTTTCTGCGCTGCGGCAAGAAGCTCCTTACCCTGCTGTGTGAACCTAGGGCCGGCAAAACCACCTTCTTCAACCGGGCGGCCATGCTCAACCACCTATACCGCTTCATCACCCAGGCCCAGGTGGAACTGGGGCCTTGGCGCTTTCCCGCCCCCGGCCCGGCGGCCTTTTTCCCCGGTACCTTCGACCCGTTTTCCGCAGGCCACCGCCGGATCGTGGAAGAGATCTTAGCCCTGGGCTATACGGTCTACCTGGCGGTGGATGAATTTTCCTGGCGCAAGCGCACCCTGCCCAAGCTCCTACGCCGGCAGATCGCCATGCTGAGCACAGCGGATGCCCCAAACGTCTATTTGTTCCCGGATGACATCCCCATCAATATCGCCATGCCCCAGGACCTTGCCAAGCTCTCCAGCTTGTTCCCAGGGGAGGGCGTATCGCTGGTCATGGGCAGCGACGTGGTGCAAAACGCCTCCGCCTACCGGCATAACCAGCCGGGGGGCGCCCAGGAATACGACCATATCGTTTTTACACGAGCAGAAGGCCAGGAACCCGGGGCGGTAGAGCAGGCCATCCGCCGCCGCATCCAGGGCCAACTTCGGCTGCTGACTTTGCCGCCGGACTATGAAACCGTCAGCTCCACCCGCATCCGGGAATCCATCGATAAAAACATGGACATCTCCATGCTGGTGGACCCTGTGGTGCAGGATTTCATCTATGCCAAAGGCCTATATTTGCGCACCCCCCAGGATAAGCGGCTGCTCCAGCAGGATGCCCTGTATTTTTCCGAGTCCCGGCCCCAGCAAGGGGCTTACATCTGCCAGCTTCACAGGCGGGATGCCCAGGAGCCGCTGGGATGGGTCCAGGCCCAGTCCCTATCCGTTTCCCAGCTCTATACCGTCCTAAACAGCGCCCCAGAGGCTGAAGCCTTGCGTCAGCAGGTATCCGGCAAGGTGCTGCTCCTGGAAACCTGCCAGGCCCCCGGGCCGGAAGAGGCCCGGCTGCTGTGCAACCAATTGCTGGCCCGTTGCCTCTTGGACGACGTCACCTTCGCCATATACCGGGCGGATTCCCCCCAAGATCCCCTGGCCCAGCTGCTGCCTCAATTGGGGTTTGTGCCCCTGGGCCCTTGCCCCCAGCTGTACCTGGTGGATATGCGGGCGCCCATGATCCTGATCCAGGATGTGTTATGTAGGCTCAAAGCGCCCTTTTCCAGCGAACCTTCGGTGATAAAAGCCGTGAAGGAGCGGCGGCCCAGCCTACGGCTTGATCTTTGCGGTCTATTCCCCGGCCGCCTGCTCCTTTGCTTTGATACGGAGCTGCTCAACCAGGCTCTGATGGAAAAGGTCCAACGCTGGAACCCGGTGGCGCCCGGCCACAATGGGATGGGGGCCAATATGTGCGTGCCCTATGGGAAGGTGCTTTCCGGGGATATGGTTCCCCATACGGTCACCAAGGCCCTCCATGCGGAAAAGGTATTTGCCCCGGATCTACGCAGCTTTTCCATTTTGGAATCCCCGGGCTATTCCTCCCTGGCCAACCAGGCCCGCACCCTGAAATCCTTCCAACGGCCTGTGCTGCTGGTGGACGATCTTTTGCACAACGGCTACCGGTTGGAAAAGCTGGAGCCCATCTTCCGGGCGGAAGGGGTGCCCATCGCCCGGATCATCGTAGGGGTGCTGTCCGGCCGGGGCATGGACCTGACCAAGGCCCAGGGCTGGCCGGTGGATTGGGAATATTTTATCCCCAACCTCAGGTATTGGTTCAACGAAAGCCTGCTCTATCCCTTCATCGGGGGGGACGGCATGGGGGGCGCCCCGCCCCGGGGTTCGGTCATTCCCTCCGTCAACCTTATGCTGCCCTACGCCTACCCCCGCTTTTTGCGGGATGCGCCGGAGGAAGCGGTATTGCAACTTTGCCGCACCGCCCTTTGCAATGCCAAGGACATCCTGCAGGTGCTGGAGGCGCGGCATCTGGCCATCTTGACCAGCCCCTTGACCATCCGCCGGCTGGGGGATGTGTTCATCGCCTCCCGGCCGCCCCACCGGGGGGACGCCCTACGCTATGACCCCAATGCCCTGCCCTCCCAATGCCTACGGGAGGATGTGGCTGCATTGGACCGGTTGGCCCGGCCCCTGCCTACAAGCCCATAAGAAAAGGAGCATGTCTATGGATTACTATGCCTATGGAGGCGTCTGCCTGGCCCGGCCCCAAAATGAACCCCTGCCCCCAGGGGCGCTGCGGGTCAGCGAGCCCTTTGACCCGACGGTGTTCCTGTTTTATGACCTTTCCCCCCAAGCGGCGGGCCTGATCCATACCAACGGAAAGACCTTGCTCAATACCGCCTATGCCAATGCCTACAGGGTGCTGGACCGGATGCTGGCCCCGCCTCCCCGGTTCCGGCTGAACCTGGTGGGGCTGGGGGATGTGGGGGGCGCCTTGCTGACCGGGCTCAAATTATTGGGTCACGATGTGGAGCAGATCGGCATTTTCGACCCGGATGAAGCCCGGATGGCCCGGTATGAAATGGAGCTCAACCAGGTCCTGCCCATAGACGGCCGGCCCCTGCCCAAGATTACCTGCATCGGCCAGGACCAGCTATTTGCCTGCGACGCCCTGCTCTTTACCGCCAGCAAGGGGGTGCCGCCCCTGGGCCAGGGCGGGGATGTGCGCATGGCCCAATACGCCGCCAACGCCGCCCTGTTGGCCGGCTATGCCCGGCAGGCCAGAGACCAGGGGTTTACCGGCCTGTTCTGCCAGATCTCAGACCCGGTGGACCATTTGGCCCGGAGCCTGTTTCTTGCCAGCAACCGGCAGGCGGGGGGCCCCTTTGACGGCTGCGGGCTTTTGCCGGAGCAGATCCAGGGCTATGGGCTGGGGGTCATGGCCGCCCGGGCGGCCTACTATGCGGAAAAGGAGGGCGTGGACTTTTCCCAGGGCCGGGCCTATGGGCCCCATGGGGCGGGGCTGGTCATTGCCAACGCCCCGGGGGAAGGCTATGACGACGTCCTTTCCCGCCGCCTGACAGCGCTGGCCCGGGATGGAAATTTGCAGGTGCGCGCCCTGGGGTATAAGCCCTATATCGCCCCCGGGCTTTCCTCCGCCTGCGTCGGCGTGCTGCAAACCCTGCGGGGGGCCTGGCACCTGGGCAGCGTGCCCATCAAGGGGATCTATTTCGGGTGCAAAAGCCGGTTTGGCCCCCTGGGGTTGGAACTGTTTGCGGAGGACCTGCATCCCCTGCTGCTGGAGCGGCTCAAAGCCTGCTATAAAGCCTTACAGGAGGAGACGCCCCTATGACGCCCCTCACCGTTGTATCCGCCGGGCAGGACTCCCGGCTGCAAGCCCTGCTGGAGCTTGCCCTCACCGGGCTCCCCTATGAGCCGGTGGAAATTGGCGCCGGGCCGCTGCCGGACCTCTCCCATAGGCGGGTGTTGTTTGCCATATCCAGCGGGAAGTACGGCTTGGACGAGGAGATTTGCAAGCTGCTCCTCCACCTGCGCAAAAACCCCGCCGCCATGGAGGGCAGCTATGGGGCCATGGTGATCGACGGGGAAGGGGAGCTTTATACCAAGCAATTGGCCCGGACCCTGGCCCTAAGCGCCAATGGGGCGGGCTGCTTTTTCCCCGGCCGGTCCCTGGTGGACGGGACCGGCTCCCTATCCACCCTGCGCATCCAGGCCCAGCGGGCCGGCATCACCCCCCAGGAAGCCTATCCCTTAGCCATCCGGCTGCTGGTAGACCGGCTGCTAGCCTTCTCCCCCCAGCGGGTTGCCCATCCCAACATCCTGCTGCTCCACGCCAGCCATGAAAGCACCTCCAATACCCTGGACCTGGCCCGGGCCCTGGCCCCCCATCTCACCCCCAGCTGCACCTTGCAGGAACTATCCCTGCGCAGCGGCCTGCTGATGGATTGCCGGGGGTGTTCCTACCATGTCTGCTCCCAATATGCCCTGCATAATCGCTGCTTTTACGGGGGCGCCATCCCAGACAAGGTTTTCCCAGCCATCCTCCAGGCGGACGCGCTGCTGCTGCTCTGCCCCAATTACAACGACGCCCTCAGCGCCCATATCACCGCCTTTATCAACCGGCTTACAGCCTTGCTCATCCACAACAACCTGGAAAACAAGTACCTATACGCCATCATCGTATCCGGCTACAGCGGCGGGGACCTGGTGGCCCAACAGGTATTGGGGGCCCTTTCCCTGAATAAATCCTTTATGCTGCCCCCCCGGTTCTGCATGTGGGAAACCGCCAACAGCCCCGGGGATGCCCTGCAAATCCCAGGCGTCCAGGACCGGGTCCGGGCCTTTGGGCAAAACATTGTATCCGCCATTCTGTCCCCCGGCCCGGAGGGGCCGGCCCAATAGGGGCGCCATACTGAACTGCACCCCATTTGTTAGACAGTATGGTATACTGAAAAACAAGAGGGGTGC
>OGYF01001597.1_pt1 | contig 18762 bp, 14 predicted proteins | sample 1576451 | NCBI WGS metagenome assembly OGYF01 (sample SAMEA3541505, study PRJEB24748) | human gut metagenome | biome: human gut; feature: human-associated habitat; material: faeces | place: China | collected 2012
CAACTACAAGGAAGGGACAACGACCATCACTTTTGATGACCTCAAAACCGCATTGGCCGATCAGAAAACAGGTTCGGATTTGGATTGCTCAACTGCACCATATTAAGGAATAATCTTTAGTACAAAAACAGCCTTCCAATTGGAGGGCTGTTTTTGTATCTATATCCGGAAAACCTGATATTATGGGCTTTCCGGACATTTTCTGTTACCCGGGGACTTGACGGAACAAACTACCAGCCACTTGCTTTTTCCTTCGGCAATCCCATAGTCCTATGGCGACCCATTTTTGTACACCCTTGTCCAGCCCGTTTGTGCCAAAAGTAAGGAAACTCTAAAAAGCATCCTTTCTCGGACAGTACTCTTTCCTTCAAAGAGGACAATTTAGCGGAAACCTTACAGCTCTCGCTTTCTTCATTTTATGCCCACTCCAAAAGCTAGCCGTAATCCCCGCAGATTACATTGTTCTCCCGCGTTGCCCGGATAATGATGCCGCACCAGGGGCAGATATATTTAATACTGCGGTGAATGGATTTCTTACTCCCGCCCTTTGGGGGATGCCCTCCACTGGCAAGCGGCTGGTGTAAATTTTATCCTCGCCCAAAGGTTTCCCTGATCCATGCCTCCGCCTCTGAGGCCAGCGTCGTTACCGTCCAGCCATGCTTGGACGTGCTTCTCGATATGCAGGCCATGGTGGCCTTAAAATTCTGGTTGGGGTAGTAACCGTTGTTGCTTACATCTTGGATGCCTTGCACCAGATTGTAGAGGCGCGCCATCTCATGCAAGAGCGTGGTGCCAGCCCGAAGATGGGCCGCTCAAGGTACTCAGCCCAAAGATTGAACTCTCGTTACTTCTCTCTGCCATCATTCCCTACACCAGTCATAAGCCCTGCGCCCTCTGTCTGTCGATACAGAGATGGCCGGGCGGCTCAGCTCGCCCCCGTAAAAATGCTTATGAAACAGGCTATCATTTTCTCAATTTTCTTTCCGATTTCAGATAATTTGTAGCAAGAGAACATTTGTCAAGGGGGATTTTTACCTTCTGCTACGGCTTTATAAAAGCAGATGAGTGCAACCCCTCTTGATTGCCATAGAGCGCCGTGGCGGGAAGCTGTCAAGAGTGCCGCAGGCAAAGCGGATCCGAACTCTTGACAGCTTCCCAGCTCGGTGCTACCAGCAGAGTACAAATCTGCTGGAGCGTCCCCCTGGTCGAGCGCACGGCTGCCGTCAGGCAGTACCACCGCCCGCAGGGTGGTGAGTAAGTGCGCTCTTGACCAAACACATAGAAATGAAGTGTTGTTAAGATTCCCGGCAAGTGTTATAATGACCGACATAAGAGAGCGACAAATTGGAATTTTTGAGGATGGATGTAGATATGCTTATTGACAAAACTTTTACCAGAAAAATGTATGAATACAACGATGTCTGTCGTTTAATGAGATCTTCATTTCCCCAGAATGAGCAGATACCGATGTGGTTGTTGAGAGTGTTGGCATTTCGCAAAAGTGTCAATTTGAGAGTCTTTTATGAGGATGAACAGTTCTGCGGAATCTTGTATACGGCTGAAGATGATAAATATATCTTTGTGCTCTATCTTGCGGTAAATGACAGGATTAGGTCAAAAGGCTATGGCACTAAGATACTTGACTGGCTGAAACAGAATACAGAAAAGATCATCGTTTTAAATGTTGAATCAATCGATCCTTCTGCCGAAAATGCTTTGCAGAGAGAAAAGAGAATTTCTTTTTATAGCAGGAACGGGATTTTTGATACCGGATACAGATTTATCGATGAAGGTGAAACCTATTCTGTGCTGGCATCTGATATTAATCACTTTGATTCGAAAGAGTACGAAATGCTCCTGAGCAGGTTCTCTTTTGGAACATATAAAAAACACATTACAAGATGATAAATTCCCGTTTGTCGAACTGATAATGAACGAAGGGGGCGTGGCCGCTTTTCAGCGGGCCACGCCCCCTTATTTCTCTTGTTGAGTGCCTACACCTCCTTCTCTCTGCCGGTCTTTCACTTTGCCACAAATGAGCCGCCAGCTATGTGTATTTGGGCGGTGGAATCACCCTTTACACAATACATCTCATGATTGCGTTCTGCTCAAAAAACATCCGTGAGAGCCTTCGTGGAGGAAAAAGATTTGCTAATATCTTTTACTTCCAAAAGCACATTTTTTTCAGAGTTCATTCTTTATGCCCCTCCAGTCGTTCACCACTTCTTGAAATAAAAACATAGCAAGAATACTATGGGAGTAAAATTAACTAACACAATGAAAAGAATTGCAGATCCGTTTTATATCTGCCTATATGCAGTGCACCTTCAGGATCCATGATGAGGGCCGTAGAACGACCAGCGATCACGGCAGAAATGAACCGGCATATCACGGGTGTCTCTTTACTCAAAATTAAAACAGTTCCTCTCATGAAGCGCATCTGTACTTGTGACGTACATTTTCAACCGTGCGTTCAAGATAATGATCTCCATGGCGGAAACAGATCACAAGATGTTCCTCCTGCTCTTCAAAATCCCCGTTATGATACTCAATTACCGAGATTTCGCTTTATTGGCGGGTCCAACCAGGCGCAGATACATTAGGAAACGATATATCTGCCTGCAGGTTTTGCAAAGGGCCCGGGAATAATCTCCGTCCCGCGGTGCGCGCCGAGATAGTCGGTATCAAAGACGATCTCGGACCCGTCCGGAGCTTCAAATCTCTGCTCCGGCTCGAACGCCTTGCCCAGCACATCCGAGGTGATGAGCGAGACGTCAAAGTCCTTGACGAGATCGTAGATGTTGGTCTCAAGGACCATGTGTCCATCTTCCTCTCGGAGTTCCACCTTCACTTCGTCGGCCGTGTTGATAAGGCGATCCTTTTCTTTTTTATAGCTCTGCGCGCCGCCAAGGTAGGCGTTTCCCTCCACCCAAACAGGCAGTGGGCGCCAATGATACGGCTCCAGGGCCATCATATCCGGGGTGTCATCGTCCAGGTGGAACCAGGAGATCCACTCGTCATGGGTGACATACCCGTCCAACACATGCGTGCCGACCTCTCTGTTCTCAGCCTCAGCGCCATCATTACTGCCGCTCACATCGGCAGCCGTGCTGGGGTGCTTCTGGACAAAGATATTGTTGTAGAAGCGGTCGTCGCCGTGAAGGATCGTCATAAAGCCCATCACTTCGGTGCGGTGGGGGATGTGGTAGGGCGTGAAGCGCTGGCGCAGCTTCCCCTCTACGATAGAATCGCAGAATTCACCCACCGCGGTGAAGGATCCGCAGATCAGGTTGTGGACCATGGCGACACCTTGCGTCGCCATGCGAAGCGACACCGCCGAGAGCAGCAGGTTGTGGTCGATCAGGGTGGGGCCATGGCTCACCTCCACAAAAAGGTCCTGGCTCTCCACGCCGCCGGGCAGAGTCTCGGCAAACGCCGGCTTCTGGTTGTTGTACAAAAGATTTTGCGTGATCCGGGTGCCCTGGGCCTCCCAGTCTGTCCAGATCCCCATCGTACAATCGTGGATGCGGTTGCGGCGGATGGTCACGTCGATGGCCGCGTGCAGCTTGATGCCCGCGATCTCAGCCCCGCCGAGCTCCATCATATTGTTGATGTGGTGTATGTGGTTGTCTTCGATGGTGGAAAAGGCGCAGCCCATCCTCCCGATGATCCCGCCCTGCTCACAGTGATGGATCTCGTTGCGGCGGATGATGTGGCCCCCCACTTTTTCTTTGACCCATCCGTGGTACTGCCCGCGGCATACGGCATCTCGCTCCATCTGGGTCGGGCTCTTGACATGCTTGCGGGTAAAGTAGTGGTCGTTGTCCGGGTCCAGGTACTTCCCGAGGCCGATGCCGGAGCATTTGCTGTTGGAGATGTCGCAGTCCTCGATGATCCAGCCTTTCGACCAGTGAGGCCCTATCATGCAGCTCTGATACGCCGCGGGGGGCGCCCACTTCGTCGCGGCCTTCGTGATGGTGAAGCCGCTCACCGTGATGTATCCGATCCCCGTCTCTTTCGGGACGAAGCACTGTTCCCGGACATTGATCTCCACCTTTTCCCTGTTCGGGTCCGCCCCCATGAAGTTGGCATAAAAGACCGTCCGGCCGTCTTTCTGCTCCGCGAACCATTTAAGCCGGGACGCCTGCGGATCCCAGGAATACTTATAGACCTCCGCCTTTACGACTTCTTCCACCGACGCCGCCTCATACAGCATCTTATCATTCAGATAAACGACCCCGGTATGCTTGGTGCGCCCGGCAAAATACCAGTCGCCGTATACATATGTCGTATAGGGGTTGTAATTACCGAACACAGAGTTGTCCACGCTCACTGACCAAACCGTCCCCTTGTACACGGTCCAGCCCTTGAGCTCCTCCGCGCCGGTGATGACCGCGCCGTGCAGCTGCGTGCTCTTGTACGTGATGGGGGCGTCTTCGGTCCCCCCGTGGACCGGGCTGACATGCTCCCGGTAAACGCCGGGGGCGACGAGCACCTCGTCGCCGGGCAGGGCCACTTCCGCGGCCTCTTGAATCCGGCGGAACGGTCTGGCCTGGGTGCCGTCCCCGTCCAGGAGCGCGTTCGCATCCACAAAGTATCTCACTCAAGTCCCTCCTTATCCATGATATGGACTGGCCTGATCTGGCCGTCCAGTTCTTTGCCTGTGATCTGCTCTATCAGCTCCAGGGGTTCTCCGTCGGATAGCGCTGTCCCTTAGGCTGGTTGTAGGAGATGTCGGAGATGCCGAGATATTTCAGCACCTCGAACAGCGCCTTGCCGCAGTGGGCGAATGCCACCGCGCCGTGGTGGGGATAGCGCTTCTGGATGAGCACATGGCGGTAGAAACGCCCCATCTCAGAGATCGCAAAGATGCCGATCCCGCCAAAAGAGCGGGTGGCGACCGGGAGGACCTCCCCCTCGGCGATGTAGGCGCGCAGAGCCCCCTCGCTGTCACACTGCAGGCGGTAGAGGGTGATGTCCGATGCGGCGATGTCTCCCTCCAGCGTGCCGCGGGTAAAATCGGGGTTGCTGTCCGCGGGCTCCAGCAGGCGGTGCTGGATCAGCTGGTATTTGACCGCGCAGTCATCGCACATCTTGCAGAAGGGCGTGTTGCCGCAGTGGAAACCCATGAAGGTGTCTTTGATGTCATAGCCGAACTTGCCGGAGATGTCCTCCTCGTAGATATACTTGGGCACGGAGTTGTTGATGTCCAGCAGGGTGACGGCATCACCCGTGATGCAGGCGCCGATGTATTCAGACAGCGCGCCGTAGATGTCCACCTCGCAGGCCACAGGGATCCCCCGGGAGGCCAGGCGAGAGTTCACATAGCAGGGCTCGAAGCCGAACTGCTCCGGGAACGCGGGCCAGCACTTGTCCGCAAAGGCGACGAACCGCCGCGCCCCCCTGTGGGCCTCCGCCCAGTCCAGCAAGGTCAGCTCGAACTGGGCCATGCGCTCCAGCAGATCGGGATAGACCTTCTCGCCCATCTCTCTGCGCATATCGGCCATCACCTCGGGGATGCGCTCATCCCCGGCGTGCGCCTGGTAGGCCACCAGCAGATCCAGTTCGGAATTCTCCTCCACCTCCACGCCCAGCTCATACAGGCCCTTGATGGGGGCGTTGCAGGCGAAGAAGTCCTGGGGGCGGGGGCCGAAAGTGATGATCTTCAGATCTCTGACCCCGATGATGGCGCGGGCGATGGGGACGAAGTCCCGGATCATTTGCGCGCATTCCTCGGCCGTGCCCACGGGATATTCGGGGATATAGGCATCCAGATGCCGCATCCCCAAATTGTAGGAGCAGTTCAGCATACCGCAGTACGCGTCCCCCCGGCCGTCGATCATGTCGCCGTCGCCCTCGGCGGCAGCCACATACATCACTGGGCCCTGGAACTTCTGACACAGCAGGGTCTCAGGGGTCTCGGGGCCAAAATTGCCCAAAAACACCACCAGGGCGTTGACGCCGTGGGCGCGCACATCCTCCAGCGCCGCCAGCGCGTCTTTCTCGTTCTCCACCGTCACGGGGCACTCGTAGATGTCTTGTCCATAGGCCGCCACGATCTCGCTCCGCCGCCGGGCGGACAGCGAGACGGGGAAACAGTCCCGTGACACGGCGATCATGCCAAGTTTTACTTCAGGGATATTGTTCACGTTGTATTTCTCCTTTTCAGATCAGATCCGCAATGTCGATATTTTCTCCTGTCAGGCCGATGTAGGCACCATTGGCGGCCTCACTGGATTCAGGATGCGCCAAAAGCCATTTGTTGCGCGCCCAGAGGAACTCATCCTCCGGCGATTTGACGGCGATGGCCGGCCTGTCGCCGTTGGTCCCCCGGGGCAGCGCCACCATCACCCGAAAGCCCTTTTGCCCGTCGCAGTGGCAGGGTGCATAGTGCAGGGTGGTGGCGTAGATCTCCACCAGCACCCCGGCAGGCACGCGGAACGCCTTTACCTTCGCGGTATCCAGCATACCGCGCTCACACTCGTCGCGCCTTGCCAGCAGCAGGATGAAGTCCTCCGTCCCCAGATCGAACTCGCTGTCCCGGTGGTATTCCAGGCAGTTCAATTTTGTATTATAGCCATTGCACCATCCCAGCTGGACGGGCATCCCGCCATAGCAGTGCTCACTGATCTCCGCCATCGCGGGCAGCTCCTGCAGGGGGGCGTATTCCGGGACATAGTCCACGCCCCTCCCCTGGGGCGCGTCCTTCAGAACGCGCAAAAGCTCCGCCACGGCCCCGTCCAGGCCGGTGACGACCTGTCCGTAAGCGCGGAAGGCGGGGTCGAACACAGAATATAAGTCCATCCAGCGTCACTCCTTTGCCAGGTCTGCGAACAGCTGTTTGCAGGCCGGATATATCTCTCTGAATCTTTTGTACTTCCTCTCATACTTGGCCACCAGCGCCGGTTCAGGCTGGACGGTGTCCGCCACACGGGCCAGCTTTTCGCAGCACTCTTTCACAGACCCGTATGCTCCGCAGGCCACCATGGCCAGCATCGCGCCCCCCATGCCTGGCCCCTGCTCTGAGACGGGGATCTCCAGCCGGCAGTTGAGGACGTTCGCGATGATTCGCCTCCACAGGCGGCTCTTGGCGCCGCCGCCGCAGATCTTGGAGCTGTCCACCCCGATCCCCAGGGAGCGGGCGATCTCCACATTGTCCCGGATGGCGAAGGCCACCCCCTCCAACACCGCCTGGACCAGGTCGGCCCGGCTGGTGTCCATGGTCATACCGATCAATGTGCCCCGGGCGTTGGTGTCGTTGATGGGGCTACGCTCCCCCATCAGATAGGGCAGGAAAAACACATCGTTCTCCCCCAGGGCCTCCTCGCCGATGGCGGCCTGTTCAGCCGCGTAGTCATCGCTCCCCAGGATGTCCTCCATGAGCCACTTGTTGCAGGAGGCCGCAGAGAGGATACAACCCATAAGGTGGTAGCCTCCGTCGGCGTGCGCAAAGGCGTGGAGGGCATTGTGCCTGTCCACCTTGAACTTCTGGGACGAGATGAACAGCGTGCCGGACGTGCCCAGGGAGATGTTGCATCCGCCCTCTCCCACCACGCCGGTGCCCACAGCGGCGGCGGCGTTGTCCCCCGCCCCGGCGCAGACCACAGTATCCCGGGAGATCCCCAGCGCGTCCGCCATCTCCGGCTCGACCGTGCCGATGGGCGCAAAGCTCTCGAACAGCTTTGGCAGCTGTGTTTCCGCAACACCGCAGATCTCCAGCATCTCTCCGCTCCAGCACTTGTGCTCCACATCCAGGAGCAGCGTGCCGGAGGCGTCGGAATAGTCGGTGGCGTGGACCCCGGTGAGAATGTAGTTCACATAGTCCTTGGGGAGCATGATTTTCTCGATCTTATGATAATTTTCCGGCTCGTTCTCCCGCATCCACAAGAGCTTCGGCGCGGTGAAGCCGGCGAAGGCGATGTTGGCGGTCAGGGCGGAGAGTTTTTCCCTGCCCAGCCCGTCGTTCAACTGTTCCACCTGTTTTGCCGTGCGCCCATCGTTCCACAGGATGGCGGGACGGATCACCTCATCGTTTTCGTCCAGCACCACCAGCCCATGCATCTGGCCGGCGCAGCCGATCCCCGCCACGTTCCCGCCGTCGCATCCCCGCAGCAATTCGGGGATCCCCTCCAAGAGGGCCCTTCTCCAGTCCTCGGGGTCCTGCTCGCTCCAGCCCGGGTGGGGAGAGCTCAGAGGATAGTCCTTCGTGACTATATTGCAGATGTCCCCTTTTGCGTCCATCAGCAACAGCTTCATGGCAGAGGTGCCAAGATCAACACCAATATAATAGTTCAATGTCTATTTCTCCCTGTTACGATAAATTTGCCCCTGTTCCTGGCTGCCGTCCACAGGCCACGGTATCTCGTTGGCTGCGGACGATCAAACAGCCTGCGGCAGCGGTTGCATTTAGCCCTTTTGCTGGGTCTCTTTGCGGTCCATCAGGCCCTCCCGTCACGTTTCACCTGGAGAACGTTCTTTTATCGGTATGCTTTTCGATCTCATTCTAAAGGACTCTACTGTGCTTTTCCTTGACAAATTTTATATTCCATTAGACTATTTTGACCGCAAGGTTATTTTCTATGATTTTAAACAGTTTTCTTCCAAACTTTTTGTGCAATATTTATGGCCCACAAAAAACTGTCGTCTTTTGTGGGCCATAAAATCGCTTATTTCAGATATTTCTCTGCAAGCATACGGCTCTCCTGCGGGGAGTAGAAGCGCTCCTTGGAATGAAGGCTGTGGCGCACTGTGGCTGAGGTCAGATCGTTTCGGTCCAGGTAATGACGATACGCCTCCGGCGTCATACCGTACTGCCGCTGGAACTCCCTGGAAAAATAGCGGTAGTCCGAAAACCCCGATTCCATGCACACATCCAGCATTTTCTTTTCGCCGGATACGATCAGCTTGCAGGCGCAATGGAAGCGGACCGAGGTAACATACTCCTGAAAGCTCTGGTTCATGGTGCATTTGATAAACCTTGATAAATAACTTAAGGAACATCCTTCCCTTTCTGCAAAATCAGCCAGCCGGATCTTATGCATATAATTTTCATCTACATATTGAATCAACCGCTTTATGCGCGCATTCCGCTTCGAAATGATCTCGGTTTCTTCCTTGGTCCGCAGGTGAGTTGGCAAGCTCTTCAGCAAAAAATAAAGTAGCTCGAAGCTCTTTCCGATGCAGAACAGACTATAGTGGTCCTCTTTTGCAAGGTATGCCTTCATGATTTGCTTCAAGGACTCCCGAAGTCGTTCTGCTTCCGCTTCCTGCATACATCTGTGGGGCAACTTTTCATCCACATGGACCGGCAAAAGCTCCGGGAGGATATTCGGAGAGATCTGCAGACACAAAAATGTACAGCTTTCTCCCGCCTTATGTAATTCATGGGGTTCATTTGGGTTAAACAGGATCAGGTCGCCCGGTCGTACCAAATACCGCTCTGCACTGCTGGTGACCGCCAACCCGCCATCCAGGACCCAGATCAGTTCCCATTCCGGGTGGATATGGAGCGTACGATAATCTACAGTATTAAAAAAGATGCTCAGCCCCTCAACCTGCCTATGATATATAACCTCAAATTCATCCATCATACAACCTCCGGCCTATCCTTGATGACATATCTTTTCACACAGTATAACAGAGAATGATACGATTATACAGTTCTTTTCATCTTTTTCTATCTACATTTTAAGCAAGAGTCGAAGGTCAATGGTCGTGCTCGTCTGGCTGTAATAAAGCTGAGTTAATCATGCGCTGCCCCGTAAAGTCTTAATTGAATGCCAGCTATCAAGACGAGGCAGAATTCCCCAAAGGGCAATTAGGTTCTGAAAAAAATTACCGAAGGAATTGCTCAAACTTATAGAACATAAATAACGTTTCCCTCTCCCTCCTTCACTGAGCGGGAAACGTGCATCAGGATGCCTTTGAATTCTTAATTTTATTACAATATCTGGATACTGCAACGCAGTTTGGACATGCTCACTCCCATGGCAAAACACAGCTTGCGCCTGGCTACATAAAAAGCGGCCAGCAACAATGTAGCTGCTGACCGGGAAAATTTTTATATTTTTTGCTGTCCTTCTGGCGGGGTACACTTCAAGGATAAGCACCGTCTACTGTTACGGTTTAAAACCGTTCTTGACCTGCGGCTGTATCAGGCCACGGGTCCTCTTCTTGTCATCCAACGCCGCCTGCTGCTTGGCGCCCTGTTCGCCTGCCAATTCTTGCTGGCCACCGCCAAGATCGTACACAGAAACTTGAAGCAGCCCGCACCATTCCTCCTGTCTGCCAATGCCGGCCGGAGCCAGCATGACAGGGACGCGCCCTTCCATCTCAAGGGCGGACCTGCCCTCCATTCATTTATTTGAACAACGCAAGCAAATCATAAATCGTTTCCAGTTGGTATGTTCCTATGGCCTGCTTTGCCGCCGGGCCGACACTGGCCGCGTCCATGCCGCCCGCCTGTGCCGCCTGTATGCCTGCCTGTGCGTCCTCCACCACCAGGCAGTCCGCCGCAGGCAGCCCGAGCTTTTCCGCCGCCAGCAAAAAGACCTCGGGGTCCGGCTTGGACCGTTTGATCTGGGTCCCATCCGCCACTGCGTCGAACCAGCCGGACAGGCCCAGCCGTTCCAGGATCGCCACTGCGTTCTTGCTGGACGACCCGATCGCCAGCGCCAGCCCTCTGGCCCGCAGCGCCTGAAGGGTCTCCGGGACGCCAGGCAGGATGTCCTTCTCCGACAAGGTGCCCAGCAGCTCCCGGTAGCGGGCGTTCTTCTCTTCCGCCAGCCGCCGCTTCTGCTCCTGGGTCCACTCTCCCCTGCCGTGAGACAGGATGCGCTCCAGGCTCTCCATCCGGGACACGCCCCGCAGCTGGTCGTTCATCTCCCTGTCAAAGGGGATCTGACAGCGGTCAGCTATCTCTTTCCATGCCAAGTAGTGCAGCTCGTCTGTAGAGCAGATCACTCCGTCCAAGTCGAATATGACCCCTTTGTATCTCATACCCATATCGCCTTCCATCAGATGTCCTTTCCAAACATGCCGCAGAACGGATCCACCGGAGATGTGCCCTCAAAAGGCGCCTTCCCTGTGATACGGTCCACCACCGCTTTGACGGTGTAGGGCGAGGCATTGTACGCATTGACGATCGTGCGGATCATGGGCACATCCACGAAGCCGTACGGATTGCCCAGAGACACGAACAGCGTGGGCAGCTCGTTGACGAAGTACGGGCCGTCTTCCGCCACCGTGCCGTGCCACTGGATCCGGGCGCACGTCTGATAGCTGGCGTTGATGACATTGGAGAAATACATAATGATGTCGTGCTCTCTGCGGATCTGCTCCATGGGGATTACGGTCTCGGAGATGTCGCAGTGGTCGCTGTCGTAGCAGTCCACCTCGAACCCGGCCTGCGTGAGCGCCTCGATGACCCAGTCCTTGCAGCTGGCACCCCCGGTAAAGCCGGGCTTGTCGCCGACGATGAACAGCCAGACCCGCTTGTGTGTGTCCGGCGTCACCGGCAGGAGCCGCTGGGTGTCTTTGACCAGCGTGACCGCCTGATCCGCGCAGGTCTGCGCCAGCGCGCGGAAGGCTTCGCATCCCACCACATCGGCATACCCCTCAACAGAGAATGTCTCCTTTTTGTGCAGGCCAAGGGAGGCCTTCAGCCCCAGGATCCGGGTACACGCCTCGTCCAGCCGCTCCAGGGGCACGATACCGGCCTGCACTGCGTCCGTCAGATACCGGATATCCTCCTCCAGGTTCTTGCCGAACAGGATCATGTCCACGCCGGCGTTGATGGTCGCCGGGATCTGCTGCCTGCGCTCCATGGCGCAGCAGTAGCCGATCATATTGGCGGCATCCGTCAAAACGACCCCCTGGAAGCCCAGCTTGGTGCGCAGCAGGCCGTCGATCAGCTCCTTTGAGCAGGAGGCCGGCATCTGCTCGCTGTCCTTGAGCCCCGGGGAAAAATGCCTTGAGTAGGCGGGCTGCATGATATGGCCCGCCATCACGGTCTGCGCCCCTTGCTCGATCAGGGCGCGGTAGATCATCCCATAGGTGGCGTCCCACTCCTCGCAGGAGAGGTCGTTGACCGAGGTGACCAGGTGTTGGTCCCGCTCGTCGCACCCATCTCCCGGGAAATGCTTGATGGAGACCGCCACCCCATGCTTCGAGATGCCGTCCAGATAGGCCGAGCACATGCTCCGCACCACCTCCGGATCGCTGCCGTAGGTGCGGGTGTTGGTGATGGGGTTGCGCCAGTTGCGGTCGATGTCGCACACCGGCGCGAAGGCCAGGTTGAAGCCGACGCTGGCCGCCTCCGCCCCGCTGATGTCTCCCAGCAGTCTGGCGTTCTCCACGCGCCCGGTGGCGGCCACCTGGAGCTGGCTGCCGAAGGGGGTGCCCTCTACCAGGGCGCCGCTCCCCCCCGCCTCCAGGTTGGCCGCGATCAGCAGGGGGATCTTGGCCGCGGCCTGGATCTTGTCGTTCCGGCGTTTCAGCTTCTCCGCCTGGTTGGGCCGGTACATGATCCCGCCGATGTGCAGGTCCTCCACCATGGCCAGGGCGTCCTCATCCGAATCCGTCAGGCCGATGGCGAAAAACACCTGCCCGATCTTCTCCTCCAGCGTCATCCCGGCCAGCGTCTCATGGACCCAGCGCACGCCGTCCTCGTCCAGGTGATAGGGCCGCTCATATAAGTCCAACTTTCCCATCGCTCAACCCTCGTGCTTTGCCAGGCGCTTCGCACCCACCTGCTTGGAGCGGGTGTCCATGATGACCGCGATGATCAGCACCGCGCCCTTGATCATATTCTGGTAGTTGCTGCTCAGACCGACCATCACCAGCCCCTGGGACAGCACGCCGATGACCAGCACGCCAGTCACCACGCCGCTCGTCTTGCCGGTGCCGCCGCTGATGGACACGCCGCCCAGCACCGCCGCGCTGATCACGTCATTGCTCAAGGTGGCCCCGCTGTAGGGAGAGCCCGAGAAGGAACGGGACATCATGATGATGCCGGCGATGCCCGTCAACAGGCCGCACAGCGCGCTGGCGATCATCTTCACCTTGTTGACGTTGATGCCGGACAGCCGCGCGGCATCATTGCTCCCGCCGACCGCGAAGAAATACCGTCCCATATAAGTCTGGTTCAAGATGAACGCCACGATCGCCGCGATGACCGCGAAGATGATCACCGCCAGCGGGATGCCGAACACATACCCCTGGCCGAGGAATTTGATGCTGTCGGGCAGGCCGTACACCGTCGCGCCATTGGTGATGACCATGTTCAGGCCGTCCACCACCTGCATCATCGCGATCGACACGATCAGCATCGGGATGTTGAACTTCAGCGCGATCAGCCCGGTGAGCATACACACGACCACGCACAGGAGCACCGCGATGATGATCGCCAGCCACATCGGCAGCCCAGCCTGGTACAGCAGCGCGCAGGCAACGCCCGCGAAGGCGTACACCTTACCCACGGAGAAGTCCAGGTTGCCGGTCAGCATCAGGAAGGACACGCCCAGCGCCACAATGCCCGTGGTGGCCACCTGGCGGATGATCGTCAGGATGTTGTCCACCGTGAAGAACCGCTCAGACTCCAGCACCGCGAACAGGATGACGATGATCACCAACAGGATCTGGGCCACGAATTTTTTGGACAGGTCTGCCACCTTTTTTACGAAACCACTCATTTCTCATTCACCCCTTATCTCTCGCCGGACGCCAGGTCCAGCAGGTCGGTCTTGTCAAATCTGTCTGCGGAGCGCTCTCCGGCCAGCCTGCCCTCAGAGATCACCAGGATCCGGTCCGACATGCCGGTCAGCTCCTCAAAGTCCGAGGACACCATGATGATAGACTTCCCTGCGGCCACCAGGTCGTGCATGAGTTGGTAGATCTCATACTTCGCCCCCACGTCGATCCCCCGCGTCGGTTCGTCAAAGATCAGGATATCGCTGTCGGTGGCCAGCCACTTGGCCACGATCAGCTTCTGCTGATTGCCCCCCGACAGGAACTGGGCCTCCTGCTCCAGGCCGGGGGTCTTGACGTGCAGGCTCTCCACATAGGACTGGACCGCTTCCCGCTCCGCCCTCTTGTTGATGACGCCCCGCTTGCAGAATCGCTTGATGCAGGACAGGGAGATGTTGACCAGCACCGACTTGTCCAGCAGCAGGCCCCGGTTCTTCCGGTCCTCCGGGATCAGGCCGATGCCGTGCGCGATCGCCTGGTACGGCTCTTTCACATCCACCGCCTTGCCCTGGAGCTCTATCGCTCCGCCGCTCTTGTGGACGTCGCCGAAGATGACGCTCATCAGCTCGGTGCGCCCGGCCCCCACCAGGCCGGCAAACCCCAGGATCTCGCCCCGGTGCAGCTCGAAGGAGATGTGCTCCACCCCGTTCCCGGACAGGTCGTTGATCCGCAGAACCACTTCATCGGAGGCCACGCAAGTGTGGGGATAGGCCGTGTCGTTCAGCTCCCGCCCGATCATGGCCTTCACCAGCTCTTTCCGCGTGGTGCCCGCCGTGTCCATCTGGCAGACATAGCAGCCATCCCGCATCACCACGATCCGGTCCGTGATCTCAAAGACCTCTTCCATCCGGTGGCTGATGTAGATGATCGCCACGCCGGAGGCCTTGAGCTTGCGGATGATGTTGAAGAGGATGTCTACCTCTTTCACCGTCAGCGGCGCAGTAGGCTCGTCCAGGATCAGCACCCTGGTGTGGAGCAGCACCGCCTTAGCGATCTCCACGATCTGCATCATCGCCGGGGACAGCGTGAAGAGCATGGCGTTGGGGTCGATATCCGTGCCGAAGTCCTCGAATATCTTCCGGGCCTCTTCCACCATCTTCTTTTTGTTGACGATCACTCCGTTGCCGATCAGGTTGCCCATGAACATATTCTCCACGATCGGCAGATCCCGCACCAGCGTGAACTCCTGGTACACCGCGCCGATCCCCAGCTGTCGGGCCTGAGCGGGAGTGATGCGCTCATAAGGCGTCCCATCCACCACGATTCTGCCTGAAGTCGGCGCGTGCGCCCCGGTCAGACATTTGACCAGCGTGGATTTTCCCGCCCCGTTCTCTCCCATGAGGGCGAGCACCTCTCCCTCGTGGAGCTCAAGGGACACATCAGTCAATGCGTTGACCCCGGGAAACACCTTGCTGATATGTTCAAAGGCGATCACTGTTTTACTCATGTCTCCCACCTCTGTCCGATGCTTTTCGGTGAGACCCCCCGTCCGGAACTGAGACGGGGGGCCTCATAGCATGATATTTTTGATTCGGCCGCAGGCTTACTCTGCCTCGGTGACATATTCGGCCGCGTTGCTCCCATCGATTAGGGTGTATTCCGTGATAATGTCAGACTTGGTGCCGTCCGCCAGAAAATCCACGATGCTGTTGCCGCAGCCCCGTCCGATGGCGACGGTGTCCACATAGACCGTGGCGGTCATGCAGTTGGTGCCGGCGGCGATGGTGCGGATGGCTTCATCCGTGCCATCCAGGCCAATAATCATGATGTCGCCGGGGGCTGCCCCACGGGCCTCCAGCACCTGAGACACCGCCACACCCATTTCGTCAGACTGGGTGAAAATGATCTTTACATCGGGATTCGCCGCCAGGATTGCCTCCGCCACGTTCATGGACGCGTTGGTGTCGGACGCGTACTGGCTGTTCACGATGTTGACCCCCAGGCCGTTGACCAGCCGCTCTTCGAACGCCGCCTCCTGCGCGGCCTTGTACTGGCCGGCATTGGTGTCAGGGTTGTTTGCGTCGGCCAGCCAGATCGTCGCCATCTCAGGCGCTTCCAGGCCCTTTTCTGCGATAAAGCTCTCGATGGCCTCCGCCACCATGACGGACTCGGCCGGCTCGTCCTCTACTACCATGGCGTCATAGTAGCCCTCGGACCAGCCGATGAGGTAGATACCCTGATCCTGGGCCTGCTGGCACAGGTCGGCCAGGCCTGCGGCGTTCATGCAGTTGACTACGATGGCGTCGCAGCCAGCGTTGATCAGGTTCTCCATGCCGGCGATCTCCTGGTCCACAGAAACCTGGGAGTCCGAAACGATCACCTGCATCCCGTTGGCCTCGCACACCTCTGTCACGCCGGCGATCAGGTCGTTGCACCACTGAGACTGCGTCGAGACCACCAGCACGCCCACCTTGGCGCCGTCGATCTCACCGCTCTCCACCGCATCCGTGATGGCCTCAGAGGGGGACTCGGCCGGTGCCGACTCGTTTCCGGCATCAGAGCTGCAGCCCGCCATCGCACCCAGGCAGAGGGCCAGCGCCAGCAGGCCGGCCAGCATTTTCTTCATCTTCATCTTTTCCACTCCTTATTTATTTTCCCGGAGCCCTTCTCCGGCAGATCACATATTAATAGCCCACAGTATAGCGGCACTTGTGGTGCCGGCTCTGCTCCACCTCGTCGATCATGCATACCGCAAAATCTTCCATGGAGATCTGGCTGTTCTGTTGGATGCTGATCTCTTTGTTGTCCGGGTCGATCAGCACCGGATACTCCGTCCCCATCCGGTATTTCCCCGTCCGTCCGCCCATATTCTCCTCCATCCAGAGGGGGGCGGTCTGGCAGCACCAGTCGAAATCGTCGATGGTCCTCAGATATTCCAGCGCGATCTCGTGGCTGCCGATGATGGCGTCATTGGCCTTGTGGGTCTGCCGGTGTCCCGGCACCTTCTGGTCGTCCAGCAGATACACCCCCGGCCTGATCCAGCTGGAGACGCCACCGCAGACATAAATCATCCGCGGCACCCCTGCCTTTTTGCAGGCGTCGATCCCGCACTGCACTACGTGGGTGATTTTGTCCACCCCTTTCAACACCGGGATCACCGTGAAGATGTACGCGTCACAGCCACGGATCGCCTGGGCGATGCCTTCTACGTCCTCCATGTCCAGTTGGTGGAAGTCCACTGCGTCATCTACGTTCGGGCCTTTGACGTGGTCGATGCCCACCACCTCATGCCCGCGGTTCAACGCCTCCCGCATGATGCGGGTAGCTACCCGTCCGCTGATGCCCAAGATCCCGATCTTCATTCCGCCGCCTCCTTCGTTTGATACATCTGATGAGGGGTCTTCCACGCCACGCAAATGCGTGTCCGGCTGAAGCGCCTGCGCTCGATCTCATCGACCACCGCGAAGCCGAAGTCCTGCGTGGAGATGAAGCTGGTGTCCGCAAAGGGGTAGTGGTCCGGGTCGGGGGTGTCCAGCGCCGCCACCCGCTCGTCCAGGGTGCAAAGGCGGTCCACGGCGATGTCGTATTCCCGCAGCTGCTTGTCCGGCAGGCATTTGGCCGCCGGCGCGATCTCCAGCCAGTCCACTTCCTTTTCCTGCAGGTACATCTCATGGGTGTGGAGATGCTCTCCGAACCAGTCGCGGTAGAACGGCGTCAAGAAAGTGGTCTCGTTCAGCCGGAGCCCCGGCCGCACCTCGAACACACAGGCATCGGCCACCGCGATCAGCCGCCCGATCCGCTTTGCCCGGCAGCACTCCAGCACGTTCCGGCACCAGGCCGTGAACGTGTCGTGGACGAACGGGTCTGGGATCAGCGCGTTCACCAGCACATCCGTATTATCCGGCACTGTCTGCATCAATGCCTCCAGCGAAGCCGCGTCCGCCTTCAGCGAGGGCAGGTCGGGCGTCATGGTGTAACGGATATCCTCAGGGTTCCTGGATATCACCGTGACACTGTGCTCCCGATGGACCGCCTCCAAGGCGATCTCCGAACCGAGCCAGCCGGTCCCGCCAACGATCGTGATTTTCACCGATCATATCCCTCCATCCGTTTCGATCATAGTCTTATCATACAGATCTTTGCCCCCCGCGTAAATGACACAGATCTTAGAAAAAGTACCTTATCTTTGGATCATATCACAAAGATATGGAAAAGCAGTCCATTCAAATAGGCAAATTGCCCATTTGAATGGACTGCTTTCTGTGAAACTTATACAAATGCTGAGGACACGCCCAGCCCCGGCGCATATGGTCCATCCCAGGCCTGTATGGACCGCCTCTGGCTCGGTCTTTCCCGGGGACGGAAAAGGATTAGGACAGCCTGCACAGCTCATCCGCGCCCAGCTGGGTCAATTCGTGCGTATCGCTCTCAATCACGATATAGACGCGGTCGCGCCTTCTCGCACTGTCCCGGATCAAGGTGTGCAGCTCCTCTGTCTCCTTCGTGTCGAGCTGAGATGCCGCGTGGGCGAATATGACCACGTCCGGCATCGCAGCGAACGCCCGGGCCGTTTCCAGCCGTTTACGGCAGGACTCGTCCAGCGCGGCGCAGTCCTGCTCATCCCAGTGCTCCAGCAGCGGACCGAAAAACGCCGCAGACTGCAGCGTGCGCCGGGCAATGTGGTCCGAAACCCGCCTGTGGACCATACCGCTCCTGCTGTAGGCCCGGCAGGCGGAAAAGCTGACGTTTTCCGCGATGCTCCAGTTCTCCAAAACCGGGCTGGACCCAAAGTGCCCGCACACGATCTCGATCCGCTTTCCCCGTCTCCGCAGCGCCTGCAACGAATAGAGCTCTCCCTGGATCCGGATGCGGACGTTCCGCTCCAACCATTCCTCAGCCTCGTCCGCCCTTCTGGGGAACGTCCGGTTCGCGTCCAGTACCCCAATAACATCCCCCTTTGATACGGTAGCCAGCTGCATGCCCGTCCTGGCATCTACAATCGCGGCCTGGGTCTCCTCAGGGGCCTGCCGCCCCTGGGGAAAGGGGGCTTTTGACGGGGCGGGGCGCGGGCGGGAC
>OGYF01001624.1_pt1 | contig 18542 bp, 15 predicted proteins | sample 1576451 | NCBI WGS metagenome assembly OGYF01 (sample SAMEA3541505, study PRJEB24748) | human gut metagenome | biome: human gut; feature: human-associated habitat; material: faeces | place: China | collected 2012
GGGGATTTTTAAAAATCCCCCGGCCCCAATTAAAAATGCCCTGTCCCTTTTTGACAAATTATTCTCCAAGCCCGCCTTCAATCGCCTCTACCATCGCCCGCATCGCTTCTTCTTCATCCTCGCCATCGCAGATCAGAACGATTTCATCTCCCGACTTGATACATGCGCCAAGCACGCTTAAGACGCTTTTCGCGTTGGCGTTCATCATATCGTTGTATTCAAACATTACTTTACACTTATAATTACTGGCCGTATTACAGAAGATCCCGGCTGGCCGCAGATGCAGTCCCGTTGGATTTAGAATTTTGATCTTTCGTCTTACCATGGTCACTCCCCGTCCTATTCTTTTTCCTCTAATACTATTTGTATGCTGACCTCAGTCTCTAGTGCGCAGTCCTCCGGCAGTTCTACCGCCACCGGAACCGTATAGGATCCAGCTTCCATATAATCCGTCAGGTCGATGCTGACTTTTTTCTCCAGACTTAAAGAATCCAGCGACTCTCTTGGTCCTCGGATATGAACTTCCAGAGCCTCGGCCTGATCGTAATTCAGAACCAGATCCTCGGAAAGATTATTGACGATCACTGAACTTGGAGTCACATCAAATACTCTCGTCCCATCCTTTTCCACAGAAATGGTCACCGCTACAGATCCTGCGTTTTCATCCGCCAGGCTTACATTATCCGGGATAAAACCGGAAATATCTACGACCTGCTCCGTCCTCTTTGTCAAGCCTGACAGTTCCAGAGCGGAAGCCGGAATATTGATTTCTGATATATCATCCAAAGCATCTTTGCTTCCCGAAATCTGGATCTCTTCCGGTTCATATGTAATTCCAACAAATTCATAACCATCGGCCGCGCTGATCCTGGACGTATCAAAAACAATCGGCACGTTCTTTGTCTGATAGAGCTCCACACTCACGGATACGCCTTCGTCTCCCAGATTATTGGTAAGCAGAGACTGATCGATCTCGTCGCCTTCCTCGTCATAAAGTACCAGTTCTGAGGGGAGCACCGCATCCTGAGAAAGCCCGGATACACTGACGCTGGCTTCTACCCTGTCAATCTGATCCACCACAGATTTAGGACCGCGGATGGAAACGTTCTCTGGAACTGCCTGGATATCTCCCAGCACATATCCGTCTCTGACCGTTCCCGCTGTCTTCGGCACGATCGGGAAACTCTTCGTCTCCTCATCTTCCAGCCGCACCTGAAGATTCCTTGGCGAAGCTTCCGCATCTACATAATCATATCCTTCAATGCTGATACTGATCGGTATCTGCGTCTTTAACGTTAACTCCCGCATATCTGCGGTAGCCGTAATATTCTCCTGTCTGATCCGGTTTAAGACGGACCGCCTGGCCGTCACCGTCACATCCACCGTCTGTGTGTCGTCTACAATTTGAAACGTCTGCTGCTCTTCCGCCAGAACTTCCTGGTTGATCACAGTAACAGCCACATCCTGATAAGTCGCGCTGGTAACCGGGTCATCGATATTAACCACCAGCAGCCACAGCATCCCTGCCGCTAAAAAGGCTAATATCTTAAGACCAAGATTATTCATTAGTCTTGTCTTCATGTTTATGCCTTCCTTTCCACAAAGATGCCCATTTTTTCGTTTCTGATTTTCTATTCCTGATATATTCCAGCTTTTCCCGAAGCTGTTCTCTTGTCACATCCCGCTGAAGCTGTCCCCCCTGGGCAACAGACACCGCGCCTGTCTCTTCCGATACTACTACGATCAGCGCATCGCTGACTTCACTCATTCCCACAGCTGCCCGGTGCCTTGTTCCAAGTTCCTTGCTAAGCCCCATATTGTCAGAAAGCGGGAGATAACAGGTGGCAGAAACAATCCTGTCCCCGCGTATGATGATCGCCCCATCGTGCAGAGGCGTATTATGCTCGAAAATATTCATCAGAACCTGCATAGAAACCAGACAGTCCATATGGATTCCCGTGCTTTCGTATTCCGTCAGACGGATCGCCTGTTCCACAACGATCAGCGCTCCCGTTTTTACACGTCCCATATTATAGGCCGCATCAATGATATTTTCCACCGTCTCTTCGCTGAAACGAATATACTCCTTCCCCACTTCCAAAGGGACTACTGAACTTAAAAAACGTTTCTCTCCCAGTTTCTCCAAGCCTCTGCGCAGCTCCGGCTGGAACACTACGACCGCCGCGGTAGCGATCACTGTGACTGCGTTCCTGGCCAGATAAAGGATCGTATTCATCTGGAAGATCGCCGCAAACAAAATGAATACCGCGAGCACCAGAATACCTTTTAGCAGCATCCAAGCTTTCGTATTCTTGATCCATATGATCAACTGATAGATCAAAAAGGTGAGGATCAGGACTTCCAGAACGTCCGTCAGACGAATCTCCGGAAAATAAAAGCCAGAAACTCGCTCTAAAAACGCTGAAATCTGTCGTTCCATTCTGTCACTCCCCTTTCTTTGCTATCACTGCATATTATCATTTATTTCCCCATGTCCAGATCATCTTTCAAACTCTGGGTCAAAAGCATTTTGTCAACTTCCTCCATGTCATGCTTTTTCGCGGAAGGCCCTCTCCTCGGCGTATGCCGTTCCCCTCTCTCCTTCTGGGAAGTTCCATTCTTCCGGGTCCCTTTGCCCGCTCTGCGTCTGACTTCCTTTGGATCGATGATCTCGGTCTCCTGCCGCTCATTGATCCGTTTCACCGTCTTCTCAGGTGTTGCCACAGACAGTTTCGGAACCGCTTTCACATAATAGTAATATTCATCATCCTCATATTGGAGATTCTCACTTCTGGCATAATCTACTGAGAAGAAAAACAGCTCCAGGATCAGTCCGATCAATACCGCGGCGATATTTCCAACGATCAGAGAAATATAAGAAGTATGTACTCCCAAAGCAATATCTCCGATTACGATCAGGATCACATTGGCTACCGCTCCCGCCCCGATGGAAATCTTCCAGGCATGATCCATCGCCTGCCGGCGAAGCGTGTATACCAGCAAGAAACAGATGATAAACGCGACGATCACCACCCACATCTCTTTACTCTGAAAGACCTGTTTTACATACGCGGATACCTGCGCCATGATTCCATCCGCCCCTTGGCCCTCCAGTCCGGACGCCGCCGTTTTTACATAATCCATCATATAGTAGACAATGGTTCCGCAGGAGATCGCCACCAGACATACAGGTGTCGCCGCCAGTCCATAAGCGATGGGAATCACATACGGAATATTCAGCATAAACGCGATCGGAGTCAAAAGCACCACCATCGCCATCTTAGGCGTCAGACGGAAATAAAAGATATACATGATCAGAAAGACCATTGCCGTTACCGCCAGCACTCCCAGAGACACGACATACATATGTACCAAAATCAGCGCTGTCGCGGCCAGCACAGTTATGATCGGCGGGAAAAAGGTACAGATGACCGCCAGCGCCAGTGTTGCCGCCGGCGAAGCTGCCATCGAAAGAAAGCCCACATTGTCATTGATCAGATAAAAAGCTGTCAAAGCCACCACAAACTGAACCGCTTTATCAAAAATTCTGGAATGGGACGCGTAAAGCTCCTGAAGCCTCCCGCGGATTACAAATATATTATCCATCTATTTCTTCTCCTTTTCATACATCTTAAGCAGTCTTGTCAGATTGTGATTGTATTTCTTCACTCTCTGTCTCGCCTGTCTATGCTTTCGATTAAAAACATGGCTGGACACTACCGCGTAAACGATCACCAGGACGAAATATCCAACGATCGCCAAAAGCCCCATAATAATGATCAGACCGGTAGACATGCTGTTCATCAGAGAATCCAGTCCGGCCAAAACGATCAGCGCCCCCAGGCAGACATACCCTGCCGTCACCCAGAGAATGGAACATAAAATGTGGAGAGCCGCATAGTCCTTGCGATAATACTCGCTGATTTTAAAATCTTCCTTTCCCTGCGTCTCTTCGTAAAAGGCAAGCTTCGTCATCAATTTTATTTTCTGCTCGTCTAACATGACACACCTCAGAATCTAATTTTCGTAATTTAAACATCATTTTTAGTATAACAAATCTCAGTATCCTTGTCCAATACTTATAGTTAAAAAATAGACTTTTTCCGCTCCGCCGTCTTTTAGCGCTTTCGCCGCGCTGCTGACCGTATTCCCCGTGGTGTATATATCATCTATCAGGAGTACCGTGCTCCCTTTTTTCAAGCGTTTTTCCATCCGAAACGCCCCGGAAAGATTCTGCCGTCTCTCTTGGTGTCCCAGCTTCTTTTGCGCCGTTGTGCAGCGGCTCCTTATCAGCGCCTTACTCTCCACCAAAACTCCGGTAAGGCGGCTCAGTTCCAACGCCAGGATTTCCGCCTGATTATATCCTCTTTGCCGTTTCCTGCGAGGATGGAGCGGAATCGGAATAATGCAGTCCGGCCGCCACTGACGGATGACCGTCCCAAACCGGGCCGCCATCTCTTTTGCGTAATAATACCCAAATACTCTCTGGTTATGATACTTAAACCAATAGATCGATGTGCTGACAGGCTTCCTATGAAGCCACAGGCTCATGCCTCTGTCATAATAATGATGTGTATGCCCGCAGTCCGCGCAATATTCCTGCGTTTCGCTAAGAACTGGTTTCCCGCATTTCATACACCTTGGCTCTTCCACCAGGATTCGGTTGATCTTTTTCCTGCAGGAAGGGCAGATTCCTTCCCAAAAGGCCCTGCCGCAGAACGGACAGATCTCCGGCCAGAATAGTTTCTCAAAACACTCTTTTATCTGTTTCAATCAAATTCACGGATTCGCTCTGCCAGACTGGTATTCCGATCCTGCTCTTCCGTATTCTGGATCATTTCCCTGAATACCGTCTCACTCCCCACCAACGTCACACATTTTCTGGCCCTCGTCACCGCGGTGTACAGGAGATTGCGGTGATACAGCTGTCTCGGTCCCTGGAGCAGCGGGATCACTACCGCCGGATACTCGCTTCCCTGGGACTTATGTATGGTGATCGCATAGGCCAGCTCTAGCTCTTCTAAAAGGGCAAAAGGGTAAGTGACCAGACGCTGCTCGTCGTACTCCACCGTTATGGTCTCCTCGTAAGAATTGATCTTACGGACGATCCCCATATCCCCGTTAAAGATCCCAAGTCCTTTATCCACCGTCATTCCATACCGGGTCTTAACTTCCCATTCCAATTGGTAGTTATTCTTGATCTGCATGACCTTGTCCCCTTCCCGGAACAAACGGTCTCCATAAGTCCTCTCCTGCTTTCCTTCCTCTGGCGGATTCAAGTACTGCTGCAGGATCTGGTTCAGCCGCTCCACACCCAGCGCGCCTTTCCGCATCGGCGTTAACACCTGGATATCGTAAGGCCTAGCGTCTACATAAGGCGGCAGCTTCTTCTGGATCAACGTAATAAGGATACTGATGATCACATTAGGATCCTGCCGTTTCAAAAAGAAAAAGTCTCTGCTTTTATTATCCAGGGTCACTTCCTCTCCCCGGTTGATCTTATGGGCGTTGACTACAATATCGCTTTCTCCCGCCTGCCGGAAGATCTTCGTCAGCATCACCACCGGGAAACAATGGGAGTCGATCAAATCTTTGAGCACGCTTCCCGGCCCAACGCTGGGAAGCTGGTTCCTATCTCCCACCAGGATCAGTCTTGTTCCCGGGATCACCGCGGACAGAAGCGCATGCATAAGCGGCAGATCCACCATGGACATCTCGTCTATGATCAGCACGTCTGTTTCCAGCGGATTCTCTTCATTTTTCGCGAAGCCGCCGTTTCTTTCTTCCTCCGGATTCCCATTCACTTCTAAAAGCCGATGGATGGTCTGGGCTTCGTACCCCGTGGCCTCTGTCATCCGCTTCGCCGCTCTCCCCGTAGGAGCCGCCAGCAGGATTTCCATCCCCTCGCTTCGAAAGAAATGGATCATGGCGTTGATGGTGGTAGTCTTCCCAGTCCCCGGACCTCCCGTCAGGATCAAGATCCCCTGCCGCGCCGCTTCCGCCACAGCTTTCCTCTGCATCTCATCCAGGGAAAGGCCCGCATTCTCTTCGATCGCGTGGATCCTGCGCTCCAGCGCCGCTTCGTCCGTCTCACATCGCACGTTGAGATCGTGGAGCATTTTTGCCGTGTTCAGTTCCAGGTAATAGTAATGGGATGCGTAGACTCTTACTCCGTCTTCGCCTTCTTTCAGGACCACTTTTTTCTCCATGGCCAGATCCATCAGATATTTCTCGATATGCTCGATCTGAACGCCTAAAAGGTTCCCCGCCCTTGCCAGCAGAGCCTCCTGCCTCAGATAGACATGCCCTTCCCCAACACTCTGGAGAAGAGTGTAGAAAATACCGCTGCGGATGCGGTAGTCAGAATCCGTATGGATCCCAACTCTGGCCGCGATCTCATCAGCGGTCTTGAATCCCACGCCAGCCACCTGATCTGCTAACTGGTATGGATTTTCTTCTATAATGCGGTAAACACCTGTTCCACAATGCTGATAGATCTTTACCGCCAGCGCCGTTGTGATCCCATATTTCTGCAAAAAGATCATAGCCTGGCGCATATCCTTTTTCTCTTCCACCTGAATGGCGATCTCCCTGGCTTTCCTCTCGCTGATGCCTTTGATCTCCGCCAGACGTTCCGGCTCTTCCTCTATGATGCGGAACGTGTCTTCCCGGAATTTCTTCACGATCCTTCCGGCCAAAGCCGCGCCCACTCCTTTTACCGCTCCGGAGCCAAGATAACGCTCAATGGACATCAGATCCTCCGGCTCACAGATCCTGGAGCTTGTCACCTGTAATTGGGTGCCGTACATCTTATGGACCGTAAACTCGCCGGACAGTTCCAGCAGTTCTCCCTCTTCAATATAGTGGAACTTCCCCACACAGGTCAGATCTCCGTCCGAATTATTCAGGTTAAATATGGTATATCCGTTATCCTCATTGCGAAACACAATGTGTTCTACATATCCTTTGATCGTTTCCATTTATCTCATCAGTATTCTTTCCGTCCACTCATAAACTCTACAAATTGTCCCGTCCCGATCGCAACTACCTTCATGGGATCTTCTGCTGTCATGGTGTTGATGCCTGTCCGCTCCTCGATCAGTTCTTCCAGGCCCCGCAGCATAGATCCTCCTCCGGTCAGGACGATCCCCCGGTCCAAAATATCCGCGGACAATTCCGGCGGCGTACGCTCCAGCACTCCGATCACAGCTTCCACGATCTGACCTGTAGTCTCCCGCAGAGCTTCCTCGGTCTCCGAGGATGTGACCGTTACCGTCTTAGGAAGGCCGGTCACCAGATTCCTGCCCCGTACCTCCACCGCTTCTTCTTCCACCAGCGGATAAGTTGTCCCGATTTTGATTTTAATATCTTCCGCCGTACGCTCGCCGATCAGAAGATTATGCTTCTTCCTCATATAGCGGACAATCGCCTCGTCAAAATCATCTCCGGCAATCTTAATAGAAGTGTTTACTACTGTACCGCCAAGAGAAATGACCGCGATATCCGTTGTGCCGCCTCCAATATCAACGATCATGTTGCCGCAGGGTTTGGAAATGTCGATTCCCGCACCGATGGCTGCCGCCACTGGTTCTTCGATCAAGTTGACTTCCCGCGCGCCCGCCGCGTAGGTAGCCTCCTCCACCGCTTTTTTCTCCACCTCTGTAACGCCGCTTGGCACACAGATACTGATCCTTGGTTTCTTGAATGTCCGTTTTCCCATGGCCTTCTGGACAAAATATTTGATCATTTTCTCTGTTACTGTATAGTCCGAGATCACGCCCTGGCGCAGCGGCCGGATGGCGACGATATTCCCCGGCGTCCTTCCCAGCATAAGCCGGGCTTCTTCCCCGATCGCCTTAATGGCATTGGTGTCTCTGTCAAAAGCCACCACAGACGGTTCTTTTAAAATAACACCCTTGCCCTTGATATAGACAAGGATGCTGGCTGTTCCCAAATCAATTCCGATATCTACCGACATTCTTAATCCCCTTCCATCATTCTGTCTATCTTCATTATCATTTGTTTTGATTTTGCATGTACCATTATAATGAACTTTCCGTAAAATGGAAACCCCTTTTTTCCTTAAATCTTTGTGAAAGAAGACTCCTCCCTGTCGGAAAAACGCCCTATCTGTCGAGCATTGCGCGGATATATTTCCCCGTATAGGATTCCGGACAGTCAGCCACTTCCTCCGGCGTACCCTGAACGATGACTGTTCCTCCTCCATCGCCTCCTTCCGGTCCCATGTCGATGATATAATCAGCCGTCTTGATCACATCCAGGTTATGTTCGATAACGATCACTGTATTCCCATCCGCCGCCAGTCTATGCAGGATTTCCGTCAGTTTGTGGACGTCTGCGAAATGGAGGCCTGTCGTAGGTTCATCCAGGATGTAAATGGTCTTCCCAGTGCTGCGTTTGCTCAATTCCGCCGCCAGCTTGATCCGCTGGGCCTCCCCGCCGGAAAGCTGGGTGGAAGGCTGTCCCAGACGGATGTAAGACAGCCCCACATCATACAGCGTTTCCATTTTCCTGCGAATGCTGGGCACATGCTCAAAGAAGTGAAGGGCTTCCTCCACCGTCATATTCAGCACATCATAAATATTCTTTCCTTTGTATTTTACCTCCAAAGTCTCTCGGTTATACCGTTTTCCATGACAAACCTCGCAGGGTACATACACATCTGGAAGGAAATGCATTTCTATTTTTAAAATGCCGTCCCCGCTGCAGGCTTCGCAGCGTCCCCCCTTGACATTGAAGCTGAATCTTCCCTTTTTATAGCCTTTTGCTTTCGCGTCCGGCGTGGCCGCAAACAGATCCCGGATCAGATCAAACACGCCTGTATAAGTAGCCGGATTCGACCGGGGCGTCCGACCGATAGGGGACTGATCGATAGCGATCACTTTGTCCAGATTCTCAATTCCTTCAATATCTTTATGTTTTCCGGGAATCGTCCTTGCCCGGTTTAATTCTCGCGCCAGCCTCTTGTAAACGATCTCGTTAATGAGCGAACTTTTCCCTGACCCTGAAACTCCGGTGACGCAGGTCATAATGCCAAGCGGGATCTGAACCTCGATATTCTTCAGATTATTCTCCTTTGCTCCCAAAACCTTCAGCCATCCGGAAGGCTTTCCCCGATGATCCGGAACCGGAATCTTCGTCTTCCCGCTCAAATATGCGCCGGTAATAGAATTGGGATTCTTCATGATCTCTTCCGCGGTTCCTACCGCCACTACTTCTCCGCCATGTTCTCCCGCGCCGGGGCCAATATCTACAATATAATCCGCCTCTCGCATGGTGTCCTCGTCATGTTCCACCACAAGGACCGAATTCCCAAGATCCCGCAGATGCTTAAGTGTGCCTAAAAGTTTGTCGTTATCCCTCTGATGCAGGCCGATACTGGGCTCATCCAGAATATATGCCACGCCCACAAGGCCGGAGCCGATCTGGGTAGCCAGCCGGATCCGCTGAGCTTCCCCGCCGGACAAGGTTCCTGTCGCTCTTGCCAGAGTCAGATAATCCAGTCCCACATCGTTTAGGAAGCGGGTTCTTGCCTGGATTTCTTTTAGGATCTGTCCCCCGATCATCATCTGCTGTTTATTCAGCTTCAGATTCTGCAGGAATTTCTGCAGTTTTTCTATGGACAAGGCCGTCACTTCCGCAATGTTCTTCCCGCCTACGGTAACGGCCAGGGCTTCTGGTTTCAAACGCTGGCCGCCGCATTTATGGCAGGGCGTAATACGCATGAATTCTTCATACTCCGCCTTCATAGCCTCCGACCCGGTCTCCCGGTAGCGGCGTTCCACATTCTTGATCAGTCCCTCAAAGGCCACGTCATAGACGCCTTCTCCCCGCTGTCCGCGGTAACGGACCTTTATTTCTCTGCCTCCAGTTCCATGGATCAGGATATCCTGGATCTTCTTGGGATATTTCTGAAAAGGAGTCTCCAGGGAGAACCCATACTCCTGGCTCAGCGCATCCAGGATCGCGTAAGTAAAGCTCTTCTTATCCGTACAGGACTGCCACCCAAGTACGGTAATCGCCCCTTCCGCAATACTTAAGCTTTTATCCGGGATCATCAGATCCTCGTCAAACTCCATCTTATATCCCAGTCCGAAACACTCCGGGCAGGCTCCAAAAGGATTGTTAAAAGAGAAACTTCTCGGCTCGATCTCCGCAATGCTGATGCCGCAGTCCGGACAAGAAAAACTCTGACTGAAATTGATCAGTTCTCCGCCGATCACATCAACTGTCATTAGGCCTTCCGCCAGATGGAGCACATCCTCAATCGAATCTGTCAGACGTTTCTCAATGCCTGGCTTCACTACCAGCCGGTCCACAATGATCTCTATATTGTGCTTAATATTCTTATCTAACTGGATCTCTTCCGACAGTTCGTATAAATTCCCGTCAATACGTACCCGCACATATCCGCTTTTCTTGGCCCGGTCCAGAAGCTTGGCGTGGGTCCCTTTTCTTCCCCGCACCACCGGGGCCAGGAGCTGGATCTTGGTCCGTTCCGGCAGCTCCATGATCTGGTCTACCATCTGATCCACCGTCTGTTTCTTGATTTCTTTGCCGCAGTTTGGACAATGGGGAATCCCCACCCTCGCGTAAAGAAGACGGAAATAATCGTAGATCTCCGTCACTGTCCCCACCGTGGACCTGGGGTTCCGATTCGTGGATTTCTGATCGATGGAGATGGCCGGAGAAAGCCCCTCAATGCTCTCCACATCCGGTTTCTCCATCTGACCCAGAAACTGTCTCGCGTAAGAGGACAGGGATTCCATATATCTTCTCTGCCCTTCCGCGTATATGGTATCGAAAGCCAGGGAGGATTTTCCAGAACCAGACAGTCCTGTCAGGACTACCAGTTCGTTTCTGGGAATATCCAAATCTATTTTCTTCAGATTATGCTCATTGGCTCCCCGGATCTTAATATATTGTCTGCTGTCTTTTTCTTCCATAATTCTTCCCTTCTATTATTCTTTGATCAGCTTCTTTAACTCAACCATTTTGTCCCGAAGCTCGGCAGCCGCCTCGAAGTTCAGTTCCGCCGCGGCTTTCTTCATCTGCTTGGTGATATCCTTGATCAGCTTCTCCAATTCCTCTTCGCTCATGGATTCCGGATCCTTCTCCATCCGCAGTTCTTCTGCCGCGATCTTCTTGGAAATGCTGATGATATCCCGCACGCCTTTCTTAATGGTCTGAGGCGTGATGCCGTGTTCTTCGTTATAAGCCATCTGCACATTCCGCCGGCGCATGGTCTCATCAATAGCTTGGCGCATGGAGTCCGTGATGGTGTCCGCGTACATGATCACGTGCCCCTCGCTGTTTCTGGCCGCCCGCCCGATGGTCTGGATCAGAGATGTCTCTGAACGCAGGAACCCTTCCTTGTCCGCATCCAAAATAGCCACCAGAGTGATCTCCGGAATATCCAGCCCTTCCCGCAGAAGGTTGATCCCCACCAGCACATCGAACACATCCAGACGCATATCTCTTACGATCTCCGTCCGCTCCAGCGTATCAATATCCGAGTGCAGGTACCGGACTCGGATCCCCAATTCCCGCATATAGTCCGTCAGATCTTCCGCCATCCGCTTGGTCAGCGTCGTGATCAGTACTTTATTTTTCTTCTCTATTTCCTTTTTCACCTCTGCAACCAGATCGTCAATCTGACCTTCCACTGACCGCACTTCTACCATTGGATCCAGAAGTCCTGTAGGCCGTATTACCTGTTCCGCGCGCAGAAGTTCATGCTCCGCCTCATAAGGCCCCGGAGTTGCGGATACAAACATGATCTGATCGATTCGTTCCTCAAACTCTTCAAAATTCAGCGGCCGGTTATCCAGCGCCGATGGAAGGCGGAATCCATAATCCACCAGAGTCGTCTTCCTGGAACGGTCTCCGTGATACATCCCTCCGATCTGAGGAATCGTCTTATGGGACTCATCAATGATAATCAGGAAATCATCTTTGAAGAAGTCCATCAATGTATACGGAGGCTGTCCCGGAGCCAGTCCGGACAGATGTCTGGAATAGTTCTCGATCCCGGAGCAGAATCCCGTCTCTTTGAGCATCTCCACATCAAAATTGGTACGTTCTGAAATACGCTGGGCCTCCAAAAGCTTGTCCTCAGATTTAAAATATTTGACTCTTTCTTCCAGTTCCTCTTCTATAGCATCCGCCGCCCGCCGGATCTGCTCCGCCGGCACTACATAATGGGACGCCGGGAAGATCGCCGCATGTTCCAACTCTCCCTTGATCTCCCCGGTCAGCACGTCGATCTGTGTGATCCGGTCGATCTCATCTCCAAAAAATTCTACTCTTATCGCAGTCTCCGCTTCGTTAGCCGGAATAATTTCCAGCACGTCTCCCCTTACCCGGAAGGTTCCCCGCTTGAAATCCATCTCATTACGCTCATACTGGATATCGATCAGCTGGCGCAGAACCTCATCCCTGTCTTTCTCCATCCCAGGACGCAGGGAAACCATCATTTTCTCAAAGTTCTTCGGCTCGCCCAGTCCATAGATACAGGATACAGAGGCCACAATGATCACATCATTTCTCTCTGAAAGCGCCGCTGTGGCCGAGTGGCGCAGCTTATCGATCTCGTCATTAATGGCCGAGTCTTTTTCAATATATGTGTCAGTGGAAGGGACATATGCCTCCGGCTGGTAATAATCATAGTAGGAGACAAAATACTCCACTGCATTATGCGGAAAAAATGCTTTAAACTCACTGTAAAGCTGTGCTGCCAGCGTCTTATTATGCGCTAAGATCAACGTCGGCTTATTCAACTGTGCAATAACATTCGCCATAGTAAATGTCTTACCGGAACCAGTAACACCTAGCAAAGTCTCAAACTGATTCCCTTCTTTAAACCCTTCTACCAGTTGTTCGATTGCCTGCGGCTGATCGCCGGTCGGCGCAAACTCAGACACTAATTCAAAATGATCCATGAAGCATCTACCTCCCTCTTCATCGTAGTATGCTTCCGATTATATCAAATATACGAACAAATGTACATACCAAAATCCAAATATTTGTTCTGATTTAATGTCTTCTTCTCCATCTTCTCAACATATTTTTGCTCTGACTTTCGAAGTTTAGGAAATGCCGCCTGTATCTCTTCTATATATCATTCCTTACGCCCCCTTTGTAGTAAAACTACAAAAAGTATAATTGATACATGTCAACTTCCTTTGTTATTCTTGTAAACTTTTCTTTACAAAAAAAGGATTGTACCCCCAAAAAGTACAATCCCTTCTCTATTATACTCCTGCCAAAATATAGGAACATTATCTATCTGTATCACATATCACAGGATAACTCAACTTTTATTCACTTTTCTTTTTTCTTATTATAAGGATACCCCTTCTTTGTTCATTACTGTGTCATCTAACTTTACATCATCTAAATTAATTGTGATACTTCCTTTTTATCTTTATCGTAACTATCTGCCGCTTTAATCTGAGCCGGAATCAACAGACCGGCTGTTACTGCAATCGCAGATAAAAATGTTATAAGATATCTACAGCACTTCTTCCTCAAGTTTGATTTCATTCTTTTGCCTCCTTTAATGATGATTACTTTATGTTATATTCTTCTTCCGCCTGCGCTTCTTCACATTCCTTTGCCAAAAACAGCGAATCAGGAAGTAAATAATAAAAAATACTAATACACCCGTAGAAATCAAAAATACTTTCTGCTTCATCAGCCACTTCCATAAAGTATCCTTCTGAGAATTCGTATCCTCCTTTTCTTTATAAGGTACTCTCTTTGCATGAACTAATAAGCGATGGGTATTAATCCCATACGGCGTGCAGGTTACTAACGTTACCCTGTCCCTGCCTCTCGCAATCGCAAGATGTCCTGTTTCTTCCGGCTTCACTGTTTCTACATGAAACACTCTGTATGCTAACGTCTCTCCGAGGATATGAATATAAAATTCATCATCTCTTTCCAACTGATCTAAATTTGAAAAAAGTTCTGCACTCGGCAATCCCCGATGCCCTGTTAAAACCACTTTCTTCCATATTTAATACGCGATTATATGCACTGTCTGATTTCTTTGCCTCCTGCGAAAATGCATCCGAAAGCTGCGGATTCTCCTTGGCTAACATTATATTATACGCCTGTGCTTCTTCCAAATACTTCTTACGTCTTTCTTTATCTATCGTATGAACAGTATGATCGTAAGACTCAATGACTTTTCCCTCATGAATCTGATTATATAATGTCCCAAATACCGGATAATTCAAGTGAATCATTGATAACAGATATCATCGTCATAACAGACGTAAATATCATCTAAATAGTTTCATTGCTGATGATACTAAACAAAAGATTTTCAATATTATAAATGCTCACAGTTATGAAACCACATCTATAGAAATAAACAAAGACCATATATATTATCTATCAAGTTACAATACAATGGATAAAAGTTGTAACATTATTAAGATCATAAAAATTAATATTTTCCAATTTACTTCTGAAGATATGACTCCGCAATATTCTTTAATGTATCCATATTCTTCCTATACCATTGTTCATAACTGACTTTTTCCTCTGAAATAACTGTACCAAGCTCTACAAAAAACTTTGGAATGTCTGCAGCAAGCATAACACCCCACTCTTCTCCAAATCTTTCTTCCCCCTGTGCATCCTGTCCGTTAACATAAAGTGCAAATGCTGGCTCTGCTTTTCCATTCACGCTCTTTGATGCTCCACGAAAGCCCAGTTTTCCAATCTGGTGTGTTCCACAGGAAGATGGGCAGCCGGATATATGGATTCTTGGCAGTACACCATCCGCAAAATGATATGGCTCTACCGCTTCTACTATACTTGCAAGTAAGCCCTGGGAATCTCTTAATCCAATCTGGCAGACTGTACTTCCGATACAGGATACTGAGGTCTCAAAAAGATTCTTTGCACCGTCTGCTGTGATCTTATGTATTTTTTCTGCCTGCTGTGCGTTCAGATTAACGATATACAGGGTCTCATCGGGTGCGACACGAACTTCTGCCTTCGCTGCATTCTTGATTCCTTCGTAGATTTCCTCAAACTTCTGTGCCGGAACCATTCCACCGACCGGATGATAGGCAACCGCATAAAGACCTGCTTGTTTCTGTGCAATCACACGCACTGATGCGCTTTCTGTCTGCGGATAGGCTGCCACATTTTTTAACAAGCCTTCCTGTTCTTTTATATTTACTACGCTTTCTTCTGTATTGCTTTCTTGTTCTACTGACACTGAACTTCCTTTTATAAGTTTTATAAGAAGAGAATCTTTGAACTCGGCTTTTACTTCCATAAGCTTTTCCTGATAGGCTTTTTTATAGCCTTCTACCCCTAATGTTTCCTGCATATATCTTGTTCTTGACTTTGCCCGGCTTTCATAATTTCCATAAGTAGTAAAGGTACGGATCATCGCCTCTACATAGTAAAGAACTTCTTCCGGCTTCACATCTTCTGCTACTTTTACACCCATCTTGTAGTTATTTCCAAGCCCACCGGCACTGTATACATCAAAGCGACCGTTTTCCTTTGCCACAAAGCCAAGATCACGGAATGTCGCATGTGTTACATTTGCCGGAGAATTTGAAAATCCTACCTTTAACTTTCTCGGAAGCTTCACTGTTTTAATGATTCCCATCAGGTAGTCTCCGGCTCTTTCCGCATAAGGAAGTACATCAAAATACTCGCCCTGTTCTACACCGGATAGCGGGGATACCATTACATTTCTTGGGAAATCTCCACCACCACCACGAGTAACGATGCCAACTTCCATCGCCTGCTCCATAATGTCACAGACTGCCTTCATGCCAAGATCATGGAACTGCACAGTCTGGCAGGTCGTAAGATGCACTCTTCTGACATCATAAGCAGCGATCGCATCTACTAAAAACTTTAACTTCTCCTTTGTAATTCTTCCGCCCGGCATACGAAGACGAAGCATACTCGCCTCTCCTCCCCTTTGGGCGTAACTGCCAAATCCACCGGAAAACCCTTTATAATCCTTTACGCTGACTTCCTTCGCATAAAACTTCTCTGTCATTTCTCTAAAATCTTTTAAGTCTTCCTTAAATTCTGTCATTAAACTCTGATTCATTCCTCTTCTCACTTTCTATTTAAGTATTATTTTAAGTATTATCTTAAGTATTATCACTAATGGTGAAATTATAGCACGTTTCTGCATAAATTTCCAATGGCAGCCTAAAAACAGGGAAAACCTGCAAATCCATGGCAAATATGTTGCAAATATGCGCGAAATGATATCAAATCGCAGCGTTGTTAGCACTCTTTTTAATTGAGTGCTAATTTTCCCTTGACATTCCGGTTTTGTGGTATTAGTATAAGAATGGTATTGATAAAAATACAAAGACGATGTTCTATTTTTATAGAATATTTGTCTACTTTTATATAATGAATTTTAAGGAGATGTTTATTATGGCTAAACAGGGAAGTTTATCAATTAACAGTGAAAATATTTTTCCTATTATAAAGAAGTGGCTCTATTCCGACCACGATATTTTTATCCGCGAATTAGTGAGCAACGGATGCGATGCGGTTACGAAGCTTAAGAAGCTTGCTGTTATGGGTGAGTTTGAAGAGGCGGATGATGAGAAGTATAAGGTAGAGGTTCGTATTAACCCTACCGATAAGACACTCACTTTTATCGATAATGGTATCGGTATGACGGAAGAGGAAGTAGATGAATACATTAACCAGATTGCTTTTTCCGGTGCTGCCGCTTTTATGGAACAGTATAAAGATAAGGCGAGTGATGAGCAGATCATCGGTCACTTCGGTCTTGGTTTCTACTCTGCATTTATGGTTGCTGATAAGGTTACTATCGATACTCTTTCTTATAAAGAAGGGGCTGCACCAGTTCACTGGGAATGTGACGGCGGCACAGAATTTGATATGGAAGAGGGCGACAGGACAGAACGTGGTACTGTAATCACACTGTATCTCAATGATGACAGTTACGAATTCTGTAATGAGTTCCGTTGTCGTGAAATTCTTGATAAGTACTGCTCTTTCATGCCGGTTGAGATTTACTTTGTTAATGAGGAAGAAGAAGAGAAGAAGGCAGAAGAAGCTGCAAAGAAGTCCGCTGAAGAAAAGGTAATTGATGTAGAAGCAAAAGATGCGGATTCTAAAGATGCTGACTCCGAAGAAGACGGCGATTCTGAAGTAACTCTCGAGGAAGACGAGGAAGAGGATACTCCTAAGCCAATCAACCAGATTCATCCATTATGGACCAAGCATCCTAATGACTGTACCGATGAAGAATATAAAGAATTTTATCGTGATGTATTCCACGATTATAAAGAGCCTTTATTCTGGATTCATCTGAACATGGACTATCCATTTAACTTAAAAGGTATTCTTTATTTCCCTAAGATTAATACAAAGTATGATACAATCGAAGGAAAAATCAAGTTATATAACAATCAGGTATTTATCGCAGATAACATTAAGGAAGTAATCCCTGAATACCTCTTATTATTAAAAGGATGTATTGACTGTCCTGATCTTCCACTGAATGTATCAAGAAGTGCATTACAGAATGATGGATTTGTTAAGAAGATTTCTAATTATATTACAAAGAAAGTGGCAGAAAAGCTTTCCGGTATGTGTAAGACAGACCGCGAGAATTATGAGAAATACTGGGATGATATCAGCCCATTCATTAAGTTTGGCTGCATCCGCGATGAGAAATTCAATGACAAGATGAAAGATTACATCATCTTTAAGAATATGGAAGGCAAATACGTTACTCTTCCGGACTACCTTGAAGCCGGCAAAGAAAAATACGAGAATAACGTCTTCTATATCACAGACGAGGTTGCACAGTCTCAGTACATCAATATGTTTAAAGAGCAGGAAATGGATGCCATTTATCTGACTCACCAGATTGATACAACATTTATCACTCATTTAGAGCAGAGAAATCCGGAAGTAAAATTCCTCCGTATCGACTCTGAACTTACGGACAACTTCAAAGAAGCCATTGATGAGAATGAAGAAAAAGAACTTACTGAGAAGCTTTCTGAGAAGTTTAAAAAGGCAACTGGTGTAGAAAACCTGATCGTAAAAGTTGAAAAACTGAAAAATGCAGACACTCCTTCCATGATTACTGTTTCCGAGCAGACAAGACGTATGTCTGAAATGATGGAAATGTATGGAATGAGCAATAGTTCTACCGGACTTGGCGCTGAAGGCGAGACTCTTATTCTTAACATGAATAATGACCTTGTGCAGTATGTTTTAAATAATGACGAAAATGAAAATACTACTACGATCTGCCAGCAGCTTTATGACCTTGCCCGCCTGGCAAACCATCCATTAAAACCTGAGGAAATGACTGCATTCGTAGCACGTTCCAATAAAATCCTCACAATTTTAACAAAATAAATACTTTTTTATAGATTTCGTGTAGACGAAAAACAGAAAACCAGAAATTTATATAGAAAAGAAAATGTGATGTCGGAGCCAGTAAAAATGCCGGTCAGGCATTTTCTACGCCG
>OGYF01001635.1_pt1 | contig 18435 bp, 17 predicted proteins | sample 1576451 | NCBI WGS metagenome assembly OGYF01 (sample SAMEA3541505, study PRJEB24748) | human gut metagenome | biome: human gut; feature: human-associated habitat; material: faeces | place: China | collected 2012
CTCTGAGAGTACATTAAACGGAGATGGAGGGATTTGACCCCTCGCGCCGGTTATAGCCGACCTACCGCATTTCGAGTGCGGACCCTTCAGCCACTTGGGTACATCTCCAAAGCACAGCGACAATTATATCATATAGGAGACGAAAATGCAAACTCCTGTAATAGGAAAATGTGAAGATAATCGCGGCGTAGAAAATGCGTCACCGCATTTTTACTTGCTCCGACATCACATTTTCCTATTACAGGAGTTTGCATTTTCTGACTTCTATAAATTGATGGTGTGGGGGGATTCGATCAGGGAGTTTCTGCTATAGCTAACTCCTTCAACGGTCGTCTGTTTCCAAGCAGACTATCTCAGCTCCTTGAGGATTTCGAAGGCTTCCTTCATGGTATTTTTCACGAGGTGTGTTTTTTTCTCATATTGTTTACGGTAAAATTCTACATTTTCCCTGGAAGGTTCAAATACATTTTTCAGGTGAATATTCCCTGATAAAGCTTCGGTGATATTGTCTACATCTCCTACTGCATAGGCACCAAACATACAGTTTGTCATAACGGCACCGGCCGCATTCTCTAATGTGACTGTACGACTGTCTAACATATCTGCTTTCATCTGGTTCCACATATTATCACGACTTCCGCCTTCTGTGATCGTGATGCGGCTTAAGTCAATTCCCGCAGAACGATACAGATCTGTGATCTCCATGTAGTCATAACCGATTGCTTCTAAAACAGCATGCCATAAGGTCGCCTGATCTGTATCCATTGTCATGTTTAAGAAGCATCCTACTGCATCCGGAATATCATTGATTCCACCTGTCAGATATGGAAGGAAAAGTACACCATCTGAACCTGCCGGAACTTTTCTGGCATCTTCTTCTAATACTCGATAATAATTATCGTCTTCTGCCTTTTTACAGATATTATCCTTGAACCAGCGTAATGCAAGACCGCCGGTACGGATATAGCCCCAGTAAAAATACGTATCTGGAAGAGAACCGCTGTTAAATACAAGGCCGGCTCCTTTCTTGCTTAATTCCGGTATAATTCCCTTTGTAGATACACAGAACATCGAACAGGTTCCCGCAACATCAACGGCCTGTCCCGGCTTCATATTTCCACTTCCGATCATGGACTGCATAGTATCTCCTGCACCTCCACAAATAGGAATTCCTGCCGGAAGTCCTGTTTGCTGTGCAATTTCTTCTGTTAAATGTCCGATGATATCCCATGGTTTTACGATTCGTGGCATCATTTCTTCCGGAATACCGAGAAGATCAAGCTGTTCTTTCGACCAGCATTTCTCTTCTACTTTATATCCAAGTCCCCATCCAGACATTGTTCCCCAGTCAATAAACATATCTTTTGCAGAAAGACCTGCAAGATGTGCCAGTACATACGGTGCATCGTGAATAAACTTTGCACCGTTTTCTTTAAATCCTTCTATATTCTTTAAAAACCAGCGGGCAAACATGGCAGGGAACATACAGTTTGCTTCCGGATTACCTGTTTCTTTTCCAAAAATGTCTAAATCCCAGCTATTTACGAGATCTACATCATCCTTTGTACGTGAATCAAGATAATTAATATATGGTGTGATCGCATTACCATCTTTATCTACACCGCAGATACCACAGATAATACCATCTCCCATAATCGACTTAATCTTTGTCACATCCAGTCCTTTTTCCTTCATCAAAGAAGCACATTCCTTCATTCCTTTGATCGTAAGTGCCAGATACTCATCCACGTCCATACTTACCCAGCCTGGTTCCGGATAGGTTAATGTTGTCGGGGCAGACGATGATACGATACAGTTCATATTCTCATCGTATACTGCCACTTTTACGCTCTGTGTTCCTGCATCAAATCCAAGATAATAGTTCATTTTTGTTTCCTCCATTCTTCTGATAAAAGCGTTTTGGGAGACGGAAAAATTATTATAACAAAAAGCAAATTATCACTCACGCTAAACATTCCATTCTGCCCGGTAGAACAGAACCTTCTCGAAAACGAACTCGAAGGTTCTACGGTCAGAATTCCATAGCGTGACAGAGATAATTCTGCTTTTTATTATAATAATTTTTCCTGTCTTCTAAGAACTTTTGTGGGAAATAAAATGTCGCGATTTCAAGGTATTTTAATCTGACATGTAGTTCCCCAAAATACAATATCTCCAAATAAAGTTTGAATAGGGAAGTGAAAAGCTTATGCATGAAAGCATGTGTATAAAATAAAAAATCCCCGATAAACGTGTTATCGGGGAAGGTTACGCTTTTGTTGAAACGGTTTTGCATATCTGGCAATCTGATACTCACTGCTTATTAGCAGAAGCATAGAATCTGGCATTATAAAACCGCTTTCTTCTCATTCTTCTCTCATCCAGACTGTACTGTCGGCTTCGGATTCGCACCGAATCATGCCAATGGCTCGCGGGCTTATGCTCTGGTTATGTGAATCAGACAGGATTCCTGGAGCATGTTTTATCATGCTCTAAGTCTTCAGAACAAATACCGCCGGTAGGGAATTACACCCATCCCCGAAGATTCTGTATTTATTTACCCGTTTATTATAACGCATTATGAATATGGATTCAAGATAAAAATAATGGAAAAATTTTATATTTCTATTCAAGATATATCGTAGATGTGGGAGTCATCTTACATCCGATATATCCTACACATATTCAATATGTAAATAAAACATTTGATGTCAGAACTTTTCCTTTCTATACTTAAGCCATACGAAAGGAAAGCCAGGTGTTATTATGCAAACTGTTTTACCAAGAGAGGAAGAAGTTGAAGCTATTTTTTCCCAGATTCTTGCTTCTCCGGATTCCTGCAAAAAATTAATGGATGTTTTTTATGATGCAATGGACGATAATCATTTATTAGAATCGGATGATCCAAAACATTTTTCCAAAGTACTCTTTTATGCCTATCAAAACGGTGATGTCACTGCTCTTTTATTAAAACTTTGCGGGAAAAGTATGTTTGATCTTTTAAGAGACGCGTATCTGATTCCTAAAAAATTTCATGGAAAAGCCGGAATGAATCCTGTTCTTTTGACAAATCCTGACGGAGAACTTTTGCCTGCGGCAAAGAAAATCGTTTCCGGTAGAGAGTATAGTAAATTTAAAGAAATTTATAAGAATCATGAATGTGCGCCTCGTTCTAAACTTTATCTTGCCGATGGATATGATATCGTTCGTTCCTATGTTGACGGCAGCGAAATGAATATTACAGAGAAAAAAGAAAATAAACGGCGTGGTATTATGATTCTTTATGCACTTCCTGATACGAAAAAGTTAGGTTTAACCGAAGCACAGGCTTACGCTGTTGTATGGAATACCTTCCATAATATCCAAAAAGAAGCTCCCCATGCGATCGTTTATTACGGACAGGAAACCGGATTAAAGAAAGAGCAGACTTTTGATGAAATCGGTATTCTTCTTCCTATCCGTGAATTTGAAAAGAAAATGTTACACCATTTGAGTGAGGTAGATGGACTTGTTTTAACCTGTCGTGAAAAAATGATCAAAAAAGCCGGGGTAAAAAGTCTTGAACTGTAACGAAATCTATAAAGAATCTATAAAGAGCTGTAAAGGGAAGTGTTAAAATGAGTCAGTCAACAATACGAAAAAATCACATGGATGTTCTCTGGCATGAATATACTAACAATACTGGAGAAAATATTCCGGTTACACAGGCAAGTCTTACAGAAAAGGCTTCTATTATCGGCAGAGTAGGTATCATGCTCTTATCCTGTGGAACCGGTGCGTGGCGTGTACGAAGTTCTATGAATACGCTTGCGGAGGCGATGGGCGTCACCTGTACAGCGGACATCGGGCTAATGTCAATTGAGTATACCTGTTTTGATGGAAAAGAAGGTTTTACACAATCTCTTTGTTTAACAAATACCGGAGTCAATACTTCAAAGTTAAATCGTTTGGAACATTTTATCCGAAACTTTGAAACAGAAGGAAAGACTATGTCTGGAAATCAACTGCACGATTTTCTTGATAGTATCGAAGAAATTCATGGTCTTTATTCTCCGGTTGCTCTTGGTATTGCTGCTGCTATCGCCTGTGGCGGATTTACTTTTTTGCTTGGCGGCGGACTGATTGAAATGTTCTGCGCTTTTATTGGTGCCGGTCTTGGAAACTTTTTAAGATGCAAATTAACCAAACATCATTATACTTTATTTCTTGGCATTGTTTTATCCGTATCTTTCGCCTGTCTTTCCTATACTGGACTTTTAAAGCTTGGGGAAGTTTTTCTCCATCTTTCTGTTCGGCATGAAGCCGGATATATCTGTGCTATGTTATTTATCATTCCGGGATTTCCTTTTATCACCAGCGGTATTGATCTTGCAAAACTGGATATGCGTTCCGGTATTGAACGACTCGGTTATGCTCTGATCATTATTTTAGTTGCAACAATGTCTGCCTGGATCATGGCTTTGATTCTCCATCTCCAGCCGGTTGACTTTCTAAAAATCTCTTTACCATTATCTGGTTGGATCTTGTTCCGGCTTCTTGCAAGTTTTTGCGGCGTATTTGGTTTCTCCATTATGTTTAACAGTCCTGTTCCGCTGGCAGTAACCGCCGCATTGATCGGTGCTATTGCAAATACACTGCGTCTTGAACTTGTTGATCTGATAAACTTTCCTCCTGCTGCTGCCGCGTTTATCGGCGCTTTGACCGCAGGTCTTCTCGCCTCTTTGATAAAAAATAAAGCTGGCTATCCAAGAATCTCTGTCACAGTTCCTTCGATCGTTATTATGGTTCCAGGGCTTTATCTTTACAGAGGATTCTACAACCTTGGTATTATGTCCCTTGCTACTTCCTCAACCTGGTTTGCTTCTGCAATTTTAATCATTCTGGCTCTGCCGCTTGGATTGATCTTTGCCAGAATACTTACCGACAAAACCTTTCGATATTGTACCTGATCGGATCGCACTATATTTTTCTGCTTCTATTTCTGTTATTTCTTACATAGAGTATCGCCATCGCTGCCGCTGCAATCCCCCAGGATATCGGATAAGATAATGCTACTTTATCTGGGGAAGGGTTCTTTGCCATAAGCGCAAATAATGCAATAATCCGGAAACCGCAGAAACTGATCACCGTTACGATCATTGGCAGAAAAGCCTTTCCAAAGCCTCTTAAATTACTGCTGAAACATTCAAGAACGGTGTAAAAAAAGTAAAATGGAAAGGTTACTTTTACGATTTCTAATGTCTGCGCTGCTACTGCAGCATCTTTTGTAAATACATTTAAAATCACCGGCATCGCTATGATGAGCAGCATACAGGCAGCAAATGTAATAAGAGATCCTCCAAAAATACAAAGCCTGTTCCCTTTTTTGATTCTTTCCCAGTTGCCGGCTCCATAGTTTTGTCCAATAAAGGAAACGACCGCCTGTCCAAGTGCGACAATTGGCAAGTAGACAATCAACTCCACTCTGAAATAGACTGTAAACGATGCTACTGAAGTAACACCTAACGTATTAATCTGTGACTGTATGATAATATTGGACAAGGTGATAATAATTGACTGCACCCCAGCCGGCACACCTACTTTTAGTATATCCGTAAATTCTTTCAGGCTACAATCTGAAAAACGAATCCGCAGTGCATACGGTTCTTTTAATCGATATAAATGAATCATAACTCCGATAGCCGCAAATGTCTGAGAAAATAACGTTGCAAATGCTGTTCCTTCTACTCCCATATGGAAAACATATAGAAATATAAAATCCGCAAAGACATTGATAATCCCGCCAAAAAACTGATATAACATCGGTGTTCTGGAATCTCCAAGTGCTCTTAGTACACCGCTTAAAAGATTATAACTAACTACAGAGATCATACTGGCCATATAAATACGAAGGTAACGCACTGCTAACGGAAAAATACTCTCCGGCGTACCCATCCAGGTTAAAAATACCGGCGATAAGACCAGACCGATCACTGTTAATAATAAGCCTCCGATCATTCCTGTCCAAAAGATCGTCTGTATCAGTTTCTTTAATTGTTCAAAGCGTCTTGCTCCATAATGTCTTGCCGCAAAGACATTCGTCCCTACAGCCATTCCGTTAAAAAATCCAATCATACAGGTTACGATCAGTCCACTGGCTCCAATCGCTGCCGATGCTTTCGTCCCAAGAAGCTGTCCAACAAAAATAAGGTCTACTGTACTGTAAAGCTGCTGAATAAGACTCGAACCCAAAAGGGGAAGGGCAAATAAAAGTATGCCCTTCCAAACACTTCCTTCTGTTAATGTGTGTGTGTTCTTTTTCAAATCATGTCCTCCCACATCTCACGAGAATGAATTCCGGCATGATCGTCATAATGTTCTTTACGATGTTTATGAAGTTCATCATGTGTATGCTGATGCGTATTTCCCATATCGTCAATACAGATATCATAATGTCCATATGCAATTAATGGAGAATTCTCCGGAACAGAGTAAGAAATTGTCTGATACAGAATGATCGCATCTTCTTTTAAACGAAATTCTTCGATGACATTTCCAAAATAATCTTTTAGTTCTCCTAAAAGTTCACCGGCTTTCACAACCTGTCCTGCTTTCTTTTTCGGGAACCAGCAGCCAGCCTTTTCCGAATCAACATAATGTGCATGATTCATATGTTTTGGTACACGCATCTGCATTTCTGCTAATGTTGGTCTTGTCTTTAACATACCGATGCGACGAAGAATATTCTTTACATCTTTCTGTGAAGCTGCCACTTCCTCTTCTGACCACATACCATTACATCCACGCTCAATCAGTACCGATGGAATTCCTAACGTTCCAGCATAATTATATGCTCCGCCTTTTCCACTTTGTGACTTCACATAAAACGGCATATCTGCTGCCTGTGCCATTCTTTCTGCCTCCGCTACGGTCTCCTCCGGAGCGTTACCAACACAATAAATAAATGGTGTTAAATCCTCAAACCAATCTCCATTATGTACATCGATATAATAATCTATTTTTGAAAAAATCTCTTTTTCTATAAAATATGCCAGTTTATCCGTATACGTTCCATTCGCATCCCCCGGAAATACCCGGTTGAGATTCTTTCCGTCTTCTGCAGAAACACTGACCGTCCTTGCTTTAAATCCATTTACATTGACAATATGAAGCAAGATGAGAATTCCTTTAATGTCTTTAGGCTGAAGCTTTGCTGCCAGTCCTGTGACGCACTCAATTCCTACATATTCTGCATTGTGAATTCCTCCGTCTACTAAAACCGTATGTCCCTCTTCCTGTCCATAGATCAATGTTACGGGTAATTGATCCTCTGTAAAAGGCAGCTTTAAAAATCCACATACCTTTTCACCCTTTTCTACATAAAGATTGCCTAACTGAAATCCCATAAACTTCTACATACCTCCTTAACAATAATATACTCTCGGAATCTTTTGTGCTTGATTTCATGAGTACATAATGCTGTATCTCAAAATGATTTCCATCTATAAAGAGTCTTCCATATATTCAAACAAAGAAAAAGAGACCTATACTCACTATAAGTCTCTTCATCTATCGTATTCTAAATTTGAAATCATAAATCATCTAACTAAATTTGAAATAGATTTGAATCCCAATTCCATCGCAAATCATATAGTAGATTTATGTGCAAGATGTGCAGCTCTCTTAAAATTCCGTAAGATGAGTGACTAAACATATAAGCAGTTCTCCTGGCTTGGTTCTCCATCGGTACATCCTTCCCAAAATATAATATCTCAGTGGCTTATTGTACAGACTCCCCTTACAGTGACGGATTCGCTCCGGACTCTCACCGGATTCTCTTTTCATCCCTTCGGAACTTATATGCTGTGTATCTAATTCTCATCTATTGTAACATAGGCTTTTTCAGCTGACAACTGTATCTTAGAGTAAGAGTTAGTTATTACTTACTCTAATTAGTTCCATAAATTTATCATGAATTCTGTCATTTCCAGTCAATTCCGGATGAAACGAGAATGCCAACTGATTTTTGTAAGCAACTCCCACAATTTTTTCCTCTACTTGTGCAAGGATTTCCACATTTTTTTCGACAGATTCAATATAGGGAGCGCGGATAAATTCCATAGGAAATGTTCCGATTCCTTGAATCTCTCCCTCATAATAGAAGCTTCCAAGCTGCCTTCCGTATGCATTCCTCTTTACAGTAACCGGTAACGTAGCAAAGCAACGATTCTCATCGTTTGAAATATTCTGTGCCAGTAAAATAAGACCGGCACAGGTAGCCAAAACCGGAAGACCTTCTTCTATTTTTTTCTTTAAAGGTTCAAACATAGAAAGTTCTTTTAAAAGTCTGCTCTGTACGGTACTTTCTCCGCCCGGCAGAACAAGACCATCAAAATTCTGTTCTAAATCTTCTGCCTTTCTAAGCTCTACTGTCTCCACACCAAGTCTTTCTAATGCTTTTTCATGTTCTATAAAGGCCCCCTGGACCGCAAGTACCGCAACTTTCATTTTGTTTTCCTCTCTTTATTTTCCTCTCTCTGCCATTAATAACTGAATCTCGCTCTCGTTAATGCCGACCATTGCTTCTCCTAAATCAGCAGAAAGCTCCGCAAGCATTTTGGCATCTTTATAATTTGTCACTGCTTTTACAATCGCATCTGCTCTCTTCTTTGGATTACCGGATTTAAAAATACCAGAACCAACGAATACTCCCTCTGCACCAAGCTGCATCATCAATGCTGCATCTGCCGGAGTTGCAACTCCACCGGCTGCGAAGTTAACGACTGGGAGTCTTCCGGTATCGTGTACTTTTAACACTAATTCATAAGGAACTCTTAACTCTTTTGCTACTTCAAAAAGTTCATCCTGTCTCATAGAAGTAATGCGGGCAATCTCACGATTCATCATACGCATATGACGTACTGCCTGTACAACATCACCAGTTCCAGGTTCTCCTTTTGTACGGATCATAGAAGCGCCTTCATTGATTCTTCTGAGTGCTTCTCCTAAATCTTTTGCTCCACATACAAATGGCACTTTGAACTGTTTCTTATCAATATGATAAACATCATCTGCCGGAGAAAGAACTTCACTCTCATCAATATAATCAATCTCGATTGCTTCAAGAATCTGTGCCTCTGCAAAATGTCCAATACGGCACTTGGCCATAACCGGAATAGAAACTGCTTCCTGAATGCCACGGATCATCTTTGGATCACTCATTCTTGATACCCCGCCGGCTGCACGAATATCCGCTGGAATTCTCTCTAATGCCATAACTGCACATGCACCAGCTTCTTCTGCAATCTTTGCCTGCTCCGGAGTAGTAACATCCATGATGACACCACCTTTTAACATCTGAGCAAGTTCTTTATTTAATTCATATTGTTTTTCTGCATTATTATTCATGATAAACTCCTTTCATTTTTCCGATAAAATATTGCCTTTTTCATTTGCATCTGCCCGTATAGTACAGCAAAAATGACCATATTGAAATATCCAATTTAGATATAGTCAATATGGTCACTTTGTTTCTTTTTGAAGTTTATTTTGCTTTTTATTCGCTTTTCCTATCGGTTTAATATAGTCAGTTTAAAATGTCACTGTAATTGTAGTCCCTTTTCCAACTTCGCTTTGAAGATCGAGTTTTGCATCATGAAGTGCAACGATATGTTTTACGATGGCAAGCCCTAAACCGGTTCCTCCAGTCTGTTTTGAACGGCTTTTATCTACGCGGTAGAATCGTTCAAAAATTCTTTTCTGATGTTCTTTTGGAATACCGATTCCAGTATCTTCTACTCTCAAATATGAATGACCTTGTTCACTGTCTACTCTGACCTTTACTGTTCCGTTCTTTTTATTATAGCGAATGGCATTGGCACAAAGATTATTGATCAGCTCGTTTATCATCTCCCGATTTGCAGTGATTTCCTGCGGACCACCTTCATATGTAATAGTCACATCATTTTTTTCCGCATAAATCTGCATATTTTCTACACAGAGTGCTGCTTCTTCAAAAAGATCAAACTGTTCTACAATAAGCTGGGTGTTCGCACTATCTAATTCAGAAAGACGAATAATATCATTGATGAGTGAAAGGAGACGGCGGGCGCTTTTTTCGATTTTCTGGCAGAAAGTTCCAATTTCTTCTGAAGGAACCATGCCATTTTCCATAAGTTCCGCATAACCGGATATCGCGGTAAGTGGTGTTTTTAATTCATGGGACACATTTGCCGTAAAGTCCTGCCGCATTCTGGCACTTTTTAAAATATCCGTATGTTGTGCCCGAATCGTTGCCGCAAATGGCTCTAATTCCTTATAAGCTGGAATAACAGAAAAATCGTCTAAATCTACTGCCATCTGCTCGATTGGTTTTATAATGTTTTTCGTCATAATGTGTGCCAGAATAATACATAAAATCATCATAATAAGAATCGTAGCCGCTACGATGGGAAGTATCTTTCCGCATACGCTCCATATATTGCTTGCTTCTCTGGCTACTCGAAGTATCGAACCATCATTTAACTTTATGGCATAATAAAAAGTGTTTGTATCCATCGTCGCAGATTTCCGGACAGCATTTCCATCTCCGTCTTTAAATGCATGTTTCACTTCAGGACGACTCATATGGTTATCCATTGTTCCTACATCTGCATCATTATCATAAAGGACTATTCCTGTTGCAGAGATCCATGTAACCCGGAGCTCTCTGTAATCCATATGTAATGCATTTTCATTTCCAGAATGAAAAATTCCTGTATTTTTCAATACAATGGCATTGGCTCTTAAGTCATCCTGCACCTGTGTCTGAAATAAATCATAAAATACAAACAGCATGACCAGCATAGTAGCAACAATCGCAATGAGCGAAATACTTACCAGTTGTACATTAATCTTTCTTCTCATGATACTTCCCCTGTTTCTTTTTTATTTTATTCCATTACATAACCGACATTACGCACTGTCTTGATATGTTTACTGCTATCGCCCAGCTTTTTACGAAGAGTCTTGATATGCATATCAACGGTTCGGGACTCCCCTTCAAACTCTGTATCCCATACACGTTCCATAATCATTTCTCTTGACAAAACGATTCCTGCATTACGCATGAGCAGCTTTAAAAGCTCATATTCTTTATAAGTAAGCTCGATTCCCTTGTTATCTACATAAACCATATGGCGCTCATTATCAAGGAAGATTTCTCCAATCGTCATATATTTGTCATCCGGCTGTTCTACAGTACGGCGAAGAACGGCCTTTATTCTTGTAATAAATTCAATAATAGAAAATGGTTTTTTTATGTAATCGTCCGCTCCGATATCTAAGCCCTTTACCATATCAATTTCCGATGTCTTTGCAGTTACCATAATAACCGGCAGCTTTTTTGTTGCTGGATTTTTACGAAGCTTTTTTACGATTTCATATCCATTTTCATCCGGCAGCATAATATCAAGAATTGCCAGATCAGGAAGTTTTTCTTCTATTTTTTTATAAAAATGTTTGGCATCTTCAAACTGTTCCACGTTATGACCGCTGTTTTTTAATGCGATTGCTTCTATTTCCTGAATGTTTGTATCATCTTCTACTATATAAATATTTGCCATTCTTATTTTCCTCCATAATTATTTTCCACTATCTTTTCTTGCCTCCATCTTTTCTGTCTTTGCTATCTTTTCTTTCTTGCCAGTATGTTTACTTTCCGGTAAAGCATACCTTTCACTAAGCTCCATATATTCATGTTGAAATTCTTCGCTGTTTTCTTCTTTTAGTATATCAAGATATTCATGGGTGTCAAACCCACCCTCGTCAACCTGTAACAGGCATACTGCAATATTGGAACAATGGTCAGCGGCACGTTCAAAGTTTGTGGAAATATCCGACAAAATAAATCCAAGTTCAATCGTACATGTTCCAGTGCGAAGCCTGTTGATATGTCTTTGCTTTTCTTCTTTATTTAAGGCATCTACAACCTGTTCTAATGGTTCTACTTCTTTTGCCAGTTCCACATCGCCTGTCTCAAACGCCATCACAGCTCTGTCTAAAATATCTCGGATTGCATTAGAAAATACACGAAGTTCCTGTTTTGCTTTTTCAGAAAATTTCAGGTCCTTCTTATGCATTTCCACTGCGGCATCTCTGATATTTACGGCATGATCAGAAATCCGCTCAAAGTCACCGATACAGTGAAGCAGTACGGATAAAACCCGGCTGTCTTTTATCGAAAGCTCCCGCCCACTTAATTTTACAAGATAGGTACCAAGCGCATCTTCATACTGATCAATCTGATTTTCTAATTTTTCTACTCTGTCTGCCGTCTTGTCACTGTATTCTCCAAGCAGATCAATCGCAAGATTCATTGCTTTTTGTGATTTTCTTGCCATATTAATCGCAACACTACGACATTCTTCCATCGCAAATCCCGGTTTATCTAAGAAACGCTCGTCCAATCTGGCAAGATCTGGATTGATTTTTTCTTCTTCCATCTCTTCCATTTCAGATTCTTTATCCGGAATCACAAAAATCGCCATTTTTTCAAGCAGATTTGCAAATGGGAATAAAAGAATGGTTGCGCCGATATTAAATAAACTGTGGATAACTGCAATACCTGCCGGACTTGCAGCAGTATTTAAAAACTGAAAATGAATAAATACATTTAAAGTATAAAAAACAACCATAAAGATTATTGTTCCGGTAATATTAAAGAAAAGATGTACTGCGGCTGTTCTTTTTGCATTTTTACTTGTACCAATACTGGAAATAATCGCTGTTATACAAGTACCGATGTTTTGTCCCATAATAATTGGAAGAGCTGTACTGAAATTAACCGCTCCTGTGGCACAAAGTGCCTGTAAAATACCGACAGATGCAGAGGAACTCTGAATTACTGCCGTAAGAATCGTACCTGCTAACAGTCCAAGAAGTGGATTAGAAAACATAGTAAGAATACCGGTAAACTTTTCATTATCTGCAAGAGGTGCCACTGCACCGCTCATAGCTTCCATTCCGTACATTAAAATGGCAAATCCAATAAAAATACTACCGATATCCTTCTTTTTCTCGTTTTTTGTGAACATGATAAGCCCTACACCTATCACAGCTAAGATAGGAGAAAATGAGGACGGCTTCAACATCTGTAATACAAAGCTGCTTCCCTGAATCCCTGTAAGACTTAAGAGCCAGGATGTAATTGTCGTACCTATATTTGCTCCCATAATGATACCGACAGCCTGGTTCAGTTTCATGATTCCTGAATTTACAAAACCTACTACCATTACTGTCGTTGCAGATGAAGACTGGATTACTGCAGTAACGCCGGCTCCTAATAAAACTGCCATAATTCTTTTTGAAGTCAGTTTCTCAAGAAGACGTTCCATACGGCCGCCGGATAACTTTGAAAGTCCTGCACCCATTGCGTCCATACCATAAAGGAATAACGCCAGTCCCCCTATCATAGATAAAATACCAAAAATATTCATATTCTCTCCTCCGTTTTACATTTTACTTTTCTAATACGTAGTTTTTACGTTATCATATGTATGTAAAATCCAAAGAGAGAACTATGTAAAGTTTATGTAAAATTATTTCTTTTTTCGACATCCTATTAGAAACATAGATTCTAACAGGACGTATTACCAAATTATTGCTTTTATTATGCTACAATCTGTCCGGTAATAGAAAAGATAACCCATTCTGCAATATTTGTTGCATGATCTCCGATTCGCTCGAAATACTTTGTAACCATTAAAAGATCTACTGCCTGTTCCCCTTCATCAGCATGAACTCTAATCAGTGCAATCAGTTCTTTTTTTACTTTTTCAAAAAGGTCATCAACGACATCATCATGTGCAATGACTTTTTGTGCTTTATCTAGATCCTTTTCTACAAAGGCTTCCAGACTCTGAATCAGCATAACCATCGTCTCTTTTGCCATCTCTTCAATATGATCTAACTTTTTCACGTATGGTTTTTTAGAAAGAACTATCGCCAGTTCAGAAATATCTGTTGCATGATCTCCAATTCGTTCCATATCGGTTACCATTTTTAATGCAGAAGAAATATTTCTTAAATCTCTTGCTACAGGCTGCTGCTGTAATAAAAGTCTAAGACATAAGTCTTCGATTTTTCTTTCTGTACGGTCAATTTTCTCATCGCCTGCCATCGTTTTTTTTGCAAGTTCTTCATCTTGCTTCATCAATGCTTTTACCGCATTTCCAATAGATGCTTCGATCATATTTCCCATATTGATCATTTCTTCATTAAGTTGTTCTAACTGTTCATCAAAGCGGATACGCATATCAACCAAACCTCCCTGTAATATAATCCTCTGTACGCTTATCTTTTGGCATAGAGAATAATTCATCTGTCTTTCCTGTCTCAATAATTTCTCCTAACAGGAAGAACACTGTTTTGTCGGAAATTCGTGTTGCCTGCTGCATGTTATGGGTTACCATTACGATCGTGTAATCCTTCTTTAATTCCTGTGCAAGCTCTTCGATTTTAATCGTAGATATCGGGTCAAGTGCGGATGTCGGCTCATCCATAAGTAATACTTCCGGTTTTACTGCCAGTGCTCTTGCGATACAAAGTCTCTGCTGCTGTCCTCCAGATAAACCTAATGCACTCTTTTTTAAACGATCTTTTAATTCATCCCAGATAGCGGCTCCTCTTAATGCCTCTTCTACGATCTGGTCAAGCTTTGCTTTACTGCGGATACCATGTGTTCTTGGTCCGTAAGCTACGTTATCGTATACACTCATTGGAAATGGATTTGGCTTCTGGAATACCATACCTACTCTTTTTCTAAGAAGATTTACATCTAAATCTCTGTAGATATCTGTTTCATCTAAAGTTACCTGACCGGTAATCTTACATCCTTCCACTAAATCATTCATACGGTTTAATGATTTTAATAATGTAGATTTACCACAACCGGATGGTCCGATAAATGCGGTAATCTCTTTTTCCTGTATATTTAAAGATATATCCTTTAATGCGTGAAACTGACCATAATACAGGTTCAGGTCATCAATCATCATTTTATTTGCCAAGATATTGTCCTGCCTTTCTATAAATTACTGTGCTTTTGTAATCTTCTTTGCGATAAAGGAAGATAAAGCATTGATTGCAATAACAAGTATCAATAATATTACCGCTGTTGCATATGCCTGATTTACATGTAAACCTTCATTTGCAAGTAAATACATATGCACTGCTAACGTTCTTCCTGAAGAAAATACACTGCTTGGAATTTTCGCTACACTTCCTGCGGTGTAAATCAATGCAGCTGTTTCTCCTACGATTCGTCCGGTTGCAAGGATAACACCGGAAAGGATTCCCGGTACTGCTGCCGGAAGAACAATTTTAAAAATCGTACGAAGCTTTCCTGCCCCAAGTCCAAAGCTTCCTTCACGATAAGAATCCGGTACGGATAATAATGCTTCTTCTGTTGTTCTTAAAATAACCGGAAGAATCATAATTGCTAATGTAAATGCACCTGCAAGAATTGAGAATTTCCATTTTAATGCCGTTACGAAAAATAACATACCGAATAATCCATATACGATTGACGGAATACCTGTTAATGTTTCTGCGGTTACACGAATAACTTTTACTAATTTATTTCCTTTTTTAGCATACTCTACTAAATAAATTGCGGATCCGATTCCAAAAGGAACGGCAAGTAAAAGAGAAATCGCTGCCATAATTACCGTATTGATCGCTGCCGGAATTACAGAACAGTTTTCCGAAGTGTAATTCCATGAAAATAAATCAGCGTTAATATACGGAATACCATTTACAAGAATATATAAAATCAAAAATATAAGTGCCGCGATCGTTGTTACTGCGGATAAAACAACGAGCAACATAACGAGCAAAGAACCTGGTGTCCTTTTATAGGACTTTAATCTGTCACTTAATGACAGACGATTCATAGGCGCTTCGTTTATCATTGTGGCTGCTTTCGCTGTCTGCTGCATCGTTCCCATCTTATTTACTCATCTCCTGTCTTACTCTTTATTGGAACGCATTTTTACAATAGAAAATGCAAGGTTGATTACAAGGATAAATACAAATAATACAACGCCTGTGGCGATTAAGGCTTCTCTGTGAAGACCTTCTGCATATCCCATCTCCATTACGATATTCGCCGTCAGTGTACGAACTCCCTTTAAAATACCGTTTGGTACTCTTGCCTGGTTACCAGCTACCATGATAACTGCCATCGTCTCACCAATCGCACGACCTACACCAAGAATGATTCCTGCAAAAATTCCTGACTTTGCTGCCGGTAACACAGCTCTGAAAATACTTCTCTCATGTGTTGCCCCCAGTGCCAGAGAACCTTCATAATAACTTCCCGGTACTGCACGAATTGCACTTTCAGATACACCAATGATTGTCGGGAGAATCATAATTCCCAACAGAATGGATGCGGCTAAAATACTGCTTCCTGTTCCACCAAAGTTATAACGGATTGTTGGCACGATCATCACCATACCAAAGAAACCATATACTACAGATGGAATACCTGCCAAAAGCTCTACTGCCGGTTTTACAACCTTATAAATCTTTTCCGGACAATACCATGCCAGAAAAACTGCAGTAAGTAATCCAATCGGAACACCGATGATAATTGCTCCTGCTGTAACATAAATACTTCCAAGAATCATTGGGAAGATACCATAAATATCATTTCCTGGCTTCCAAGTCGTACCAAGCAAAAAATCGGCAAAGCCGATTTTCTTCATTGCAGGTATTCCGTTTGCAAAAAGGAATACACATATTAATGCTACAGCGAGAATGGAGACACAGGCAGCGAGGAGGAAAACGATTTCCATGATTTTTTCTTTAGATTTTGCCATGTCTATTCTCTCCTTTATTTACTAACGTCACTCCATGATGTTGTCTCACCAGTGAAGATAGATTTTACCTGATCTGTGGATAATTCATCTACGGAATTGTCATTGTTTACGATAACTGCAATACCATCTTTTGCGATTGTCTTACCTTCTACACCCTGTGATGTTTCATCATCTTTTAAATCTCTAGATGCCATACCGATATCATAAGAACCTTCTACTGTAGAAGAAACACCTGTTGTACTATCTGTTGTCTGAACGTCTACCTGTATATTTGTATTTGCCTTACTATAAGCTTCTACTAATTTTTCCATTACAGGAGCTACGGAAGAAGAACCACCAACAACTACTTTACCTTTTGCACCAGTTGCTTTATAGGAAGCTGCTGCTTCATCAACAGGAATGTATCCGTTATCCTGTACGATTTTCTGTCCTTCTGCACTCATGATATAACTTACGAAATCATTTGCTGCATCACTTGTTTTCTTTCCTAATACAATGTTGAAAGGTCTCACTACTTTGTAGCTGCCATTCTTTACATTATCTACAGAAGCTTCTGCACCATCAATCTTTACAGCCTTTACAGTATCATTTAAAGATCCAAGAGAAATGTAACCGATTGCATTCGCATCATTTGCTACAGAAGACATCATTACGGAAGTACTGTTTGTAATACTTGCCTCATCTGTTGTCTTATCTATCTTTTCTCCGTTCTCTTCTTCTTCAATACCGAACAGTTCGATAAAAGCTCCTCTTGTTCCGGAACCATCTTCTCTTGACATTACAGTAATTGCTGCATCGGAACTTCCTCCTGCTACATTACCACCTTTGTTTCCACATCCTACAAGAGTAGTTACTGCCATCGCTGCAATTAACGCGAAGCTGATAAATTTCTTCATGATTGTAATCCTTCTTTCTTACTTTCTTTTATTTTTTCTTTCTTAAGCTTTCTTTCCTCAAGCTTCCTCTAAAGGATACGGGACTCATGTAAAGTTCAAAACCATAGTTTTGTAAAATAAAAGTAAAAATTTGTAGATTTCGTATAGACGAAAAAAGAAAAAATACCCTATCCCATCTGCTCTGTAGTCGCTGTAGTAGAAGATATTGAGCTGAATTGTAGTTAGTCTTCTAAAGAAAAAAGAATGGTTATAAGTTTGATTTTGTTCCGTTGCACTAAGCATTCCATTCTGCCCAGAAAAACAGGAACTTGGGAAAAACGAGTCCCAAGTTCCTATGGTCAGAATTCCATAGCACAAAGTCACAAAATGCAATACTTATAACCATTCTTTTTTCTTTATCATAGTCTTCTTACAATTCAGCATAAAATTTTGTTTCAGTAGCTGGATAGTTTTGGAAAAATAAGAAAATTCTCCATAAAGTAGGAGTAGGTAATTCAAGAATGCCCCGGCATTCTTGCTGCGAGTGAGCAAGTATCCTCTTCTGGAGATATTCATTCTAACGAAATCCATAGACTTTTGGAGAAACTCCATGTTTTCCTCAAACAAAAATACTAATTCTCACCAACTGTGAGTTTTGTATAGTCAGAAAAAAGAAATACTACCATATCCCAGATGCGGCTTCGGAGCGTGTTTAAGAT
>OGYF01001642.1_pt1 | contig 18344 bp, 17 predicted proteins | sample 1576451 | NCBI WGS metagenome assembly OGYF01 (sample SAMEA3541505, study PRJEB24748) | human gut metagenome | biome: human gut; feature: human-associated habitat; material: faeces | place: China | collected 2012
GGGCTGCTGCTTGGGTTTAGGCACGATGTCCTCCAACTTGGCCGTTGCGTTCGCGTGCGGTGGCGCCGGCGGTAAAGCTTAATCCCTTGACGAGCGCGTTCTTGCCGTACTTGCCTTTCACGGCCAGGACGGCGCGCGCCAGGTCGCGCTCGCGCTCATCGGCCTCGATATCGCTGAACAGATCGATGGTGGCAAATTCCTCGGGCACAAGATTGCCAAATCCCAGGTTGATGCGCTTGACCGGTCGTTTGGGATCGACAGTCTGCGCCCAGAGCTCATCAAAATAGCCCATGATCTTCTTAAACGAGTTAGTGCGCTCGGGCAGCTTGCGCGAGGCGTTGGAGTGCGCAAAGAGTGCGGCATAGCCACCACGCGGTTTGCCGCCATGCTCTCCCACAAAGATGCCATCGATTGCCTGCGCTTCGCGCACCAGGCGACGCCTTTCGTCATCGCGCTGGACGGGCTTGGGAGCACGGGGCGCGAGCTCGGGGCCATCGGTCGCTGCGGGCTCGATGCCCGAGGTGCTCGAGCGCAGGTGTCCGCAGCCGTCTATATACTGCGCCGTGCCGCTGGCGTTGAGCCGGCGTATGTCGGCGCGCTCGCTCGCGTAGCCCACAAAGAGCGAGATGCTGTCGCAGACCACGTGCTTATCGACTAGATCCAACACGGCGTTGTCGACCATCTCGCGCAAGACGGTGTAGGCCTGCTCGTAGGCATAGCCCTTCGAGAGCACCTGTCCTGTGGTGGTCGAGGTCGCTTGCGGGCGATAGGCTTGGATATCGGCGATGGTTGTCGGCTCGCGCCCGAAGGCGTGGTCGATGAGATATTCGGCATTGACGCCGAGCTCATCGTAAAGCAGGTTTTCGTCGAGCGCGGCGACGCCCATCAGATCGTAGACGCCGTACTTTTCGAGACGGGCCGCCACGCCGGGGCCGATGCCCCAGATGTCGGTGATGGGGCGATGGGGCCAGATCTCCTTGCGAAAGGTCCCGTCGTCGAGTATGCCGATGCGGCTGGGTACGTGCTTGGCGGTAATGTCGAGCGCTACCTTGGCCTGGAATAGGTTGGGGCCGATGCCGACCGTCGCCGTGATGCCGGTGCGCGCCAAGACCTCGTCGCGCAGCGTGCAGGCGAACCCTTCCGCATCGGTGTGATAGAGGTCCAGATAGGGCGTCACGTCGATAAAGCATTCGTCGATGGAGTAGACGTGAATGTCTTGCGGACTCACGTATTCCAGATAGATGCCGTAGATTTTCGCCGACACCTCCATGTAGTGCTGCATGCGCGGTACGGCCTTGATGCAGTCGATGCCGTCGGGAATCTCGAACAGACGGCAGCGGTTGTGTATCCCGAGGTCCTTCATAGCCTGTGTGATGGCGAGGCAGATGGTCGTGCGCCCGCGCGATTCGTCGGCAACGACCAGGCACGTAGTGAGTGGGTCGAGTCCGCGGTCGACGCACTCGACACTGGCGTAAAACGTCTTAAGGTCGATGCAGATATAGGTGTGACGCTCGTGCCCCACGCGCCCTCCCATCAAACACATGTTCTTATCGAATACCTGTTCGATAATACCTGCTCGACCGGACACCGTCAAAACCTGCCCCTTTTTGGCAGGTATGGTCGTGCGGTTGCATCGGGTTTTTAACGCAGCTCTAAAGAGCGCGAAACAGCTCGGAAAACCTCGCTTCGTAGCATGAGCCTAACGATTGATACCGCCTATACGCACGGAAGGGTTGTGGGGATAATGGTCAACTATGGGTTTGGTATGCCGACGCGCTTGGTTGCGGATGGGGATGTGGCTCGCTGGTGCGGGCGATTGGTTGCCCACTATGGCGGCACCAAGGCACTGGTCGTGCTGGGAGGCGACAAGCACACGCGTGATGAGCTCGTTTCGGCGGCGCTGGGCTCGCTCGATCGCGCCCTGCTCGAGCGCGTGCTTTTCCGCTGCGGCTCGGTTGAAGGCGACGGAGGAGACGAGCTGATCGACGAAGCCGTGGCCCTGGCGACCGACGAAGGCGTGGACTTTGTCTTGGCGATTGGCGATGCCGATACTGCCGGCTTTGCGCGCGAGCTCGCCCGTCGCATGGCGGCGCTCGATGTCGGCGAAGACGGTTTTGTCCCTTATGGATGTATCGTCTCGGAGGGCAAGGTGCCTGCCGTCGTGGGGGCCGGCGAGGTTCCCGTTTTTGCCATCATCGCGCCCGAACTGCTGGAGGGCATCGGGTCTCCTCTGCGTGAGTTGCTCGGTAGCGTCTGCGCTGCGGCCTAATATTTGGCATAAAGGGATAGGTTATTTTTGATTGGTAAAGCGTTTGACCTGCCAAATTAAACCTGTCCCTTTTTGGTCGGTTGCCGTTTGGGGGCCGATTGGCAACGCTCGCTGATTATAGTCTTGACCTGCGCTAGAATAGTGGCATCTGAATGTCCGGGCGCATGGAGGCGTGCGCCCGTATGCTGAGGAGGACTCTATGGCAACTGTTGCCGCACCTATCGATGCTACGTCGACTGCCGCTTGGAAGGCGCTCGAGGCCCATCAGGAGAAGCTCGAGGCCGAGGGTATCGACCTCAAGGCCTGGTTCGCCGCCGATGCCGAGCGCGTGAACAAGCTGAGCTTTGACGCCGGCGACCTGCACTTCGACCTGTCCAAGAACCTGGTGACTGATGAAACCGTCAAGCTGCTGTGCGATCTTGCCCGCGAGGTGAAGCTCGAGGAGCGCCGCGACGCCATGTTCTCCGGCGAGCACATCAACACCACCGAGGACCGCGCCGTCCTGCACACCGCGCTGCGCCGCCCGGCAAGCGAGAAGGGCCAGCTCATCGTCGACGGCCAGGACGTCGTCGCCGACGTGCACGAGGTTCTCGACCGCATGTATGCCTTCGCCGAGCGCGTGCGCTCCGGTGAGTGGAAGGGTGTTACCGGCAAAAAGATCGAGCACCTGGTGTCCATCGGCATCGGCGGCTCCGATCTGGGCCCGGTCATGGCTTACGAGGCCCTGCGTCCCTATGCCGACGCCGGTATCGATTGCCGCTATATCTCCAACATCGATCCCAACGACCAGGCCGAGAAGCTCAAGGGTCTGGATCCCGAGACCACGCTCGTGATCATCGTCTCCAAGACCTTCACCACGCTCGAGACCCTCACCAACGCCCGCGAGGTCAAGACCTGGATGCTCGAGCAGCTCAAGGCTCAGGGCGCCATCGATGGCTCCGATGAGCAGAACGCCGAGGCCGTGGCAAAGCACTTCGTCGCCGTTTCCACCGCGCTCGAAAAGGTCGAGGCCTTCGGTATCGACCCCGCCAACGCCTTCGGTTTTTGGAACTGGGTCGGCGGCCGCTATTCCGTCGACTCCGCCGTGGGCCTGTCGCTGATCGTCGTGCTCGGCCCCGAGCGCTTCCAGCAGTTCCTCGAGGGCTTCCACGCCATCGACGAGTACTTCTGCAACACCCCGCTCGAGAACAACGCCGTCGCGCTGATGGGCCTGCTCAACGTCTGGTACGTCAACTTCTTCGGTTCCAAGAGCCACGCCGTGCTGCCGTACTGCCAGTATCTGCACCGCTTCCCGGCCTACCTGCAACAGCTCACCATGGAGTCCAACGGCAAGCACGTCCGCTGGGACGGCAGCGCTGTGACCTCCGATACCGGTGAGATCTTCTGGGGCGAGCCCGGTACCAACGGTCAGCACGCCTTCTACCAGCTGCTGCACCAGGGCACCGTGGTGGTCCCGGCCGACTTTATCGCTTTCGCCAACACTGCCAACCCCGCAACCGACAGCGGCCAGGACGTCCACGAGCTGTTCCTGGGCAACTTCCTGGCCCAGACCAAGGCGCTCGCCTTTGGTAAGACGGCCGACGAGGTTCGTGCCGAGGGCACGCCCGAGCAGATCGTCCCGGCCCGCTGCTTTGAGGGCAACCGTCCGACGACCTCGATCTTCGGCGACACGCTGACCCCGTTCGCACTCGGCGAGCTCATCGCCCTGTACGAGCACATCACGTTTGTCGAGGGCACGGTCTGGGGCATCGACTCCTACGACCAGTGGGGCGTCGAGCTGGGCAAGCAGCTTGCCAAGCAGATCACCCCGGCCTTCCACGACGACGCTGCCAAGGCCGAGCAGGACGCTTCGACCCAGGCGCTCATCGAGTTCTACCGCGCTCACCGCAAGTAGTTTTTACGGCCGAGTTGGCTTATGGCTGAAAGGGGCCCGTATCCGTTGGGATACGGGCCCTTGCTATTTGGATAGGATGGAATGTATCGGGAGGCGCCTCGACGGGCATCGCAATCGTCGAAGGCGCGCCGTTCATGTTCGGGACAATATGACTTTTTACCCGTTGCAGACAGAGCCGCCGTGGGTGTTCTGTATGATGGCTCAGACAAGGTTGTTCAATGATAGGGAGGCATATATGGCAATCAAAGCCATCGCAATGGATATCGACGGTACACTCACCAACGACCAAAAGGTCATCAGCCCGCGTACGCGCGAGAAGCTGCTCGCGGCGCAGGAGTCGGGCATTAAGCTCATCTTGGCTTCGGGCCGTCCCGCATGGGGGCTGCACGCCTTGGCGCAGGAGCTCGACCTTCAAAACCATGATGGTCTGCTAGTTGCCTTTAATGGCGCGCACGTGGTCGACGCTCAGACCGATGAGGTCCTTTTTGATCAGGCCATGCCGGCTGACGAACTGCACCGTCTGATTGATCATCTGCGCAATTTCGACGTGATTCCTATGATTTCGCTCGGTCGCGATTTGCACGTCGAGGACTCGTACCATTGCATGATCACGCTGCCTGACGGCTCGCAGAAAAACATCGTCAAATACGAGCGCGATGCGTGCGACCTTAAGATCCGTGAGGTCGAGAGCTTGCATGAGGTCGTGGACACTTGTCCCGTGGATAAGCTGCTGACGGCGGGCGATCCAGCCTACCTGCAGGCGCATTACGAGGAGATGTATGCGCCCTTTAAGCAGACGCTTTCGGGCATGTTTACGGCCGACTGGTACTTTGAGTACACGGCGCCCGGTATCGACAAGGCCCACGCGCTCGAGGGTGCCCTGCCCAAGCTCGGCATCGATGCCAGCGAGGTCGTCTCGTTTGGCGACGGCCAGAACGACAAGTCCATGATTGAGTGGGCCGGCACCGGTGTTGCCATGGGCAACGCCGTCGATGAGGTTAAGGCAGTTGCCCAGATGGTAACCGCCAATAACAACGAAGACGGTATTGCAGTGGCGCTGGATAAGCTGCTGGGTTAGAATCGCCGATTAATGCATGGTTTGGGCGCCTGCTTGCGGGCGCCCTTTTGTTAGGGAGGGTGCCGTGTCCGCATTTCCGTTCGACGCCGTTATCTTTGACATGGACGGTGTCATTGTCGATACCGAGTATTACTACCTGGGCGAGACTGCCGCGTTTGCCAAGGAGCTTGGGCTTAACCTGACTCAAGAGGAGTTGAATGGGCAAGTCGGTACCTCGCATCAGTTCTTCCTGCATATGCTGGTCGATTGGTTTGAGCGCGCCGGTAAGGGGCATTTCACTGGCGAGGAAGCGTTGGCCCGTTGGGACGAGTGGGCGCATAAGCGTCCGCGCGACTATCAGGCTTTGATTAACCCAGGCGCCGTGGATACGATTCGAGAGCTGCCGCGCCGTGGCGTTCGCGTGGCGCTTGCCAGCTCGTCTCCCATGGATAGCATCGAGGAAGTGCTCAACGCGTGCGGGCTGTCGGATGCCTTTGAGTATGTGGTGAGCGGCGAGCAGTTTAAGGAGAGTAAGCCCGAGCCCGACATCTACCTGCATGCGCTGGACCTGCTGGGGCTGCCCGCGAATCGCTGCTGCTGCGTTGAGGATTCGGTGCCTGGCATCACTGCCGGCAAGCGAGCCGGCCTGACGGTCGTTGCCAAGCGCGAGGAACGCTTTGGCTTTAGCCAGGATGCCGCGGACAAGATTATCGACCAGCTGCCCGAGCTGCTTGAGCTTTCTTAGGGGGTCTGTTGGAGGCTCTTTAGGGGTTCGTGGACAAAAAATGCCAAATATGAGTACTGTCACTAATTTAGTAACAGGGAAATTATGCTTTTAAGGCCCTGGTTGAGCGCCTGGGGGCGATTATAACCTGTTAAATATGGCTTTAGCCATGCTAAAACGCCTTGATAATGAACAGCTGTACATTATCAAGGCGTTCTTTTGTCACAATATAATGCTACTAGCTTTGCAGCAGTACTCATATTTGGCGTTTTTTGCCCACCGGGGTCAGTTGAAGTCAAATATGGAGTGCGAATTTCCTAAAACGGTTGATTCGACGCTCTCCTCGGCGCAGTTTTTAAGTTCGGCGATGTGCAGGGAGGCGCTTTTTAGCGATGTGATGAGCTGTCGCGCGCTTGCATCTGCTTGCGGTTCGGCTGGAGCGTCGGTTTCGAGCAGCAGACGGTCGAGTGGGATCTGTCGGGCGTATTCACGACCGCGCTTGGTAGCGAGCATCCGCTCGTTCACGGAAAAATAGCAGCCTGCGTTTCGCGCGCGGACGAACTCGTTCGAGGTGCCGCTAAACCAGTGGAAGATGATGGCGGGGGAGTTGGGGCTTGGGGTGAGTAATCCATATGACTCAAGGGCGTCCAGTACGGTTCCTGCTGAACGAACAGCGTGAATTGATATCACGCGCCCGGCAAGAGGATAGTGCACGAGTGCATTACAGAGCTGGTCGAGCGCCTGTGTTTGTAGCGGCTCGCTTCCGGCACAGCGCGCGGAAAAGTCGAGTCCGACCTCGCCGATAAAGCGCTCTTGTGCGGCGACCTTGCAAAGCAGATTGATTTCGGCGGCACCGCATCGTCCGTCGGCGAGCCACCAGGGATGGAGGCCGGCGCCCGCGATAATGTTTGGGTATCGGCTGGCCCGCTTTTTTGCTGCCGCGAAGTCGCGTGGGTCGACCCCGCAGTCAAAGAGCCCCAGACCCAACGCCGCCGACTCACTGGCTGCAGCATCGGGGCTGAGCATCAAATCAAGATGACAATGCGTGTCAAAGAATCGCGGTTCCATCGCAGGGCATCCTGCTAGTCCAAGCGCTGGCCGTCGGCGCGCACGCGCTCGCACCCGCGCCCGCTGATCTGACGGATAACCTCGCCGGCGATCATCTGACCCATGATGGGCGGCATAAAGCTGGCGGTACCCAACTCGGTACGCTCGTGGATGTTGGAAGGGTCGCGGGGCTGTGTCTTAACCGATTCCTCACAGCTAAACAGCACGTGCAGGCTCTTGATTTCGCGCTTCTTACATTCTTTGCGCATAATGCGGCTCATGGGGTCGCGCACGGTGTCAAAGATATCGGCAAAACGCAAGCATTCGGGATGCAGCTTGTTGGCCCCGCCCATAGAGCTAACCAAACGAATGTCGTGATCTTGAGCATATTTGGCAATGGTGAGCTTGGCCGAGATGGTGTCGATGGCGTCGACGACGTAGTCGAGCTTGCCGCCCGTCTGCTCAAAAACGCTCGTAAAGAACTCGTCGATATTGTCGCTCAGCAGATATTCAGTTCGCTTGATGACGGTGGTGGCGGGATTGATGTCGTGGATCATGGCTTCCATAACATCGACCTTGCGCTTGCCGACGGTGCTGTGAAAGGCGATGGCCTGGCGATTGATATTGCTGGGCGCGATGATGTCCTTGTCCAGAATTACAAAATGACCAATGCCGCCGCGGGCGAGTGCCTCGCAGCAGTTGGAGCCCACACCTCCGCAGCCGAGTACCAGCACCGTGGCATCGGCGAGCTTGTCGAGTGCCTCGCGGCCCATGATGATCTCGAGCTTGGTATCGCGTGTCTCGACGAGTGCAGCAGTTTCGGTCATAGACATCCTCCGATGGGGAAGCGAATCGTGTTTTAGCTATCGCCATTATAGGTATTATCGCGATTCCATTTGAGCCCTAGGGGCTTGTTGAAATGAGGCAGTGATTCGCATAAGATGAAGCAGATGGCACCCGTTGCAGCGGGTTGGCCAACTCCCAAACACGTTTGTAGCGTGAGAAGTGGCCGTCTTCGCATTACGCGGGGGCGGCTATTTCATTCGACCTCCAATGTGGATGCCGAGCTCCACAGCCGCGATTACAAGCAACAACAACGTCAGGACATCGTTAATACTCATAGTCCATCTCCTTCTTGGGAAGAGGGAGCTGGCCCATCTGCTTCTGGACCCATTGTATCTAAAAACGAACGAATGTTCTATACATAACATTGCTATTAGATAATTAGACAAACATCTAAATATCGAGTATAGTGTGCACGTCGCGAGAGATAGCGAGAGGAGGTTCTATGCCGGGAGAAGGTTTTAAGGCGCTGGCGGATCCAACGCGGCGGCGCATTTTAGAACTGCTGCGCGAGGGCAATTGCACGGCGGGGGAGCTCGCCGAGCATTTCGACATAAGCAAACCGTCGCTCAGCCATCATCTGGCAACGCTTAAAAACGCCGGGCTGGTGACCGATGAGCGCCATGGCCAAAACATCGTTTACAGCTTAAATACCACCGTCATGCAGGACTTGATTGGCTGGTTTATGGGCTTTACAAACACTGAAGGTGATAAGGATGAATAACGAAAACAAGGGCATTCACGCCACGGGGGTATCGTCGCGCGTGTGGGCCGTGCTCGTTGTGCTGTGCATTGCTAATGTTGTAGCGCATCTTATGGTGATGCCGAGCCTGCCGGCGCAGATTCCCACGCACTGGGGCGCGAATGGCGCCGTCGACGGTTGGGGCCCTAGCTGGATGGCCTCCGCGCTCGGCGTGTTGCCTCTGGCACTTCTCGCGATGTTCTACGTCGTGCCACGCATTGACCCCAAGGGCGAGGCGTATCGGACCTCGGGTAAGTTCTATCAGGGCTTCGTAATCGCCTTCACGCTGCTCATGTGTGCCATAAGCTGGCTGGGGGAGCTAACGGTGTGGGGCATCGTGCCGGTGGTAGGAACGGTCAATTTGCTGGTATCAGGCGCTATCGGCTTGCTCTTTATTGGTATGGGCAACTACTTACCGCGCGTAAAGCAGAACTACACGCTCGGTATCAAGACGCCCTGGGCGCTTGCCGATCCCGAGAACTGGCGCCGTACGCAGCGTTTTGGCGGTGCCTGCTTTATGGTGCTGGGCGTTGGCCTGATTGTGATGGGCGTGGCGGGTAGCGTGCTTTCGAGTGAAGTCGTCGCCGCGGTGATTGCGGTTCTGGCGTTTGGTTCAGCTGGAGCTGCCTACGTCTATTCGTATCTGCTGTGGCGCAAATCGCAGCGAGCCGCTCGTTAAGGTTGCGGAAAACTAGCGTACGCAGTTCATAGTATGTTCCGGGGGATTTTTCCCAGGTAGTATTAGGGGGTGTGGGCAACCATGCCCCTTTTTCGTTTAGTTTCAGAGCTGGTTTCCTCATTTCGTTTCCACTAAAGCGAATCAAGAATAGGGAAACAGAAGGTAGAAAGGATAAAACAGGCAAATGGCGGAGTTTATCTACCAGATGTATCAGGCTCGTAAGGCCCATGGCGACAAGGTAATCCTTGACGACGTGACCCTGAGCTTCTACCCCGGTGCCAAGATCGGCGTCGTGGGTCCCAACGGCATGGGCAAGTCGACCCTGCTCAAGATCATGGCCGGCATCGAGGAGGTCTCCAACGGCGATGCCAGGCTCACCCCCGGCTACACCGTGGGCATCCTGCAGCAGGAGCCGCCGCTCGACGACGACAAGACCGTTATCGAGAACGTGCGCATGGCGTTTGGCGATATGATCGCCAAGGTCGATCGCTTCAATAAGATCGGCGAGGAGATGTGCGACCCGGACTGCGACATGGACGTCCTCATGGCCGAGATGGGCAAGCTCCAGGACGAGATCGACGCCGCCGATGGCTGGGATATCGATTCCAAGCTCGGCCAGGCCATGGACGCCCTGCAGCTGCCCGATTCCGACATGCCGGTTAACGTTCTCTCTGGCGGCGAGCGTCGCCGCGTGGCCCTGTGCAAGCTGCTGCTCGAGGCTCCCGACCTGCTGCTGCTCGACGAGCCCACGAACCACCTGGACGCCGAGTCGATCCTGTGGCTCGAGCACTTCCTGCACAACTACCAGGGCGCGGTGCTTGCCGTCACACACGATCGCTACTTCCTGGATAACGTTGCCGAGTGGATCTGCGAGGTCGACCGCGGCCACCTTTATCCCTACAAGGGCAACTACTCCACGTATCTGGAGACCAAGGCCGCCCGTATCGAGGCACAGGGCAACCGCGATGCCAAGCTCGCCAAGCGCATGGAGGCCGAGCTCGAGTGGGTACGCAGCTCGCCCAAGGCTCGTCAGGCCAAGAACAAGGCTCGTCTGGCTCGCTACGAGGAGATGGAGGCCGAGGCCCGCGCCAGCCAGAAGCTCGACTGGACCGACATCCGCATCCCCGTGGGCCCGCGTCTGGGCAACAAGGTGCTCGAGGCCCATCATCTGCACAAGGAGTTCGATGGCCGCGTGCTCATCGATGACCTTTCGTTCACCCTGCCGCGCAACGGCATCGTGGGCGTCATCGGCCCCAACGGTGTCGGTAAGACCACGCTGTTCAAGACGATTGTGGGTCTGGAGCCGCTGACTTCGGGCGAGCTCGAGGTGGGCGAGACCGTCAAGATTTCTTACGTCGACCAGAACCGTTCCGGCATCGACCCCGATAAGAACCTGTGGGAGGTCGTCTCGGACGGCCTGGACCACATGATGGTCGGAGAGACCGAGGTTCCGAGCCGCGCGTATGTGGCGAGCTTTGGCTTTAAGGGCCAGGACCAGCAGAAGCGCGCCGGCGTACTCTCCGGTGGCGAGCGCAACCGTCTGAACTTGGCGCTCACGCTCAAGCAGGGCGGCAACCTGCTGCTCCTCGACGAGCCCACGAACGACCTCGACGTCGAGACGCTGTCCTCGCTCGAAGCGGCGCTGCTCGAGTTCCCGGGCTGCTCGGTGGTCATTAGCCACGACCGTATGTTCCTAGACCGCGTCGCCACGCACATCCTGGCGTGGGAGGGCACCGACGAGAACCCGGGCAACTGGTATTGGTTCGAGGGCAACTTCGAGGCCTATCAGGCCAACCGCATCGAGCGCCTGGGCGAGGACGCAGCCCAGCCGCATCGTATTCACCGCAAGCTGACGCGCGATTAGTAGCAAGTAGAAAGGCCGCCAGCAAGGGCGGCCTTTCTTGTAGCAATTGCACTGCAGCTATGCCCTGGCTGCTGGTTTGATTCATAATCCAAGTCATCTCTTTGGGATTAAAGCCCGTTTTTGCTATGAGTGATTTTCTAATTCCGTTTAAAACGTAAAGACGTATTGGGCTACAAGGACATAAGCAAATCGAATTGAAATATAACCAGTGCTGTAACGTTACAAAAAAGGTTATAGAATAGGAGTATCTTATAAGTCGCTCCTCTAGAAAGAAGAACATATGCTTTCGCGTCGTCGTTTTCTGCAACTTGTCGCGTCTTCAATTGTCGCCTTAGCCGCACGTCCGAAAGAGGTTTTTGCTTCGACGGGCAATATTGATGGTGAGCAGATACAATTTACTTCAGAAATTGCGCAAGAGCTTGCCGATAAATATATAAAGGGACTCCTCGGCTCTTCGTATACGCCCTCTGACCCTATTCCTTTTGTAGACGTTGATGGGTCCCCGCTTGGCTACATTGTTCCGGTTGTGACATTCAATAGAGCCGCGGGCTATTTGGTTTTAGATGCTTCAGATGATGAAATACTTACGGGATATCGTTTTGGAGACGGCTTAGTCAGCCCTATGGATCGGGGAGGAGATCTTGGTGTTGAGTCTTATTCTTTCAATAACCCAGTCGTAATGATCAATCCATTCGAATTCGGTGTGCAATCTTTGGACGGTTCAATAACAACAAATTGCGGAAGAACAATCCCGGCTGTTTCCATAGAAGGACGGCCTGTCGTTTTATCGAATAAACCTTCAAGCTGGAACGATGTCGTAATTTACGCAACTCAAATGCAGGATTACACAGTATCTGGATTTCGTTCCATTTCTCAGTTTATGTCATATGATGAAAGCGAGATTAAGAGGCTTACTGCCCACTATGCTTGTATGGTGACAGCTTTTTCGAACGTTGCGGAACTGTATGGCATTGCCAATTTATATAGCGACCCTTCGCAATATATGCAGATATGGAATTACACCAATACCCATGCTCTTTCCGATGAAGAACAGACTGTTCCCGGCGTTGTTTTGGGCGGAACGCCGATATCAACCTGTGCAACGGGGTTTACAAATTACTGCGCAAGCAGAGGAAGTACTCTTATCGCCCGCACTGTCTCCTCTCCGGCTATCGCGAGCATTCAAAATGAGATTAACTCTAATAGACCGAATGTTTTACATGCGAGTTTGTACAACGGATCAGCCCATTCTGTAACAGCGGAGGCTTACGCCACACTTACTGGTAAGAAAACTGGAGAGACAAGGCAGATGATTGGCATAGCGGACGGCTGGAATTCATCTTTATCCTTCCTGAAGTATGATCAGAGCTATTATGCGTGGACTTATGGAACGACTTTTTCGAAGTAGGGCGATTCGTCTAGCTCTGTCTTTGGTGCTGATGGCTTCATTGGTGGGCTGTTCAACAAAGGAAGAGATATCGCGCGGAGGTTCCGGAGAAGTGACTGCGACAGACTCAGGTTCATTAGAAATAGCTGGCGGGCATGCCGATGTGATGTTACAAGGAGAAGGCGTGCTTAGGTCGATTGATGCTGAAGACGCTGTCTGCTCAATAGAGGATTTGAAGACAGGTGAAACTGCATCGTACCGAGTTTCAGATAATGCTGCGAATATGATTGAGTCGATACCGACTGGAGCGCAGGTTTCTTTTAGATACTTTGCTCCGCAACTTGAGGATGAGCTTGCTTCTCTGGTGTCTATATGCGCCGATGACAACTAAAAGGCCTGAATTCAAACGGCCTCGGATGGTCAATTGGCTATCCGAGGCCGTTTTTTACTCGGCCGGGGCTTCGACCTTGTCGATGGCCCAGGTGGCTCCGAGGCCGCCGGTGGTGTTGCGGCGAATGCGTACGGTGACTTCGTGGCGTTTGCCGGCCTGTGTGTAGCGCAGGGGGAAGCTCGCGCGGTTACGGCCGGCCTCGATGGTACCGCGCTCGCGAGCGATCCAGTAGTACTCGCCGACGATGCCGAGGGTGTCGGCGCCGTAGGGGAGATAAGTCGACAGCTGGTGCAGCAGCGGACTAGGGCAGAAGACCTCGGTCGCGAAATCGATGGGGAAGTCCCCGGGGATGGTCGGTGCTGCGGGAGCGGGGGCCGGTGCTGAATTGGGGACCGGAGTCGGTGCAGGTGTGGGAGCCTGGTCACAGGCGGGTGCGGATGCGGACTCAATGACAGGTGCAGACTCAGATGCCGCTTCTGGCTTAGCTATGGAATCTGTCGGTTCCACGGAGATGGACGTGTCTTCGGTCCCGGTTTTGGCACCGGCCTGCGGAGTGTCCTCTGCCTCGACGTTCGGCTTGGCCTCGACCGGCGTGGATACCATGGTGGTGATGCCGGCGTTGGCGTTCTCGGGGTCATAGACAACCGTGAGCGAGATGGCGGGCTGCGGCGTCTCGGGTTCCGGCGTCGCCTCGGTAGCGTCTTGATTCGCAGGCTCGTCGGACTGGTCGTCCTCGGCGTTGTCGCCAAAGACATCGCTGTTTTGGAACGCAGGCGTCTCGGGTTGGCCGGCGGTTTCTTCGGCTTTCGACTTGGGAACCTCGTTGAGCTCAACGGCGGCTTCCTGCTCAGCCATGACTTCGGGCTCGGTCGTGGCAGCGATTTCAGTTTCGACCTCTGCCGTTACTTCAGCAGTGACTTCAGCCTCTACCTCGGGCTCGGGCTCCGGAGCGACTTCGGCCACGGACTCGGGCTCGGGACGCTTAACGTGCTTGGGACGCACGGCCTTCAGGTCCTTCTCGCCGCGCTTTTTCTTTTTGTAGGACTGCTTGGCGCCCTTGGCGGCCTTGGGCTTGTCCTCGCCCTTGGCAAGGGCAGCATCCCAGGCCTCATTGGCGATGACGGTGGCATACAGACGTCCGCCCTTAAAGACGGTCAGCTTAATGCAGTCGTCGAGTTCCTCGAGCAGCTCGCGCGTGGACTCGAAGCCCAGGTCATAAGCGGTCATATCGCCAGCGGCGAGTGTCTCCTCGACCTGTGTCATAAACGTTTGCTTGCCGCATCCAATCGCATCGCGCAGCAGGCGATACAGATAGATGTGGTTGCCCAGCGATAGCGTGGGCTTAACTATTGTCTTGCTCATGGCAAATCTCCTCTTTACACACCAAAGCATCTTACCATCGCGCAGGGCTTGCCACCTCGGCGCCCAAAGCAAACGGGCGCGACCGTTGCCGGTTCGCGCCCGTTATACAGGTCGGTTATCTGTGAGAGGCGATCGTGCTTAGTTGCCCGATGTCGTGCCTTGGCTCGAGCTGTCGGATGCCGTGCCGGATGCGGTTCCGCTCGAGCTGTTTGTGTTGCTGTTGTCGGTTGAGCCCGTGCCCGATGCATTGCCGCTCGTCTGGTCACCCGTGCTCTGCTGAGAGCCGTCGGTCGTTTGGCTGGAGTCGGTCGTTCCGGATTGTGTGCCGCCGCTGTTCGAAGAGGAATCGGTGCCTTGCGACTGATCAGGGGTGGTCGAGGAAGAATCGGTGGGTGCGGAGTTGGCCTGTGAGTCGTTCTGCTGGCTTTGCGATTGGCCGGCGCTGTCCGCGTCTTGCTCGGTCGTGCGCGAGGAAAGAATTGGCTCGGGGCGCTCGCCCAGGCCCTCTCCGGCGGTGGTGATAAGGATGGCGCCGGCGCAGGCGATGACCGCGACGATGGCGATGGCGATCGAGAAGACGATGACCTTCTTTTGCGTCTGGCTGCGCTCTGCTGCTGCCTTGGCGCGCAGGCTGTTGGGGGCGACGCGCGCCGTGGTCGCGCGCCCCGCAATCTGGCGCATCTCCTGCGTAGTCGCGGCGCCGCCCAGGTGCTCCTCGGCATTCAACTCAACGGGCTCATAGGCGCCGGCAGGGTAGTCGTCGGCGACGTGCGTACCTTTGAGGGCTTCGGCGCTGGCAGAGATAAAGTGGCGGTAGACCTGCGAGGACACAACGGTGATGACCGAGCTCACGGCGGCACCAATCACCGAGCCGGCAATGCCGATCTTTGAAGCAAGCGCCACGCTCGTGGCGGCAGCTGCGGCGCCGGCGATGATCTGGGGAATGGAAATGTCGTCGAACAGGCCCTTTTTGGGCGCGATGGCCATGGTTTGTCCGATGGAATGGTTCTCGTGCACGCCGTTGTTGAGCGCTGCCGGTGTCATGACGCGCGTGCGCGGCGCGTCGGTGTACTTGGTTGTCATACGGGGTCCTCCCGGTGTAAATCTGCTTCGTTTCGTTTAGCCATCAGGGTACCCACCAGATGTGAATCGTACATGACATTTAACAGATACCATCAACTCATCAAGGGGGCCTGCTGTCTTTGGTGCAATAGCTTGATGCTAAACTGGATTTACGATTGCGAGGTGGTTTACGTGATGTGCCCGTATATGACATTCGAAGACGGTACCGAGGTCATTCATTCTGACCTGATTACAGATGGCGATATCGAAAAGGTTATCGTGCATTTTGAACGACCGACGGCAGAGGGCTTCGACTCCGCTCGTTGTGAGTTGCCTTCCTGTTCCTGGACTGACTGGGAAGGGCATTTTACTCAGAGTGAAAAACGAGCTTTCGAAGAGTGTCTGAGCAAATAATTTAGATTAGTTCGAGTTTAGTTCGAATAAAGAAGCTGAATGCGATGACCTAAAGCGTATGCATTTTTAGTATTAGATGCGTATGAAATGGAGGATGTGAATGGATGAGCTAATAGACTTTAAGAAACGATTTCTCAAGAATGGCGAGCTGGTTTCAATTCCAAAAAAGGAAAGCTATAAAAGAATCATGCTGCTATGGGCCGTCTCTTTCTTTGAATTAAATACAAGTTATACGGAGCTTCAGGTTAATCATGTGCTGTCACAGCTCTATCCTGATTATGCCGTGTTGAGGCGGTACTTGGTTGATTATGGATTCCTATTAAGGGATGAACGAGGCCTGAAATACGAGGTTAATCGTGATGTTCACGGTATTGAGAGCTAGCCGTCCGGTTCGGGTCCTATATATTGCTAGAGGGATAAGCGAAATAGGCAATTGGTGTGCGAATATTGCTTTGCCAATGCTGATTTACGAGGTAACTCACGATGTTTCTGCAACTGCTTTGATGGTCTGCTGCAGATTTGCCCCCTCTCTGTTTTCAGTTGCGCTCGCGCAGCTGCCTCAGAAGATGGGTATCGGGACACTGCAGGCCATGAGATTGGCAGACTTAATTCGCGCGGGATTATTCGTTTGCTATATTTTTGTTGATAGTAAATGGAGTATGTTTGCTATTACGTGCGCGGTATCGCTTTGCCGAACGGTAGAAATGCCCTGCTTTTACTCGTTGTTAAGAGCCAATACGAATAGTATCAATCGCGACGTAATTAATAATTCGTTTGGGTTCCTGCAGAATTTGATGATGGTTCTGGGGCCAGTTGCCGGCGGTTTTGTTGTCGCTCAATTTGGGGCGGAGGCTGTTCTTGCATTAGACGCGCTTTCTTTTGCCGCGTCGTTCTGGTTGCTGCGAGATGTTCCGTCGGTTATCGAGGTTAATGATAAAGAGGGAATAAGCAAAAATGAAAAAAACAGGACTGCATTTAGTGATCTTAGCGCGAAGCACTTGGCAATTGGTTTCCTATTAATCGATATTTCTAGTGGTGTGGCATTCGGCTCTCTGAATTCTCTTTTGCCAGCTATAGCGCAATTGCAATTTGACTCGTCATCGATACAATACGGATTCCTTCAGAGTAGTCTTACAATCGGACTGTTGTTCGGAAATACAATATATGGTCGTTTAATCAGTGGTTCCGATTGCGTTAAATCATATTGTTTTGTGACGTATCTTGCGCTCGGTGCGTATCTGGCGTTTGGCTATCGCTATGCGTCTGGGATATCGTTTATTTTCCTTTTTATCGTCGGTGCCGGAAACGCCATTCAAGATGTGCTTCTCATAACATCGCTGCAGGATTTGGCGAGAGACGGATCTGAATCGATAAGCCTGTTTTCAATTAGGGAGTCTTTGCAATCGGTTGCTGTTGTTATTTCAACACTTCTTGTTTCGCTGTTCACGAGCATCGCGATGTTCTCAATTCTCGTTACAGGACTTGGTGTATTTTCAATTATGATGGTAGTTGTGTTTCAATTGAATTATTTGCGAAAGATGTGACGTTGATATGCCTAAAACGCTTTTAGTATTTCCCCCAGGATGGAGTCCAGTGGGGCCGTATCTTGCCTTGCCTGTTTTGAAGTCATATCTTCAAGAGGTTGAACAATACAAAGTTGACATTGTTGACTTAAACGTGGAATTTTACGATGACCTCCTATCTTTTAGACATGTCGAAGAGTGCTGTAAAAGGTATCGGGAATCAAAGGATTCGTTTAGTTCGAATGTAAGAGTGCTGTAAAAGGTATCGGGAATCAAAGGATTCGTTTAGTTCGAATGTTCAATTAACAATCGAGTTGATACAAAAGTCGGCACTTAATGTTGACGAGGCAAAAGATATTTTCAGATCGAAGAGATACTTTAATCTAAAAGAAAGACAATATGCTGAAAACATTTTTAGAAATGCACTCTATATCATAAATCACGTCTCATATGGAGTTAAATACACGTTCAACTCCATAGATCTGCCCTATGATTATTATTCGACACCAGAAATAATGAAATCGCTTGCGGATACCTTGCATAATCCGTTTATTTCCTTCTATGAAACTGCCTTTCTTAAGCGTATTCAGAGGGAAAAAATCGAGTTTATTGGGATTTCGGTGAGCGGCTGTTTCCAATTGATTTCTGCAGTTACGTTAGCGAAACTGATTAAAGAAGAATGTCCATCTGTTAAACACGTCTCATTGGGCGGCAATTACATTACTCGTTTAGCAGATGACTGCATGAAAGAATGGCATCCCTTTTTTGAATACATTGATTCGATAATGATGTATGACGGCGAAGAGCCGCTTGCACGTCTTCTTGAGGCTCTTGACTCTGGTGATGACAATCTCGACTGTGTTCCAAACCTTTGCCATGCTAAAGGTGGAAAGATATATAAAAACCATCGGATTGAGCAAACATTTATCAACGATGCAGTTCCCGATTTCGATGGCTTCGCCCTTTCTAAATACTTCATGCCTGAGTTAATATTGCCGGTTTATTCCTCTAGGCAGTGTTTTAATCATTGCGCCGGTGACGCATAATTTCTTTCGCAAATTGACAACCGCATAGCGGAACACGGCC
>OGYF01001658.1_pt1 | contig 18172 bp, 13 predicted proteins | sample 1576451 | NCBI WGS metagenome assembly OGYF01 (sample SAMEA3541505, study PRJEB24748) | human gut metagenome | biome: human gut; feature: human-associated habitat; material: faeces | place: China | collected 2012
CCGCAAACACGATAGATGCCTTTAGTAAGATTTTTTCTTTTTTTGACATGTTTTTCTCTCCTTTTTCGTAGTATTATGTCTAGAAATACCCCCAGGAATACCACAAAATCGTAAAGTGTAAACGCCGCAATCGGATTTTCAGACGTGAGCAGCTGATTCTTAAGAATCGCTGCTTTTTATGTTTTTAAGTAAATTCAGCAGCTAAGTGGAAAATTGGATTTTTGTCCGGCCTGTAGGTATTTTGCCGCAGAACGGGAAGGAGAGATTATGTTAGAATTGCTCGTCAAAGGTCTTCTGCTCTGGGCGTATGACTTGATTTTAGAGTGTGTATCTTTTATTGGCGATGTGTTGCTGGATGTATTTCGGATGGACACTGCCTATTTTAAAGAGCATGCGCCTGTTGTGGTTGAACTGCAGCATATTTTTATCGGGACTGGCTGGGCGTTATTATTGGGAAATCTAGTATTTCAATCTCTCCGGAGTATGGTAAGCGGAATTGGTATCGACGCGGAAGACCCAAAATTTCTTTTCTGCAAAAGCGCGCTTTTTTCTTTTCTGCTGCTAACCAGCCCTCAGATTTGCCAAATCGGGTTGGATCTCACAAGCAATATTATTGCATTTATGGAATTGCCAGACAGTGTGGTAATTGCGTCACTCGATGAAGGCCTGTTTGACTTTTCCGCCGGGTGGCTGCTGGCGATTATATGTGGGCTCATTCTTTTGTTTCAAGTTTTCAAGCTGTTTTTTGAAATTGGCGAACGATATGTCGTTGTGTGCATACTTGTTTTTTTTGCTCCGCTCGCATTTGCCATGGGTGGAAGTAAATCTACGGAAGACATCTTTAAGTCTTGGTGCAGAATGTTTGCCAGCATGTGCTTTGTCAGCGTCACAAATATTTTCTTTCTTAAAGTGATTTTTTCGGCAATGAGTAAAGTGCCCAATACTGTTACGCTGATTCCTTGGGTGATTTTCATCAGTGGGTTATGCAAGGTAGCGCGCCGGATTGATGACATTGTATGCCTGCTGGGGCTGAATGCAGCGCATACCGGAAGAGAGCAGCTATATCCAGGGTATCTGTTAGCGAATGTAGTGCGGTCTGCCGCGACTGCCGCTACGAAAACAGCCCGTACGCACTGGAGCCAGGCTCAGAGCTTTCAAGGCAAAGGCTTTCATCCGCCTTATGCTCCCAACGAAAGGGATCGTGGTTCCGCAACGCATACACGGTCAGCACATGTTTCAAAAGCAACAGAGAAAGCTGCTGAGGAAAAAACGAGTCAGATGCATTCTAACGGCAATTTCGTGTCTCCAACAGACAAAAGCGGCCAGGGCACAGCGCACACTGCAGGAACCAGGCCGCATGCACAAGCCGAACCGCCTTCACGGCCATTTCCAACGGCACGAGGAAACATTGACATCTTGGCGGATGATGAGAGTCCAGCTTCGGTGAAACAGGCTTGTCCAAACACGCCGCCGAAAAAGAAAAACAATGGTGCTGCAATACCGCAGAAAAATCGTCCAACTCATCCAACACCGCGGCATAAAGAGCTTTCTGCAATTTTACCTGATGCACAAACAGCTGAGTCTAATTTGCCGCAAGGTACCATGCAGCAATCTGCTACTGGCGCAACACGGCCACCGCTGCATCGGCCAGTGGGAATTCCTGGTCGTCAGGATCCGATGGACCAAAACAGTAGGGGGACAGCGGAAAACGAGACACCAATCGGTACTGAGATGAGAAAAAACAGCGTAAATGAGGCTTATCACAAAAAGAACCCGCCCTTGCCCGCATCACCGCCAGCGAGAGCATCCAATACAATGCCCCATCCTTCGAATGGTTCGGATACTCTTCCTGGAAACTCCAGAAAATCAGATGTCCATATGCAAGATTCATACAGTGAAGTCAATGCAGTACGTCAAAATGATTTGTCGCTTGGAAAATCAAAACAGATGAACTGGTCGGCGAAGTCTGTATCAAAAAACGCTTGTGAAAGCACTTCACAGAAAAATATGACGCGGGCACCTGAACGTTTTGACGGTGCAGAGACAAGTGGAAAAATACAGAAACGGCGTTCCAGTCCCACCCGCTCCCCGCATTCAGACCGCAAGCCCCCCGCAGCAGGAAGGAAACCGAATGGAAAATCAAGAAAATAACAGAGCTCGTACAGCCGCACAGCTTGGGGCTGCTGCAGTCAATATCGCGCGCGGTGCAGCCCAGGGTGGAGTTGCCGGCGCCGCGGTCGAGGGGGTAAAAAGTTTTGCTCCCCAACTGATCAAAGTGCTGACGGGTATTCTCTTTTTCTTTTTCAGCCTGCCGCTGCTTATTTTTGTCGGGATCCCCAGCAGTATGTTTGGAATGCCTTCCGTAGAGTCAGCTGATATCCGTCAAATGACGGATGAAGCACAAATTGCGGCTGATAATTATGCCGGAACACAATCCAATATTCAGCAGCATGCGGACTATCTGCTGCAGCAGGCCGCCATGGGGTATGACGATGTGCAGGTGAGCAGGAAACTGGACGGCTTCGACAGTTATTGGATGGCGGCAATCTCTTCGGTTCTGCATGTACAAGAGCTTACAGAAATCAATAAAACAGAGGTGCGCAATATTGTGAACCGCGTTGTCCGACAGACTACGCAGGCAGAGACCTATATGGAAGAGGAGGAATATGTTCATATCAACGAGGATGGCACTACGGAAATCCGTACTCGTGAGGTAGAACGAAAACGGCTGATTGTGTCACAGCGTATAGCTACGCCAGAGGAGGTAATGGCACAACTCGGATTTACGAATTTTGAGCGACAGTGGGCATATCAAATCCATGATGCTATCGCAGACAACCAGGAACAGGACGATACACCTTCTGTCGATATGGGAGATGTCACTTTCACAGATACCGAGACCCACGTCGTTTATTATTCGCAGATAGACAGCCGCTGGAGTGATAAAGCATATTCCGGCAGTACAGTCGGTATCGCTGGATGCGGTCCCACATCAGTGGCGATCGCCGTGTCAACACTTACAGGTAGCACCGTTACACCGGATCAAGTTGCCGAATGGAGTGAATCCACCGGTCACGCAGCATACGGCAACGGCAGTTATCATTCCTTAATCCCAGACGCACTTGCACACTATGGTCTGACAGTTCAGAGAGCAGGAACTTCCTGTGCACAGCAGCTGGCGGATGCGCTTTCTGCCGGAAAACTTGTTGTCGTAATCATGGGACCCGGAACCTTTACCAGCACGGGACATTTCATGGTGCTCCGGGGGACAACGGCAACAGGCAAGGTGCTGATCGCCGATCCCATCAGCTACAACCGAAGCCAAAAAGAGTGGGATCTCGCTCTGATTCTGCGTGAAGCAAAGCATTCCGCTGCTGCGGGCGGCCCCTTTTGGATTGTATCGTGACAGCACAGACTTTAGAGTTCCCCATGGAGGAAGTGGCGTATGAAAAACGAATCGATTGCACGCAGACTGCGTATCCGGCACGGTATATCTGTTTCTGCACTTGCACATGCAGCAGGGATATCAAAATCACGGCTTTTATTTATGGAAGGGGAAGAAAGCCCGCGGACAGAATATCAGCGGCAGATGCTGCAGCGCGCCTATGAAAATCTGATTGCCGAGCGAAGAAACGCCTTGGATCGCCTGGAACATGACTATTTGCGGGTAAAAGAACATCTTTGCGAAATAGAAGACATTGAAATCTATCTGGAGGAGTGATGCCATGCAAGAGAATAATTTTATTCCGGCCAATTACACAGATGCTGGAAAAATCATGGGAACCTTTTCAATCCGCAATGCGTTGGAGGCGCTGGTTTGTGTTGTGCCTATTGTGCTCCTGGTAATGATGCTCCCTGTTTTTGCGATGCTTACAAGGCTCATGATTGCCTTGGTGCTGGCCGTACCAATCGGTGGTTTCACGCTGCTTGGAGTTCATGACGAGTCAATGCTGCAATTTTTTCAGACATGGCTTCAATGGCGCAGGAACCGCGGCAAATTATTTTATCGAGGTTAGATATGGATTTAAAGCAATTGTTATTTGGGCAGCCCAAAGCTTCTGTATCCATGCCTGCACAGGTGTCAGGCAGTACAGAAGAATGGTTGCCGGTGGCTGACATAAGCCATGGGATCATCGCGCTGAAGGATGGGCGCTTTATCAAAATCATTGAAATATTGCCGGTCAACTTTCTTTTGAAGACACCGGCGGAGAAAGCCAGCATCATTTACTATTATGCCAGCTATCTGAAAATCGCGCCGGATAATCTGCAAATATGTGTGCTCACAAAGCGGGCGGATATGAGCGCCTATGCAGAGCGGATGCGGGGATATCAGAACAGCGAACCCAATGCGCTCTGCCGGGAACTCAATGAAGACAACATCCGGGAGGTGGAATATCTTGCGGAAAACGAGGCGCTTCAAAAGCGAATTTTGCTGGTTTACCAGCTTGAACCTGGTATGAAATTGCGCGAAGAGTCGATTGAAGCTATTGGTGAGCGCATGCTTGAAGAAGAAGAAAAGGCACGAAATTATCTTGACATGTGTGGATTGGAAGTACCCCGGCCAGAGTACGCGGATAATTTTCAGCTACAAATTTTGTATGAGCTTCTGAACCCTCGTACCAGTCAGGAAAACCCGCTGCCGCTGACGGCCTTTGACGCTGCAACTCCCTTGGCCGGAGTCTTGCTTGAAGATGTGGAGAAGAATGCGCTTCCGGCAGACGAGAATATGGGGGATGCAAAAAGTGTTCCGGCAGCACAGGATGCCCTTTCGGCGGCATCCCCGGACGCATGTACAGAAGAGGTTGCTGGAATAAACGCCCAGCCTTTTACGGGAACAGCAGAAGCATATTCTTGGGACATCGGCCCCATCGTGCATGTGCCGAAAAAGGAAGCACGGGGAAAAGAAAAAAAGAAGCGATTCCGCAGAGAGAAAAAGCCGCGCAGAACAAAAACGGAAAAGAAACCCTCTGTACGGGAAACAGCGGCGGAACAGGATCTCTTGGGCGGAAGAATCACCGTTGCCGATCTGATTGCACCGGCCGTTGTGGACAGAAGCCACAGAGATTACATCGTGGTGGATCGTACCTATCACGCCTTTCTGTATATTGCTGGGTATGGATATGAAACGGTCGTAGGTGATGGCTGGCTGGCACCTCTTGTTGAGGCCGGCGAGGGAGTGAATCTGTATTTTTATATGAACCGGCAGCCCCGCGAGAAGATTTTGCCCAAAATTTCGCAGACTACAATGCTGAACCGCTCCCGAATGCGGGATATAGGCGATACCCGGCAGGACTATGAAGAGCTGGACTCGGCGATTTCTTCGGGTCTGTACATCAAAAATGCAATGAATCGCAACAATGAAGATTTTTATTATATGCATACCATGATTGGGGTGTCGGCGGAGTCGGCAGAGACACTGGAGCAACGGATATCCCGTGTCGAAACGCTCTGTGCTTCTATGAGCCTTATTGTAAAGCGCTGTGATTATCAGCACGAGCAGGCTTTCCGCTCCAGCCTTCCCTTACTTTCGCTTGACCCCTGTATTGCCCGAAAGGCAAGGCGCAATATCCTGACAAACAGTCTTGCAGGCGCGTTCCCGTTTTCCTCTTTTTCTATCAACGATCCGACAGGGCTTATGCTGGGCATCAATCTACACAATCAGTCACTGTGTATGATCGACCCATTTGATGCAACCCGTTATGAGGCCCCGCATATAGCGGTACTGGGGCGCACTGGAGCGGGAAAGACGATGACTCTGTCCTGCCTTGCACTAAGACTGCGGGAACAGGGGGTTCGTGTCGTGATTATCGCGCCCAAAAAAGGGTTTGAATACCGTGCGGCATGTGAGGCAGTCGGAGGAAAATATATTAAGCTGTCCCCCTCATCCAGAGACTGTATCAATTTTATGGAGATCCGAAAGATATCCCTTGACCCCGACAAGGCGCTCGGTCGCCTGAGTGATCGTGGTGATTCATTGCTGGCTGACAAAATTTCCGCGCTTCATGCGTTTTTTGCGCTCAGAAAGCCAGACGCGACCGAAGAGCAGCGAAACTATTTGGATGAAGCTCTGGTCCGCTGCTATGCCAATTTTGGAATCACGGAAGAAAATGAGAGCTTGACTGATAAAAATGGCCGAAGAAAGCGTATGCCAACTTTTGCCGATCTGTATGAGATTTTGCAGGAACGAGCGGAAACGCAATGCTATGCGGCTGTTCTTTTGAGATTCGTAAAGGGGAGCGCCCGCTCTCTTGGAGGGCAGACCAATGTGGATCTGGATGCATCGTATGTTGTGATCGACATATCTGAGATTGGAAAAGATCTGGTCGGTGAAGGGATGCTGATCGGCAGCGAATACGCTTATGATACATTCAAAGAAGACCGATTGCACAAGAAAGCTCTGATTTGCGATGAGCTATGGGCGTTGATCGGCGCTACATCCAATGCAATCGTTGCGGACTATGTGCTTGAGCTGGTGAAGCTCCTGCGGTCCTACAGTACTGCGTTTGTGAATGGTACGCAGGACTTACTGGATTATTTCGCGCTTGATGGAGGCAAATATGGAAAAGCCGTACTCAACGCCTGTCCTATCAAAATCATCCTGCCTCTCGAAGAAGATGAAGCGCGTCTTGTACAAAAGGAACTGAACTTATCCGAAGAAGAAACGATGCAGATCATCCGCAGCCGGCGAGGCGAAGGACTTCTTTGTGCCGGGCACAACCGTATCGGTATTGCCATACGGCCGACACCCAAAGAATACGATTTGATCACGACCTCGCGTGAGGATCTGCTGCGGCAGGCTGCAAAATACAACGGAAAGAGTGAAGGAAAATGGAAAAAGTGAAACGGCTGGCGTTGTGCTTTCTGCTCTGCTTGATTTGTATTGCTCTGTTGGCACCAGCGGCTCTTGCCGCTGGCAGCGCACTGAGCGCGGACCGCAATGGCGCACAGTATGACTATGTAATAGGCTATTGTTATTCGGGCAGCCAACAAAGCATCAATACGCGGGAGATTTTTTTGAGTCCGAATAACTATGATGTGTGGCTTTGCTCTGTATGCGGACTGGGAGACAATAACCCCGAACACGTCGGCACCGCCCTAGCATCGAATTTATATATGCCGTGTTATGGATATGACATTGCGGCGACTGGCGGAGATAATTCAATCCGTTACGCGCTTGTAAGGCATCGGCACAACAATGGCCAGCTTTCTGATGAAAAAGTTTACATTCCCATCAATGTACCGATGTATTCGGGCTGTTACTATGGATACGATCTGACAGAACCCACCGGCGTGAGAATCAACGCTCCGTCCGCATGGCAGCGGGACAGCGTTACCGTGCGCTTTGAAGGTGGGAATGACACCGGCACGAGCCTGCCAGACTGGTCCGCGACACCGGGGGATTACGGAAGCGGTATCCATCATTATGAATATTCGATCAATGGAGGAGCCTGGACAGGCTGTCCCACCAACGATCCTACTGTAGTGATTTCCACCGCCGGTGTAACGACGATCACTGCACGTGTGGTAGACGGCGCAGGAAACGCGTCAAGCCAGACGGTAACAGCGCAAGTGCGGATTGACAATGCTGCCCCGAATGTTCCTGGAATCACGCTCTCCACGGAGCAATGGACCAATGGCACGGTTTCAGTAGCTTTACACGACAATGGTGATTCTCAAAGCGGCATCGCGCGGCTGGAGTATGCGCTTGACGGCGGCGCGTGGACGACTTACAGCAGCGCGGTATCCGCCATGAGCCATGGCAGGCATGCGATTTCTGCCCGTGCCATCGACAATGTTGGACGTATTTCCGGGACAGCGAATAAAACGGCGCTGATAGACAAAGTAAAACCTGTTGTCAGCGAGATTGAACAAATACCGAACAAAGATCACACTGAATTGAATCTGAACGTAACGGCCGCAGACGCTGACAGTGGTATTGCGGGTTATGCAGTGACTTCTGACAACAATGCGCCGCCAGTGGATGCTTTCTCAGCAAGTACCCCTACGGTGAACAAAAATGGCACCTACTATGTCTGGACATCGGATAAGGCGGGTAATATTTCTGCGGGAACAAGGCTCGTTGTCACAGCGCTGGACATTGTCCCTCCCACGATTGTAGCAGTGGAGGTTCAACAAACGTGGGACGCTCAAAAGAATTGGGCCAAAATTACAGCTGCCGATGATAACAGCGGTGTTGTCGAGATTGGATGGTCTGTTGAGGATGGGGAGATTCAGTGGGACGATGCATCTGATACCGCCACATTTGAATATACCGAGAACCGCGGCTATATTGCTTATGCACGGGATCTGGCCGGCAATATCTCTGAACCATGTCCGTTTACTGTGGACCGGATTGACAAGCATAGTCCCGTCATTGACAGTGTTGAGTGGGATACAGCCTGGAGCCAGTACAAAACCATAACAGTGGAGGCTCATGATGATGAATCGGGATTGGGTGGATATGCTCTGACCCGCACGGCGCAGCGGCCAGCAGAATGGCAGGATGAGGGTGTTTTTGAGATTTCAGAAAACGGCATTTATTATTTATGGGTAATCGACCATGTGGAACGGGTGTCCGCGGACGCGGGTGAAGGCGCCTTCAATGCGCCGGGTCCTTGGGAGATCACGGTGGATACCATTGACCGCTCGAAGCCGGTGATGGATTCCATTCTCCACTCTGCGCAGGATAATGCTCCAGAAAACAAATTTGATTATCCTCACTTTAATGAAGTTGACCGCCCCTCTTTACTGGCTCACGATATTGCGGATGCCGGATGGACAGACAGTGGGGTCAAGGCAATCTATTATCAGTTCGCGGAGGATGAAAAATTCCTCGGCGCCGACTGGAGAACTTATGATGAAAATGAGAAACCGGCCATGGAGGATGAATATTATGGCCGCATTTTTGCAAAAGCGGAGGATCAAGCCGGTAATGTATCGGATATGATCTCCGCTGTTTTTATGTTTGAACAAACTGCGCCGGCTGCGGATTATGCGCTTACCCCCAATAACTGGACGAATGGAGATGTGGAGATCCGCATCCACGCAGAGGATGACATGTCCGGCGTGCAGAACATCACATTGCCGGATGGAACTGTCATTGATGCAGACGCAGCGGAGTACCGGGTCATGCAAAATGGCATCTATGAATTTAGCGTGCGGGATCATTGCGGCAATATCCTTCCGTACCCTGTGGATGTGGCCAATATCGATTTGATACCGCCCACAGCCGATTATGAGCTTTTGACGGATGAATGGACCAATGTTCCGGTTACGATTCGGGTAAAGGCGGACGATCCGTCCCCGGAGGATGGATATGCCCCCAGTGGTATCCGGTCCATTACTTTGCCGGACGGCGAAGTTGTGGAAGCCGACACAGCCGATTTTATCGCAGAGCAAAACGGGTCGTATGACTTTATAGTGTCGGATAACGCAGGGAACACATATACCCTGCACACCGAAGTCTCAAATATTGACTATCTTTCCCCTCAAGCGCAATGTACGATTGATCCCGGCCAGTGGACCAACCAACCTGTTGCAATGCATATAACAGCTACGGATCCGTCACCGGAAGACGGATATGCTCCAAGCGGTATCCAGTCAATTACACTGCCGGATGGAATGGTCGTTGACGACAGTCAGGCTGTTTTTACAGCGGATAAAAACGGCAAATATGATTTTGTGATTACAGATCGCGGCGGCAACACCTTTGTGCTGCACACAGAAGTTAAAATCATTGACGATCTTCTTCCAACAGCGAAGTACAGCGTTGTTCCAGGCAAATGGACGAATGAATCTGTGACGATTGAAGTCACAGCAGAAGATCCCGCACCGGAGGACGGATATGTCGCCAGCGGGGTCAAGGAAATCGCCTTTCCGGATGGAACAGTCATCGAAGGAGCATATGCAGAATTTACGGTACATGAAAATGGGAATTATGATTTCGCCGTGTCCGATCACGGGGGGAACATTTTTACGTTGCACGCGAAGGTCGAAAATGTGGATACAATATGCCCGGTTGTAGATTATCATTTTGAACAGCTGGAAGACGGTGGCCACAGGACCATTGAGGAATATGGCGAACGGGAATATTACAACTATGATCTTGTACTGCGCGCACAGGCGGAGGACAGCCAGTCCGGTATCGCACGATATGAGTACAAAATCGACGATGGGGAATGGACAGAATTTGACGCGTCAGTTCCTCCTGTTTTTGAGGACGAGCAGATCAGCCGGGTTGCAGTACGTGTGTGGGATGCTGCGGGAAATGTCAGCGAGGAAAAAATTCGGGAAATTATACTCGACAAGACGCCTCCCCGTGCTACACATACCCTCACCCCATCCGACAATGGAAACATAAACATCAATTTTGAGGCTGACTGCAGTATCAGCGGTATTCAATCACTGGTTCAGCCGAATGGCACTGCAGTATACGGCGGTACATCCACCGCTGTATACGAAGTGGATTGCAACGGAGATTATGATTTTACGGTTTGGGATTTTTGTGGGAATCAACTGACCCACACTGTGACGGTTTCAAGTTTCACAACTCTGAATGAAACGCAAGCCGCAGACCAGCAGGAAGCGGATGACACAAAACCGCCGCAGGATTCGGACCACATGCAATCATCGGCTTCTCTGCCGAAAAGGGACATTCCTTCAAAACCGGCTTCCGTGCAGCAGAACCCATCCCGCGCGTTGACCTTGGCCGATTTAATATGCATGCTGCTGACACTTCTCTTGGCCATACTTACCTGGACACGTCAAGTTGGGACGGATGAGGAAAAATCTGATGTGCCGAGGCGAAAATCATATGGCTTTGCAACTCAAAGAACTACAGCGACACTGTTGGCTCTATTTTCCGTACTTTTGTTTTTTTTCACACAACCCCTGGTATGGCGTATTCAGCTGTTTGACTGGTGGACGATATTGTTTGCGCTACTGACACTGGCCGTGTTGGTTCTGCTGATTACCTGCCGGTGCAATAAAGAGAATGTCCCAAAATACGAAGACACAGAGGAGGACTTTTTATGATGACAATCAAATCTATTGGCATGGCTTTATGTTCCATTACAGCGGCACTTTCTGTTCTGCTGACAGGTGCTCCAGAACCGGATTCAGCAAGCCTTTTTGAAGCGGAAAGTGAAGGAACTGCTGTAAGTTCGGCACAGTCTGAGATTTCCGCACCGGCGGAGCAGGACTCGAATGAGGAGGCTCAGTCATCTTTGCCCACAGAGGTAGTAATGGAGCCTGAACCAGTATCTTCAAGGGGACAATCTGCAACTTCTGACTCAACGCCAGGTGAACCTGCGGAAGATACCGACACAACGGCCAGCGAAGCCGTGCTGCAGGAAGTTTCGACTGACCTTTCCGCTGAGATGAATACGGAAGATGCCGCCGCAAATGAAGAACCAGCGTCACCCGCGCCTGCGCTTATGTCACTGGATACGCCACCATACATAACAGACGAGCTTGCGCATCTGCTTGCCACCAATCAAGCGGACAGTATTATGGGAAGTTTCGGCATCACACGGTCTGAAGCCTGCAGCATGGTGCAGGCGGTGTTTGATGTTTCCGATTATAGTGGAAAGGCTACCGTTGACGCCAATTACGCAGAGTTGTGGGCTGCATTGGAAAGCGAATTTCGGGTCCTTTCTGAACAGGGATGTGAATATACAAATTGTAAATTTAGTGACGGAATTATCACATTGTTGAAATGAGGAGACTGTAATGGACAAAATTATTTTTTCTGTGATCTTGTTCGTTGTTTTCACTGTATATGCGTGTCTGGTTGTGGGGGCACGATCGGAAGACAGGTGATGAGATGTATTTTTCCACGGCGGGAGAGCGGCTGCTGCAGGAACTGAAGCTGATGGAAGCTTTACCGGAAGAACCGCAGAGAATCAAATCGGCGCTTGCTGTAGCAGAAAAGCTCACACTCGGTCTGCGCAATCATTACGAAGCAAACTGGCATCCTCATCCTGCTCCAGGTAGGTTGATGAAAGCTCCGATCGCTTATGCAGGCAGCATTGGTATGACCGAATACGGATGGCTTCACATCGAACTCAATAATCTGCTGCCGCATTGTCGCTTCAGCACCCCGGAATACCTGCATGATACGTTGGCACGTCTGCTGCGTGGATATGCTGCTGTGCATCGGCTGCCGCATTTTGAAAAAGCCTTTTTGGCGATAGAAGAATGGAGCGACATTCCCACACGTTCCGTTTACGATCCGGATAACAAGGGATGGAAGGCTATTCCAAACGCCATCAAAGGGGTGCTTGTTGATGATGACGACCAATACAGCCTTGAGATTGCGTTGCTGTCCAAGCAATCCGCTGTGACCGCCTGCCACATCTACATTTTGGATGCCGATGAAGCAGACGTTTTTTTTTCGTGGCGTTGCGGTGATTTTGGAGTTTATCCATAGGTTCACACGGGCGCGGAATAAAGCGTCGGTCATATTCACACATGGGCGCTGTGGAAACTCCACCGCGCCCATGTGCAGTGTGTAAAAAAGCTGTGCGCGCTCATGCTTTTGAACAGGATATATGGGCGCGGCTAAAAAGATGCGCCCACCGTGTTCGCTTGGGCGCGGGAAGGAGAATACATTGATCTATGATTCGGCAGATATAGAACTGCTGCGCTTTGCAGCGGCCGCAAAAAATATTCCTCCGGATCTGCAATATCGTCTGTCTTCGCGAGTGTGGGATCGAGAACACATTCATACTCTGTGCGCACAGAAGCTGCTTGCAGAAAACCGTAATCATCTTTCGATTTCTCTGACACTCAAAGGGGCTACGCTGCTTAATCATCTGGGATGGCCGGTGACACTGGATGCCAAACAGCCGGCCCGCAATAAACTGGAACGTCGGTTACAATCGGCATGGACTGCCGCGCTTTTCTATCGCGCAGGATTTGGTATTTTCAACAATAAGGCTTCCGATCTTGCGATGCCGGAAACATACCTCCCAGCCAATGCCTTGCGTAGGGACACTACAGTAGCTACGACCAGAGTATTTGCTGGTGTTCGGTACATGGGCATTGCACACAGCGCAGAGAGGATGCTTCTTGCGCATTATGTGGACGGAGGTCATATGTATATCACCAGCGAAATGCGTATGTTCAATACAATGGCGGTGGCATTATCCAATGCATGTACTCCGACAGTCATCTATTGCGGTCTTTGCTATGACGATCTGGCAAAGCTGCTCACTGGCGCCAGTGCGTTCATGCCGGCAAAAAGACGCGGCAGCGATGCGGTGACCTACCGCGTCGGTGCAGAGAGGACGCAATATCCACTTTTTCTTGTTGAGACGACCAACACCGGCGTGTTCCAGCTTGCCTTGATTACCCGTGTGCGAGATTACCGTCAGCGTGTTGCGAAGTATGCCCTGCAAGACGACTTTCTTCCACCGCCGGATGACGCTCCTGCACTGGACGCAATGATGAGGCTTACCCCTTTTTTGACCTGTGTGGATATGGATGTCACACGAATACGGCAGGCGGTGCGATACGCAGAAGCGCGCGGATTTCACACGATCGCTGCAGTCGCACTTCCGTGCCAGCTCAATGCGTTGGCGCTGTGGTTTGCAGATCTATATCCTATTGAATTATATGCAATCGAACAAAGTGAGCTGGAGTGTTTGTTTCCCGAAGTAATCATACGGGATATCCCCATCTCACCGTATACGGCGGGAGAGGAGGCGCGCTATGTCGTGGCTGAATAAGCTGTTGGACTTACTGAGGCAGAAGCTGCCGAGCCGGGAAAAGCTGATCGAGTCCATTCCGCTGATCCTGGTTATTTTGTATCTGTATGGCGTTCTGATTCATACGGTGCAGGCAGGAATCAGCCGTGCTTTCTCGACAGAACCACCCAGCGGGTCTGTTTTAGATTGGAGTGCCGCTACAGCTCTCAGCACGGTGTTTTCGTCGTTTGGTTTTCTTTTTACGGTGATAATGGCAGGATTGGTCTTTCTATTTACAGATAAATTTCGCCAATGGCTGAGCGGAGAAAAGCTGGAGCGTGACAGGCGCGGTTTTGAAATTTTGTATGACGGCCTACACGGGACCAGCGGCTGGATGGGAAAAGACGAGCAACGGGAAATCCTGCAGATCGGACCTGTCAGTGAACTTGCTGATTTCCCGATTGGAAAGCTGGATGAGGAGTCACAGAAATTTGCGGCGCTCAAGAATGCCGCATATATGTCCGGCCACACCATTGTATATGGCGCATCCGGTTCGGGAAAGACCCGAGGATGTACGCTCCCGTTGCTGATGAAAAAAATCGCCGAAGGAAAAGAGAGTTTGATTATTGTGGATCCCAAAGGAGATTTATTCGAGCGCACATACAAATTTGCGGTTGAAAACAGATATACCGTCCGGGCGCTGAATCTTTTGGACCTTGACCACAGCGATGGATTCAATTGTTTTGACGATGTGGAACGGGATTCATCCCTTGTCAGTATCATCGCCGAAGCAATCATGGCGACAACCTCCAATAAGCTGGAACGGGAGGATTTCTGGGGCAAAGCTGAAAAAAACCTGTTGATGGCGTTGATTTTGTATGTTGCGACTTTACGGGATCAAAGGACTGGAGAACTGCTGCCAATCCATGAACGGGGTTTGGGAGAGATCTACCGGATTCTGTCCACCGAATCGTTCGCAGATATCGACGATCGGTTCGCGCAGCTTCCAGCAACACATCCGGCACAATCTCCTTATGGTATCTTCAAATTGGCGAACCGGCAAATATGGGGCAACATCGCTGTCGGCCTCGGCAACCGTCTGTCGACCTTTCAAAATCCGTTGGTGGATAAAATCACGCGATATAACGACATCGATCTCACACTGCCCGGTAAGCAGCCGTGTGTTTATTACTGCATCATTTCGGATCATGACAACAGCATGGAGTTCCTGTCCAGCATGTTTTTTTCACTGATGTTCACACGGCTCATGGCAACAGCTAGGCGTGAAGGCATAGAGGGCAGACTGCCTGTCCGCGTCAATATGGTCTTGGAAGAATTCTGTAACATCTATATTGCCAATGCCTCGAGGCTTCTCTCTGTAGTCCGATCACGGAACATCGCCTGTATCCTTCTGACGCAGGGAATCGCGCAGCTTTCCGACCGGTATCCGCGAAAAGAATGGGAGGAGATTATCTCAAACTGTTCCGTACAACTCGTTCTAGGAGTAAATGACCTTATGACTGCGGAATACTGCTCCAAAAAGTGCGGTGTCATTACTGTACGCACCAGTACGCAGATGTCTCCGCAAAATCCAATGTTCTCTTTTATCTATGGTGCGGGCGGAAACCGATACAGTCAGACCCGCTCCGAAGGACAACGTTCCCTTATGCTCGCGGACGAGATCACCCGTTTGGATACACAGAAGTGTATCGCATTGATTGGCGGGCATAAGCCGCTCTTGCTCTGCAAAGTGAAACCGGAGGAGATTCCCGGATTCACGGAACTCCAGCCAACAAGAATTATGGATTATGTGCCCTTGTGGTATGCACTGGACCAACAGCGGGTCGAACTCGCCAAAACCAGGCCGGTGTCTGCGGCATTTTCCACGGAGGCGGCAGTTCCGCCGTCTCCTGCCGTACCCGAACGGCCTTGGAAGCAACAACCGGTGCAGCAGATGTTGACGGTGGAAGAGCCTGCCATGGAATTACAGCGTTATGATTTTGCCCATGCCCACAGCCCAAAGACTGCGGCATCGGAAGAACGCATCGGGAATATGCGGCGCTACACCGGAATACCGGATGCACGAAAGGTGATGGAGCAGGCATCCGAAAGCAATGACGCAATCAATCAAACAAAGTACGGAGAATAGCAGAAACTGCTTTTTCCAGTGCGAAAGGGATGGACATTATGAAAGCTGCTACCTTACCTGACCGGCCAGACTTCTCACTGATGAAACTCAACGATGTAATATCCTACTATCATTTGCAAATGCCGCGTTGGCTTTTTGCAGACAGCCGGTATAAGCTGCTTGCCTTGGAAAGCAAAGTCGCATATACGTTTCTTTTGAACAGGTTTCAGTTATCCAGGATGAACGGTTGGATCAATGACGCCGGGGAGGTCTTTATTATTTTTACCCGGCAGGAACTCGCTGACGAAATGCAGATCAGCTTTCGCAAGGCCATTGAATGCTTTCAGGAACTCGTTTCTGCAAAATTAATTTGGGAGAGGAGGATGGGCCGGGGATATCCAAACCAGATATACCTTGCAGCGGTCCAGCTTTCTCAGGAGGATGCACAGGCACATACAAGCGCACCCTTTGGCAAAAAAACAAGACATGCGGATTCTGCATATCTGGAGTCCTGCCAGACATGCGGAAACGACACATCAAGAGATGCGAAAATGGCACATCTGGATATGCCAAAACCGCAGGCAAGTAATACTGAGAGAATTCAAATAAGAGAAGAGAGTCCGTCTTTGTCCCAGACGGACGAGGACGAGCTCAGAGAGATCCTCGGTTCCTGCGAGCTGCATTTATTCCAGCGCCAGACTGCCGGAGTCTTTCAGCATGCTGTTACGCGGCTTTTCTATGCGGAGCAATGGCGGCTTGACCATTCACAGCTGCCACGCTCCGTGATCCGGCAAACGCTCCACAGCCTGGATGGCAGTATCCTGCAGGCTGTGGAGCGTAAACTACAGGAAAATACTCAGCAGCAGATCCAAAATACCATGGCATACACCATGACGGTGATCCTCAACGAAGTGTGGGAATGTGAAGCGGACCTGCTGCTGGATCCGGAGCTTAACCGCACAATGGAATTTTCGGCGAATATGAAGGAGGGTTTTCCTTGAACGGCCTGTTATCAGAGCCCCAGGAATTTGTATTAGAAACATTGCGCCAATTCAACGCGCTCCGCCTCGACCAAATTAAGTGGTTGCTTCAGACAAAGTACAAAGACCAATATGGTGTACTCAACATACGGTCTGTGATGCGGCAGCTTGCATACATGGGAAAAGTCCGGGAACAAGAGAATCTGTGGTGTGCGCTTTGGCGCAAACCGATACCTGCCTTGATCGAGGCATTTGACGTCATGAGGCTCATGTGTGATGATACGATTCCACAGTTTCGCGTGGAACGCAACCAGTGCCAGCTGACCTTTTATCTACCCGGCGAGGCGGGGGAGATTCCCAACAGTTTCAAAGTATACTATGTCATCGGCGGACAGGAAATGGATGCCTGCGAAACGGCCTGTGCGCGGCGGGATCCGCTTGGACACACGGTCTTGTACATCGTTTCTTCTCTTGCCCAGATCGAACGGCTTTACTGCAACAAACCCTTTTTTGCAGCACTGAAAGGAGGTGATGGGCGCATCGAGTTTTTCCAGGGGAATATCCAATGAATGAAAATGAAAGGAATGAGCTGATATGCCGAGAAAAAAAGCTGCTGTGAAATCCGAAGCAGAAGAGATGACCGAAGTGCTGAACGCGAAAACAATGGAAAGACCGGTATCTCCCGATGAAGATCCGGCAGAAGTCGAACAGGCCGGGGCCAAAGCGCCTTGCGTCGGCGTACCCGAACCGGCCGGAGAAGAGGAGCCAGACGCAGAAGCCGCCGTATCGCAACAGGATATGTCAGTGGCGGATATGTTGCTGCCCGAAGAAAATGCGGACAGCAATGCGGTGCCGATGGAATCGGATATGCCGGAGGAAGAGCTTTCCACAGAAGAAATACTGGCCGGAACTTTACTGGAGAGCGGCGAAGATACTTTCCGTACTCAAAGGATGGAGGCCGAAAGCGCGGACGATGAACCGATGCAGGACTGGGGGGATGCCGAGTCTGCAGATGGGCTGGAACATTTTGAACCGGAGGAATCCGAAGGGTTCTTGGGAAACGAGAGCGGCGGTGAGATGCCAAAAGAGTCGGCAATGGACACCAGAACCGCACGCGCGAAAGCCCGTGAGGAATTTTTCGGGCTTGATATCAAAACGCTTGACCGGGATCTCTCTCCACTTCAAAAAAAGGAATGGACGGACATCTATTCATCCTTCCGTGCGGGCACACCGATCGCAGGGACGGTATCTGGCAAGGAAGAAATTGAGTTGACCGTTCTCAACAAGGAAACCGGGCGGCCAGAGCGGATCAGCGTTTTGTGCTTCACCGTCATCAATTACCGCGTAAAGGTACTGATACCCGCGACAGCACTCTG